>Ga0265295_1006279_pt1 | contig 14501 bp, 13 predicted proteins | sample Munlansysbiofilm_FD_192503 | JGI IMG/M metagenome (GOLD analysis project Ga0265295, IMG submission 192503) | Leachate microbial communities from a municipal landfill in Southern Ontario, Canada - Methane capture system biofilm | ecosystem: Engineered > Solid waste > Landfill > Unclassified ... | reverse complement strand
TCATGATCGAACTGGCGACACAAGGATTTTCAGTCGTTTCATTCACAACATTATCCTAAAGTAGTGAAAATCATACGTCAATTATTTGACCAATGTTAAATTGTTATTTACAATGTAATCATTGTATTTTTTTCTAGTACTTTTTCTCAATGAATTTACCAATTCCATATACTGATTCATATGCAAATCGTTCTTCTTTATTTCTTCATATACCAATAAAAGTGACTCGAGATCTTTTCTGAATTTCTCATCAGAACGTTTCTTTGAAATTAGTATCTTTTGCATAACATACACTGAAGGACTGGCGACTTTAACACTATATCCTTCAAAATCCACTTCAATATACCCATTATCAAAAATATCGAGATTCCCAAGAGTTTCAGCATTTACCCCCATGGAAGCAATTTTTACAACTGCGTTTTGATTTCTTCTTTATTTTGTTAGAAATTCAATTTCAAAGCCATCTGGAGAAATGAATTTTTTTCGGTTGACGTATCAAATATTTGTTCATAATTAAGTGGTTTCAGAGCTTCTCTAACACTCTTTTTCACAATAATATTTTTATTTATCGGAACATAACAATCAACATCTAAGGTTCTAATGCTCGGAATAAATCCATCAAATATCTTAACATAAAAATATGTAGCCCAAGATCCTATAATGATAATATTCTCTAAAATCCCGTTTTAACCAAAGGCTTTTATGATACCCTGTAATTCATCTTCATAATTTTTATTCATATGCCTTTAATGCCTTTCGAAGTCTTAATTCTTCCTTTATAGCTAGATTTAGACTCTTAAATATTCGAGAATAATCCTCTGATTTTTTAATTTCTTCTTCCGCTTTCTCAGAGTTACTTAATGCACATATGTACTCATTGATAATTTTTTTACCAACTCTATTTTTTCTGTAGATATACTGTTTTCCGTTTCTATTAGAAATATATATACTACCCTTGGGTAGATTGCTCAGCATCTCTTTGTAGATTTTTTGATTTCTAAGATTTCTCTCTAATTCCTCTTCTAAAACACTTTTAAGTATACTCATTTTATCACCTACTATAATCATAACATTTATGTTCTACAAAATCAATTATATTTACAATTGTAGCACATTTTTATGTGCTACATATTTTATATTTACTGTTTTGTAGCACATACTGAAGCAACAATATGAGAAACGATAATGTAATATGACACTCATTTATGTTTCATTGGGGGGATGGATACTTTCTTTCTAAAAGTATCATAATTAACAAGAAAGTGGCATTTTTCACTTGGAAAATGCCACTATATCTTTTAGATGTGTGAGGTTACTAGTTATGATACACAATAGTACCCTTGATGAGTTTTTAGCACTCCTTCAAATCAATAAATATCGTGATTTTGTTTTGATTAGATCACCAGATGCATCTTCATATGATTGAAAAAGATATGTAAATTACTCACATATCTTATCGTATATTCTATTAAACATATTTTAATACATCCTGTGTAACTCAAACAGACTATTTTAAATCACAAATCGAATTGCGCTCTATTAACTCTGTTTGAATTAACACTTCATTATATCTTTTGTCCTTGTTATTCATCTTTTTAACGATTATTTTCGACGTCATTTCAACCATATCATCAACATTGACGCATATGGTCGTCAATTTTGGACTTGATTTTTGTGAATATAATGTATTATCAAATGTAATGATTGAAATATCTTTTGGAATGTTATAGTTTAACTTTTTTAGTTCATTCACAAATTCATAAGCTATTTGATCATTGTTACATACAAATGCTGTCGGCATATGTTTAGGCAAAACAAAGGGAATAAAATGTCCACTGTCATCTCTATCACTAATAATATGTTCATTATCCAATATAAGATGATGACCAAGTAAAGCACGATAAAATCCAAGAAAACGGTCTTGAATTGAACTTGTAGAATAAATATTTCCCACGAATCCAATTTCCTTATGACCCTTCTTAATTAAGTGTTCAGTTACTTTGTAACCAGATGTAAAGTTATCAACAACTATGCAATCTAAATGATGATTGTATGAGTAGAAATCAAAGAGCAAAACCGGCAAATAAGCATCAGTAAACAAACTCAAATATGAATCAGAAGATTGGCCCATTATAATAAGTCCATCGATTTTTCCGTTTTTATACATATCCGGAAATACCTTATTGTTTTCTTGATCGGGATTTAGTATTTCTAGCATCACAGAATAACCGAGCTCAGTTAATTTCATGACAAGCTTCGTATATGTTTCAAAATAGAATGATGAACTTCCTCCGATAAATCGCAGAGGTATTACCACACCAATATTGAAGTTTTTATTTAATTTTAAGCTTTTAGCTGCTGAATTAGCAAAATAACCAAGTTCATCTGCTTTTTCTTTAATTGTCTTCCTTAACTCTTCACTGACACCCTCTTTGTCATTCAGTGCCTTAGAAACAGTTACTTTACTGACATTAAAAATTTTCGCTATTTCTTCCATGCTTGTTTTTTTACTCATACTCATTCCTCATTTGATGGATATTAATTATGTTAAAAGACTAATTTGTTAATTGACAATCATCAAAGTATATTATACCACCTAATGTATCGTTAAAATTAAAGGCAATCCAAATTATATCTCTATCATCGAAATGGGATTGATTTGTTTTACTTAGAAAATCGCTCATTAACAAGACAAAATGTCCTTCATTCTTTTCTGATAAATCAAGCTTATAAGAAAATATATTATAAGAAGCATCTACAAGTTCAATATAGACTTCCCCTTGATATCCATTGAAATCTCCATAAAACTCGAGATTTTGGTAACCTTGGTTAGTTCCTTTTTCAAACTTAAAAATAAAGTTTTGCCATCCTTGACCTTTGCTGATAATTTTTAAGCCTTTTTCATCAAGTGTTAATTCTAGTCCAGCATGAACAATCATATTTGAACTAGCATATGCTAATAAGCTATCATTATCAATAAAATCAAAATTATTGATAACGACAACATCTTCGGATTCGATGTAAAAAACATAGCCACTATTAGTTGCTGAGGTCTCACCAAATTCATTAAATGCAGTTACTTTGACATAATAAGGTTTACCCATTTGATATTTGTCTGACATCATAAATGTTGCGCTATGATCGGTCGTTTGATAATCTTCAATGGGATTTGAATAGTTTAAACCATCTTCTGAGATTAAAATAACGTAATAATCTGAGAATACTGATTCTGTAAAAGCTAAATAAATGTCTTCTTCTATTCTAACGATATTTTCAATACTAAAACTAATAGGTTTTGTTCTATCCACTTCAATAAACATAGCATCAATAATGCCAATGGCTGCATTTGCAGGACTCTCGATTGTTATTTCTATAGACATAATTGCTTCAAAATCAATCTTACCGTCTTGTTTATTATACACACAGGTAAAATCACTAGTAGTTAAAAGCATTTCTTCAACGCCTGTGAAATCATCGATAAAACTATATGCCCATATTTCATAAGATCCTTCAACAATTCTAAAAAGAATTCTCGCTTGACTATTTGTCCCTACAACTTTTAGTTTAAATCCAATAGGATGATGACCAATAGCACCATATTTGTCCAAAATGAGTGATCCAAACGTTTTACCATCGTTTTGTTTTGTAACGTTTAAAGCGGTTTCTCCCTCATATAGTGTAGTTTCGACTGTCATAAGTGAACCATCCGGATGTTTCTCATATTGGGTCATATCTTCATATTCTAACAAATTGATATTGAGGTTGTAGTCATCTGTTCTAAAGGGGCTTAATAAAAATCCGTCTTTATTATAGACATTGATGAACGGTGATTTACTAAAACCATAACGAATATTGACGGGATTCTCAACAAAACTAGATTCTAAAATAACGGTTTCATTATGGATGGTCGCGTTTGCAGAATAATACTTACCATCACTACCTGCGATTTCAAATCCAACAATACTTCCGTCCGAATAAAGACCTTCAGAGTAATTAAGTGATAGTACAATATTATTTCCTTCTACAATATGTCCTTTATAAGTCGGTCCTTGTGGAAGGAAATTTTTATGATAGATAGTTGATAAAATAGATTTTGTTATCCGCTCAGAAATATAACGTTTATCTCTTGGATGAATGTTATTTGGATCTCCACCGTCTGCAGTCGCAATCAAAAAGATATTTTCATTTTCAATTGATGCTTTATATTGAGCCTCTCTAACATATGAGAAATCATAATTGTTTCCGGTATCACCATCATATGAAGGAAGTTGAACAACATAGAAAGGGAGCTCTTCATTATTGAATGTTGTTCGCCAATTACTAAAGAATGTCGACAACAAATCAAGATAGCTGATCCCTTTTGATGAATTATTACATCCTTGATACCAGACGACGCCAGATAACTTAATATGTCTTAATGGGTGAATCATAGCATTGTAATGCATATTCTTTGTTTGAATTGCGCCATTATAAAACTCTTGACTCATCCAATTTACAATGTTTGTATCCCCTTGTGCAGCATAAATAATACCAATAGGGAGATTCTCGTCTTTTAATGCTTCTGATAGCATTGATCCTACCATAAAACCAATGGCAGAAAAATAAGTATATCCTTTATCTGATTGATTAATTTTAAACCATTTTCCATTTTTGATTGTATCAAGTTCTTGATTTGATGTATTTGTATCTTGAGAATAAAAGCGAACATGATTTTCAAGTGCATGCTCAATATCTTCGTCTTGATAATCTGTATCTTTTAAAGACATTTGCATATTTGACTGTCCTGATACGAGATAAACATCACCTAATAAAACATCATTAAGATCTAATTTTTTATTTTGTGCAATTTCTACACAAAGTGTTTGTCCTTGATTATTCTCATTCATTGGACTCAGTATGACTTCGTACTGACCCTCTTCATTTGAAACAGCGACTCCTTGATTATTTCCAAGAATTACTTTGACTAATACATGGGGTTCGGTATTTCCTGTGACAAGAATTTCTTCATTTCTTTGAATAACCATCCCGCTTTTAAAGGGCTCAGAAATTGTAATAACACTATTGAACGGATCAAAGGGTGTATCTCCTTTAACTCCGAAAGTTAAGAATTCTTTTTCAGATTTAACGTTTGATTCCTCCCCTTCAACACTAAGGTTGTAATTCTGCCCCGGATTAAGAATAGAATCCAATTGTAGTTCTGTATCATTCGTACTATCGCTGTAGACTACCAAGTTTGATTCATCGGTCAAAGTTACTACAAATGAACTATCTTGATTTGGATTTGTCCAAGTAAAAATCGCATTAACAGTTATTTTCTCTTCTATTTTTCCTATAGCATCTATTCGAATGTTTTCTTTCACTGAATTTTCCTTTATATAGCTGATTTTTGAACTGTATTCTGAAGCAGTAAGATTACCATTTTTCTCAATCACTGCTCGTATTTTCAAAAAATAATTGCCTGGTTGGATGTTTAATGTTTCAAGATCAAAAAGATTTGAAATTTGGATTGTGTCAATCTCTTTATCGTCATTATCAAGTATGGCCAATTCATAATAACTGACATTCTCAACTTCATCAAACAAAATAAAATGATCATCGATTCTCAAATTTCTGGGAACTTCAATATTTGGGGCTTGGGTTGTTGCTTCTCCCGAGATAGTCGTTATCGGGGCTTGCGCCGTTGTTGGGGCGGCGGTGGTTGTGGTAACCGGTGCCGCGGCTGTTGTCGCCACTGCAGTAGTATCTTCATCGCAGGCGATGAAAACAAATGCGATTAAAACAAGTAATAGCATTACGAAAGCGAAACTACACGTCCTTTTTCTCATGATATCTCCCTTTTGTTACTTTACCGTTAACTTAACATAAGTATAACATGAAAAATATATATTGTGGTCATGAAATGAGAAAAAAAATGAAACATAGTTCTAATCCATATTTAGTTATAAAACATTAATCATAAATGTTTTTTAATTATATGCGTTTTTTGATTTTCCCTATATTGTTTATAACACGTTATCAAGAATTTACTTGCAGGTATATTCATATTCACATTGTTATAGATGACTTCACCTTCATATAATCGTGTACTATGTTATGAAATAAAACCATATTTTTAAATCTCCAAGGTAAGTATAATGACAACTTCAATTTTGAAATAAGAAATAATGGGCGCAAAATCCCTTTTTGCATGAAAAAAGGCCTAATACTTGAGTCGATCAGTAAATCGCTTGTGTATCAGACCTATGCTTGTCTAATGTGTTAGGGCGACTATTTTGATATAATTTCATACCACTTAATCTTTTTCATACCCCTATTCTATTTATTTAGTTGGTCAGCTTTTCGCTTTAATGACATAATCATACAACCTGTATCTTTGTCTAATTGTCTTGCCTTATTAAATGAAATAACAACATCTATCTTCTTAGAAAGCAAATAAAACATATTGGCAACAAAGATAAATACTGCATTACCATCAACATAATCAGTTGGAGCAATATAAGTGTTATTATTTTTAGAGAAGACATCCACCATATCTTTATAACCAGTTGTACATCCTGTGCTTATGATAGTTTTATTAGACGGTTTTAGATACTTTTCAATCTCGTTTGATGAAAAATCATCCTTAGGTTCATCTTGTAAATAAATGCTTTCATGAAGTTTAGGCATAACTATTTTCCCATTTTTATTCCTCTTAACTTTAACCTATCAAATATAGGTATGAAGCCTCTGATTCATTGACCAAATCGACAATAATTTTAATAAAATCTGTATAGTCATTTGTTCTATGTGCCTTATCTAGTGCATCATAATAATCTGCTCTATTTTCTGTTTTTATAACAACTGGTGGATAGCCGCTTTGAATGAGTTCAAAATTTAATAAAAGTCTTGCTGTTCTGCCATTTCCATCAACAAATGGGTGAATCTTTACAAACTCTCCATGTAAGAAACAAGCTCTTACTACAGGATGTAAACCTTGCCAACCTTGATACTTATCAATCAGTTTCTGCATTTCATACGGAACATTCATGTATACTGGTGGGACATGCTTAGCACCACCGATAAACACATTTTCATTTCTATATTTACCAGCATTAGTAGAATCAATTTCTTTCAAAATCAAATAATGAACAGATCTAATATCGTATTCTGAAAGTTTAACGTTTTTGCCGACGAGATCTTCGATGTATTCAATCGCTTCTTTATGATTAATAATCTCTAAATGATCTTTTAATGGTTTCCCTTTAATTGTTATACCATTTTCTAAGACTACTTTTGTTTCTGATAAGGTAAGTGTATTACCTTCAATTGCATTAGAATTATAAGTCCATTCAATAATCAGTTTATCTCTTAATTGTCTAGTCATATTTTGAGAGAATGGTCGATGGGAATCAATTATATCCTTTTTTTCATCAATAATATTAAAATCTATTGAATCAAAGAGTAAGTCATTAACTTGTCTATATCTTTTATCAATCGGCTTTTGTGAATCTTCTGGTATAAGCCAATTTTTGCCTACTTTTTTTGCACCATGAATTCTACCTTCTGCGCAAAGAATTCTTATTCTTCTTTCTTTAATTTTCCATTTAGTAGCAAAATAAGATATATTTTTATATTCCATCATTTCACCTTCCTATTATGCCGGTATCGGCACAATATAATTATATCATGGTTTTTCACTAAGTCAATGTTATGCCGTTATCGGAACAATAAAACTATTCAAATTTAGTATATTCGATTATATTTTTTTATGCTTTCGTTTTTTTATTGACCTTTTGAGTTTTTATACTAACATTTTCGATAACAAATTCAAACTCTTTAACCTAACCATTTAAAATTCAGCATTATAATAAAGAAAAAAGGGAATTTATCCCTATTTTCGTATCCCTTAAGATCGATACTTTTGTATCAACATTGTTGTGCTAATATGTCTAATGTAAACGGGGGTAATACAATTTAGCACCCTACTAAATTTTTTTAGCACCTCATTAAAACATTAGATACGATTATTTGTAATAGTGCTAATGTTCCACTTTTTTTAGTATGTTCGATCGATTAAGTCATCGATTGCATTTATCTAATTTTTATGTAGCTTACATTTTTTCCAGTTCCAACGGATTTTACTAAACCAGCTGTTATTAATGTGTTCAGCAACTCTACAGCTTTTGTTTTATTAACCTTTAGCAAACTTTCTATATCTTGTCTAGTTATTTCAACTTTAATATCCAATAAGTTCAGCACTCTTATTTCTTCATTCATGTCAATATCATTAAATAAAACATTGGGTAATATGACTTTTATGAGTGTGTCTTTTATAACAAAGGCAGGTTTTTTATCATAACCAAAATAGGCATCATTCATCCTTCTTATACCCGTTCCAAACTTTTCAATAATTCCTAAAATGTAAAATACCTGAGATATGATTGAATTTCTTGGAATTGATAGATTATCATGCAAATAATTCTCTCTCGTTACACCCTTAGGAAGCCCACCCGGAGAGATAATCTCGACTCTATTGTTGTACATTTCGATTTTAATGTTTGATGAAATTAAATAATTTCTATGTGCGATAGCATTAGCTATTGCTTCCCTATAGGCTTCATAAGGTATTGCTTGTTTTTTTTTCCTTTGAATACCTTCAACTTTTTCAATCTCAGGATAATGTTTTATAAACATTTCTATAGCACTATCATATTGCGATAGTATGGATTTTCCGGTGATCGTTCTTCTGTCAATGAATTCAGAAATCGACTGACCAAAACGTACCATATCTATGCCCAAAGTCATATTTTTATTTTCATCAGCAATCAATTGAGCTGCAATGTTGTATTTATTGTTTGTGAATAACCCTAAAGTTATCAAAATGTCTTTGTTAAAGTTGGAAACTGGTCTAGCATCATTCAATTTCTTTTCTAAAACAGTGAACTGTAAATCGTCTTCATCAATCTCTAATTGATCATATGAAATGTTTTTGCCTTTTAAGGATAATTCTATCAAGGATGATTGATCAACCGGAATCGTAGATGTATCATTTCTTTGATATGCAACGCCTTTATACATATACGGTTTATTAATCCCTGGATAAACAATAATTTCTATTATATTCTTTTCATCAACACTTAAGACTTTTATATCGTATCTAGGTCTTGGTGTAATTGAATCGTTAATCTTATTTTCAATTTTCAGTTTAAGACTTACATAATCTACTAAATTAATCAGTTCTTTGTTCGCCTCATCAACGCCTACAACAATTTGACCACCATCGTAATTAGCAAAAGCTGAAACAGTCTTCAAGATGGAATCGGTATATTCTCTTTTTAATTCTCTTTGTCTAGACTCACTAAAATTTATATCCATGTTCATCCGTCCCTTCATGTATATTATAGCATGCTGATTACTCAATATCAACGATATAATTATATTCGTTCGTAAATACGGTCGATATTTTTATATTCGTTCGCTAAATTGGTCGAAATCAATTTTTATATCCTATGATATAGTAATAAATGGCTTTCTAGTTATTGATCGGGCATCTTATACCCTCTCTCCAACTATTGAAAGCCAGTTCGTTTTTTTTGTGTGTGAGTTAAAGAAGGCTAATATGATTTAGCACCCTAGTCAAATTTTAACACCTTTTACTCCATATTCAAATTGAGTGCAACAAGATTAATCTTGAAAGCATCAACGTCAATTTGCTTTGGTGAGAATACCACTAATTGTTAATGCAGTTTGACTACTTTATTCATTTATGGAAAAACTTATTTTGTTTGTATCAGTCAAAGTTTTATTGATTCTTTGTTTAAACATTATCCCGTTTTCGAACAATAAACACCCGGTTTTTGTCCCGTTTTCTAATAAAATTAAAAGTGATTTTGTGACTTTTTTTCATCTTGAATTTGAAATATTGTCAAACCATTTCATTGATAAACTTTCATAGATATCAAAAAATGACTCTTCCTTGATGATTAAGGAGTGAGTCATTTTGGAGTTTGAAAATTCATAGTTTTTCTCCTCTGCGCATTATAATATAGCTTCTGTGATTGTTATGAATATTTGAATAATGCCTACAACGATTGTAGCAAAAAATCTAATAATTGATCCCATGAAATCAAAAAATTGATTGAGATCGATATTACTGCTCGCTAATACACCGATCAACAGAATTGCACCAAGACTTCCTAATAGTTTTCCCATCTTTTCACCGTCCTTTCTTAAACTTTACAACTTGAAAACAAATTTTTATTTCTCTTTGATTAAATCTCGTAATCTACATAAATCATCTAAAGTTGGATTCCCATCTTTTTTTGCATTAGCTTTCCATGTATAACCAGTATCCATTTGCCGTTTTATTCTGAACCATTCACTAGTTTGATTTAAAGACAGGATATTGGGACCTCCTGCAAAATCAGGATCATCTAACTGTGTCAGGTTGTGTTCCCATCCACATATTGGACAAATATCAAATAGATCGATAATTGTTGATTCCCCACAACATGGACAAATGACAGCATCTGCCGTTTTCTTGCTATGATTATCTTCCATTTTTTCTTTTCTCACTATCCCACCATTTTTCTAATGTCTTAAAATATGTTGTTACTGAACCTTCTTGATCTACAACAGCAAACTCTTCTGTTGTATTGGAAAACTTTAATGCTGAAAATAAGCTGAAAAGCCTCGTCTTAATAGAAACCTTTACAACAATTTGTTTTTATTAAATAAGTCGAGTCTTGCTGCATAATATTCATATTTTTTTGGATCTTTATCCCATATATAATTAGGATCTTTTATTCTTTTTTCTTGAAACCATTTGATGTATTCATTTAGAGAACTATGGTTTGCACTATCATAAAGATCCGGATCTATAAATGCAGTAGGCATGTGTTCCCACCCACAAACAGGACAGTAATTACCGAAATACTCCATTTGGTACTCGCCACAAACAGGACACATGACATCGTCCATATCGATTGCTTTTCTTTGATTATTTTCCATATACTTTCCTCCATCTTTCATATTGTTTTAAACTTGTTAAAAGATAGGTTGCAACATTACCTTCTTTCGTTATCATAGCTAATTCATTTGTTTTTAAACTATATTTAATAGTAAGTCCCCTATCATTTATATAAATGTCAATAAGAAATGGTAGAAATATAGCGGAATAAAATGTAGGTATTTGTTGTAGTCATGAGTACTTGTGTTAAGCCTTTTCTTTGTCCTTCTCCTTAACCCCCTAGGGGGTCGCCCTCGAAGAATCCGGTTCATCGACCAAGATCTTGTCCTTGATTCGATAGGATCGTCCTGTGATCTTCACAATGCTGGAGTGATGGACGAGCCGGTCGATGATGGCAGCTGCGATGATGTTGTCATTGAAGACCTCGCCCCATTTCGAAAGCGGTTGGTTCGTAGTGATGATCACCGAACGCCTTTCATAACGACTGGCGATCAACTGGAAGAAGACGTTCGCATATTCCTTCTCAATAGGGAGGTAACCGATCTCGTCGATGATCAGAAGCTTGTATTTCGAATAATGCTTCACGACCTGCTCATGCCGGTTCTCAGCGTAGGCTTTCTTGATTTTGGTGATCAGGTCATTGAAATGGATGAAATAGGTGCTGACGCGCTTGCGGCTCGCTTCGATGCCGATGGCGGTAGCTAGATGCGTCTTCCCAACACCGCTTGAACCGATGAACAGTAAGTTGTCCGCTGTCTCCAGGAAGCGAAGCGTGCAGAAGTCAAGAATCTGTGCCTTGTTTATGGAAGGCTGGTAAGCGAAGTCGAAGTCCTGGATTCCCTTGTGATAGGGGAAGTGGCTGATGGTCAGATTAATAAGCGCTGCCCGGTCTTCCCGGAACTCGATTTCCTTGTCCGTCAGTTCCTTCATCGCTTCGGTCAATGATTTTTCTTTATGGATGCTCTCATCCAGGTATTGTGGAAGATATTCTTTGATTTTGGTCAGTTTCAGCTGGTCCAGATTGTTCATCAGCTGTACATAGGTGCTCATTGATTCTTCTCCTTATAATTGGTCGTATATTGCCATGCTGGCATCGATGTATCGCTCGATCTCCGCATCGCTTTTCGTCCGGAAGACTTCGCTCTTTAAAATGTCCGCCATGTCCTCCCGGTCGTAATGAAACGGTTTGTCGCTTATTTCGTGAGTTTTGATCAACTCTTTGTTATAATAGATGCGAAGTGTTTTGGATTCGACCTGGATCTCCACGGTCTTTCCGACATACTTCGGACTCACGGAATATTTGGATTTGTTATAGATGATCATCGATTCCTTGCTTACTTTCCTTGTCACGGGTAAAGTCTTAAAACTATCCAGGAGATCGGTATTCGGTAACTCTTTCAGGTATTCCTTTTCTTTTTGGAATCGTTCAACCGGTGTCTCCCTTGTCGCTTGCGATATTTCATGATTCAACTCTTCATTGAATTCCTTGACAATCTCGTCCAACTCTTCAATCGTTTCGAACTCGTTGTTATAGACTCTCAAGCGTTCCATCACCTTCGCCAGGTTTTCGACTTTGCCTTTCGTCTCCGGCCGGAACGCCCGACAGGCGATCACTTCGAAGCCAAGATCCTTGCTGAACTCGTAGAACTTCGAATTAATGACTACCTCTCCATACGCTGTCCTGGATTGGTCCACCACCGTTCTCATATTGTCGAACAGGATTTCCTTCGGTACTCCTCCGTAAGCTCTGAATCCGTTCACCATCGCTTGAAACAGGGTGTCTTGGCTGCGATCCATCGTCAGTTCGATGTATTTGTATCTGGAGTATCCCAGAATCATCAAGAAGATGTTGATCTCGAACACCTCGCCGTGTCTCGAGATCAATCGCATCGATTCTTTCCAGTCCACTTGTCCCTGTAATCCCGGATTCGTTTCGAAGCGGATCGTCACGGCTTTCTGCTTCTCGATCTTCAAGCTTTTACAGTAGTCTTTCACGATCGTGTATTTCCCGTCATAGCCTTGTTTCTTGATGAATTCGTAGATGCTTTTCGCTGTCGCCGGTATCGCAGCTTTCTCTTCGATAACGCTGCGATACGGATCTAGCTTCGAACTCCTCTTTGGTTTCTTGTTTTCCTGGGACGGATCTTCTTCGAAGTATCGCTTCACCGTTCGATAGTCGCATCCGTATCGTTTTCCTAGAGCTGTGTAATTTGGCTTGATTCCTTGTTTCTTCAAAATCGACATTGCCTCCTTGATGTCTTTCCTCATCTTGATGTCCTCCAGTCAGTATTGACTAGATTATATCAAAAAAAAGAATTGTCTGAAACCGACATTTTTATCCGGCGTTTTTCGACAATTCAATATTATCATTTACAGTATTAGTTGAAATAGATTCGTTATTTCTAACTTATTCCAAGTATTTATAAAAATTCAGAACTAATTTCCAGATTTTCAAAAAATTGGTCTCGTGTAAATGAAATGCCCCTCGGACGGTACCCAGTCGAATCGATGAGCCATTGACCGGGGGGGTTAATTGCTTTGATTGATTAAGTTGATAATGATTTTTACGATGGAATCTTTTTCATTGGGATGAGATAACGCTATCATGAGAACCATCGCTACCAATGCATTATCTTCAATAATACGTGTTCCATCTTTCTTATATAAATTGTCGTTAATATCTAAGAACCATAAAAAGACCGACGCTGCTATCCTCTTGTTCCCGTCATAAAAAGCATGATCTTTCACAACGAAATAAAGCAGATTAGCAGCTTTTTCTTCTACTGATGGATAAAGGTCTTCTCCAAAGGCGGTTTGATAGATCGCATTGAGTGCTCCATGAAAAGAATTGTCTTTTTCGTTTCCAAACCACTGACTTTTACCATAGTCCGGTAATTTCTTAATCTCTTTCATTGCATCTTCATATTCAAGTCTAATTTGTTTATCATCTTTTGTGATGTTTGTGATCGTTAAGGTTTGTTGATCATATCGATCCAATGTTTCTAGGGCGTATGCATATTTGGAAATGACTTTCAACAAGCCAGTCGACTCTTCGGCTGATAATTGTTTTCTATCGACTAAATCGGCAATCAATCTTACTGTACTCGTAAAGGATTTATAATGGATATCATTGTCAATTAATCGTTGTTGATCGACCGCATATCCTTTATACATATACTCCTTTAAAATGTTACTTGCCCATTTTCTAAAAATGATGCCACGTTTTGATTTTACTCGGTACCCAACCGAAATGATCATATCAAGGTTGTATCTTTTAACTCGACGAGTGACTTTTCTGCCCCCTTCAATTTGAACCTGTGCGTTTTCCGCACTAGTTGATGACCTTTCTAATTCACTCTCGGTATAGATATTGCCGATATGTCTAACGATTCGTGTCCTATCAACATCGAATAATTCAGCCATCTGATCCTGAGTCAACCAAACCGTGTCTTCCGAAGGGCTGATGTCCACGTCAATTTTTACGTTACCATCTTCGAACACGATAATCTCGTGTTTATTATCTTTCATGACCATCACCTACTTTTATAAACAT
>Ga0265295_1006278_pt1 | contig 14507 bp, 12 predicted proteins | sample Munlansysbiofilm_FD_192503 | JGI IMG/M metagenome (GOLD analysis project Ga0265295, IMG submission 192503) | Leachate microbial communities from a municipal landfill in Southern Ontario, Canada - Methane capture system biofilm | ecosystem: Engineered > Solid waste > Landfill > Unclassified ... | reverse complement strand
TGGGCAGACTGACGTTTTGTTTTATGGTCTGGAAAAGCTCATTCATTTGCAACTACGAAAGCCAAACCATCACAACCAACACCCCCCACTCCATTTAATCCTTGAAATTCCAATTTATAAAAGGCAACGACCTTTTTTCGTTTTTATTCCATATCCCAATTTGGATACCTTTCAATTTCAGGGTTTTGTTAATAAGCCCTATTTGTGTTCCTTTTATTTCTATAGAGCTGTTAAAGAGACCAATAGATAGGCCGTTAATGCGGTAATAAAGATTCCAAAGCGGATTAATTGTGATTCCGTTAATTGTGTTGCCCAGACTCATCCAGCCGGAAATAGAAATGCCATTAACCTGATTAGAAAAAGTTCCGGTAAGTGATACTAAGAGTCCATTATGGATTACTCTTTTCAATGCCGTATCAGCTTGGATTAGTGCATTTTCAAGTAAATTAGTCTTGTATGCCTTTTTGAAAGGAGAGTTAAAAATGTAAAATGATAGGATGAAGCCCTGACCTGATATTTGAAGATTCAGACCATGGGAATATTTGGTATAGGGTTTATTGCAAATGATTTCGGAACCCAAAGGGCCAATCGCGATCCCGTAGATATTATCGGCTTTCGACGGCACGAACCCCAAAACATATTTGTTGAGTTTCCTTGAAACAGTATCGTTTTCAGCCATCGATCGCCCATAGCAAGCGGTAAGCTGTATTAAGGCCATGCCGATCAGGATCCATTTTCTCATAATTAAATCTTGATTTACAATATATTACGCTATCGTATGCTCAAATTAAAATCAATAAAAAACCGGAAATCTATTCTTGTCGAATCGACTTCCGGTTAAGTCTTCATGCAACCGTAGTTGAATGAATCCTCGCGAGTTTGAGTAGTAACGGACTGTTTATACTGACTTTCGTCTTCTGTGTTTGCCGCACATTTTCTGACTTTCAACGTGTTGGCTATGAATAGTTGCCGCTTTCGAAGCAGTAATCTTTCATTTTATGACATACTTAAAACGAGCGATAATGCTTGAATATACAACTAAATCGGCAATTATTTATGAGCCTGTGTTACCTGTAGTTTGCTTTACTTTATTACATTAATTGGTTTTCCATCAAGAGGATATAAATCATCATTGTACCAAACTTTTGTATTGATAAAACTTTTATTCTTTATAAACACCCATTCAGTTTTTAATGTATCTATTTCTTCATCATTTAGTTTCAAGTATGCAAATGAAATTCCCGTTACAATTCCGTTGGTATCGCTTACAATTCCATCATTTTCATTGGAATAAGTAAAGCATCTCAATACATACGGATTTGTTTCTTTAATTAACATCATACCATTATTTAATTGTGGATCATAATCATAAACAGAAACAATATTTCCATCTACAAGATAACTCAACTCAAAGTTCTCATAATTATAACAACCAAGAGTATTACAATTTAATAAGTCTTCGTTTTGGTTATTTATAAATGATATATCTACTGCAACACTAATATTCATATTAACTAAATTTTGTTGGGTTGAATCATTTTTTGAGCAACTTGCGAATAATATCGTTAGAATAATATATAGATATTTCATGATAAATTTTTAAGGGTGAATATTAATAATCATCTTATTATTATAATTAAAATTACTACTGCCAGGTGTGAAATCAACACAATAATACCATGCATTATTGAAATAGCCATCCCAACCCCAGTTCATCCTAAAATATGGAGGAGAATAAGTGTATGTTTCATATTCATAGTAAGTACCTGGATTATGAATCCAAATGTAGCGATTCCTTTTATACCCATCACAAACCCATGCATGACCTTCCGTATATGATGAATTATAACCTTGCATAATAAATGGGTAATTGTTGTTAAGCTGAGAAACAGCTATATCTCTATTGAAATTGACTAATGAAATATTATAAGAATAACCAAAATTATACTTTAATGCTAAACTTGCATTAGAAAGTGAAGCCCCAGAACCGGTACAAGAGTATTGCATAACAACAGCATCACCAATATCCCTCATTAACTTAGATGTCTCATAGCTTCCCGAATTATCAGGCATAATTGACCAATTATATGTATTTGGATGAGATCAATATCTCATCACTTGAGCGGTAGCAGTAGCTGTACAACCAGTTGGAGCATTACCATTAGAATAATTACTACAATTTAAATTACCATCATTAACCAAATCATTATAGCCTACACCTTGACCCCATGCTGTATTTAATAAAGATTCCACTATTTCTAAAACACTTCCTCCATAAATTATTTCCTCATCATCAGGGGTAGGAGCAGAACGTTCCCATTCTTTGCTAATTAAATCAGATTTGATGATAGAATTATTTTCCCTAAGATACTCAATCTCTTTTTTTCGTTCTGAAAGCCAACTATTAATTCCAATAGGTATACTTTTAATTTCATCCAAATCGAAACTTTCAGTTTCTGAGAACGCTAGTACTGGAGTTGATTTCTTAGTTCCCGCAATTATCACAAATCCTTTTGGTTCAAGGTTTACAATATATAAGGCTGGTAAATCATTTACATCATTAATAATTGTAATGTTTTTTACAATTTGTTTAGATTTGAAGATAGGACTCCGAAAATTCTGTTTTTTAGCATTAATATTTTCACGCATGAAATCATAAGAATAATTTAAGGCTACTTTTTTTGCTAATTCTACAGAAACATTACTGTTTTCGTTTAGAATACTGTTTTCTAAATCGATGCCTTTCTTTTGGCATGAAAAAAGAATTAGGCCAAAAACAATAAATACTAATAGTTGTTTTGTTTGTTTGAAGTTTTTCATAATTTTAATTTTTTTATTTGTTAATTGTTATTATTTTTAAATTACAGGTAACTATTTGCCGTGGCAATGTATTTACTCATCATTTTCGCGTTTTGAATATCATTATCCCTTTCGGGATTATGTCATCAACGAATCAGGTTTTCAGATGCCAATCTTCTGAAAGCTTCACCGGGGTGCAGCTTCTTCTGATTATTAAACATGTTGAAGAACGCTTTTGCAAGTGAGCCTCTGTTTAATTGATCTTATCCTGTTTTACTCAATCGCTGCTACAAGTATACGCTATAGAGAAGCTTTTGTCAATAGAAAATGCAATAGATTTGTCAACAATGGACAAACGAAAGTTGTTAACATTTGCCAATAACTCCTGAAAACGTTTAATCGGGGGTCTTCAAGATTTTGGTTTTCCCTAAAAAAATGTAGAGGGGCTTTGCAGAAACACCAATAAAAAAACCGGAAATCTATTCTTGTCGAATCGACTTCCGGTTAAGTCTTCATGCAACCGTAGTTGAATGAATCCTCGCGAATTTGAGTAGTAACGGACTGTTCATACTGACTTTCGTCTTCTGTGTTTGCCGCACTTTTTCTGACTTTCAACTATTTACCGTAGCAATGTGTTTACTCATCATTTGGCGTATTTGAGGCATTTCCTTTTCAGATGTATGTCCTCACGCATTTTGGCTTTCAGATGCTTGTCATCGGAACGCTTCACCTAAGTAAAGTTTCTTCTGATTATTAAACATGTTGAAGAACGCTTTTGCAAGTAATCTTCTATTTAATTCATCTTACTTGCTTTACTCAATCGCTGTCACAAATATACTATATCGGAACACTTTTGTCAAGTAAAATGGTAACATACTTATTAACAACAGATTAACAAAAGTTATCAACAATAGTTAATAACTCCTGAAAGCCTTTAAAACACTGGTCTTCATGCCTTTTGATTTTTTAAAAAATTTAGATGATTCCAATAAGGATTTCTATTTACTTACGTCTTTCCTTGAAGAAGTTCTGCAATAAAACAAGACTTTCCTGCTGACGAATTTCTCGTTTCACGGTCGTCTTGGGGTGCAGCACATTACTTTTCGTACGAAAGCCACCTTTGGGATCATCGGCGGCCCAGACCAGTCCGCCCAACTGCGCCAATTGCAATGCACCGGCACACATCGGGCAGGGTTCCAGCGTTACGTACAAGGTACAATTGTCTAAGTATTTATTTCCGTAATGATTCGCTGCTGCGGTAATGGCCAGCATTTCGGCGTGGGCTGTTACATCGTTCAGCTGCTCCGTTTGGTTGTGCGCCCGAGCGATAATCCTGTTTTCGCTCACCACAACAGCACCCACCGGTACTTCATCGGCTTCCGCTGCCTTTTGTGCCTCCTTCAAGGCTTCGCCCATAAAATACTCATCCGAAAATACATATAACATATCCTTTGTTTTAAATTTAGTTTACTGTCTTTTTCTGAATCCTGACGCCAATCAGCAGTACCAAAGCGGCCACCACAAAGGCAGGAATAAAAGACGATTTGGGTTCAAACTGCTCCGGTGAAAGTACGCCCCAAGTAAAAAAGCCTACGTTTACCACAAAAGCCAAACCAACGCTCCACAGCGCTGAAAGCTGAAAGCGGCTTACTTCTTTCCGGTTGAGTGCCAGTAGCGTAACAGGTACAAAAATCACAATGGTGCCAATACCCACTACCATCAAATCGACAATATCGGGAAGCCAAAGCGCAATCAACAGGGCAACAAAACCCAATATCAATGTCATTACCCGAATTTTTAGCTGATTTTTTGCCGGATCGTTGTGCTGATTTTTACCGCCGAAGTCGCGTACCGCCGAAATGGCAATGATATTTAAAAAGCTATCACCCGACGACATCAGTGCGGCCAGCAATCCCGTTACCGCAAAAGCCAGGAAAAATGGCGTACCGTGCTGCTCCAGAAAGTGATAGGTAACATCATTAGGATTTAAATCGCCTCCGGCAATCAGGCGCACACTCATGCCCACCAGCGGAAAAATAATATAGAACGGCAACATCCCAATACCCGACCAAAAGCTTGCCCGCTTTGCCGTTCGGGCATCTGCGGCGGCCAGCATCCTTTGCCAGATATCCATACGCACCAGCACCGAAGGCGAGAGAAACAGCAGCAAGCCAATCAGGAAAATCCAGCCATAATAGCTGCCGTTGAGCATTTCTACAGGAAGCTCACTCAACCGGCTTAACTGTTCGGTATCAGACCAAATCCCAGGCAAAAAGATAAAGAATAATAGCAGCAGGATAACCACAAACTGAATCATATCGGTATAAATCACGCCCGATAGTCCCGAAATAGCAGTGTAGCAAATAACCACCACCGCCGAAATAATCGCGGCAGGCTGATATCTCAGGCCAAAGCCAAACTTGAGCAGACTGGCCATACCTACGAATTGTGCTGCCAGCAAAAAGAAGAAAATAAAACTGTTGACACCGCTTACTATAGCAGGGAAAAGCCGACCAAAATTCTTGTTTCTGTTGTAGGTTTCTTTGCCAAGATACTTTCCGATAAGGTATTGCGGAAATGAATAAATCCGGTCGCGGGCACCTTCATCCCTGATTTTTCCGGCATAGCGAAGCATCAGCATAAAACCCGCCACATAAGCAATGCCAATGCCTACAGCCGCAAATCCTGAAATATAACCCATCGCGATAAGACCAATGGAGGTGCCGCCTCCCACGAAGGTGGCTAGCGTGGTAAATACCAATGGAATCAGGCGGGTTTGGCGGTTGTTGACCAGATAAGTCTCTGGATTATTGCTACGTAAATGGCGCATAGCCAATGCAATAACTGCTATCAGGTAAACCGTCATCCAGAACAACAACCAATCCATCAGCGCATCTATTTTTTGATAAAGTTTTCCTGATAAAGCTTGTCGGCCTGTTGCAGTTGCAGGCTATAAACACCCGGAAAAAGCTTATAAAGCATCAATCGGTAAGGACTATTTTTCGACAGACTTAGCTGTTTTTGAATGACAGCTTTTCCAGCTGCATCATATACAAATAGTTCTGCTTTTCCTGAAATCTCGGTAGAGCTTAAATTCAAGTAATCATCAGCGGGATTAGGATAGAGCAGCAGTGCATTTTGTTTGGCTTCAGGCCTGTTTTCCACAGTGGTGTAAATATCTTTTTCCCAGTTTGTGGTAAACAGCCCTCTGCCGTGCGACGCGGCAATTACTGTATTATCGCTCAGACGCATACGCAGCATATCGGTGCGCACATTGCCCATTCCTTCTGTTACCGGATACCAGTCGGGAAATTCTTCGTGCAGCATATTTGTTGTCCATACGCCCGTTTCGGTAGCAATCATGGCCTGATTAGAATTTTCAGGATGCAACAAAGCCCAGCGTACTGGCATATCGGGTAGGTTACCCTGTTTTTCTATCCATTCGTTGCCACCGTCGTAAGTCATCCAGATACTCGACACGCCATAGTTAGAAAAGCTGACCAGCAAGGTATCTTCTGAACCACCAACGGAAACGGCTGAAACACTTGCCAGCGGAAAATCGGGACTGCCAATTTCAGTAGTTTCGGGTAAAGCCTGTGCATTTTTGACTTTATACAAACGCCCCGCAGCCGTGCCCACAAATAGTGTGCTGCTGAGCGAAGCGGAATGTTTAGACCACGCAATATGCGAGAAAGGTACTGTGTTGAAGGTGCCTAAATCGATAAAACTGCCAGAAACAGACTGACCTACACCAGAAACCCGGAAAAGTTGGCCGGCATAATTACCCAAAAAGTCAACCGCATTAGCATACAGAATATTGCTACGATAGTCATAATCGGCAGGCGACACAAAAGTTCCGGATGCGCCATCAATATAATCGTTATTATTATTATTTCTGAAGAAGTAGTAACGGTTGTAATAGATTGATGTGATAAAAATATTGGACTCGTTTTGATCCCAAAAGCTGGTTGCGCCATCTCCACCGCTCACCATATCATTGATATCGAGGGTACCACCGGTATATTTTAGGCTGCCGTTGTCCTGTAATCCACCAATATATTTTTCGCTGCCGGCGATAGGATTGATATCTGCGCTATAAAATTGCAAGGTGTTGAAGTTTTGATTTCTTTGGACGAAAGTGGGAATACTTAGATGTGTGTTTTCAGAGAGGAAGATACCGCCATCGCTTCCAAAGATAGCCGTAGTAGGATCGCCAGGCCTAAATTCAATAGCATGTTGATCGGCGTGTACGTACTCATCACCGCCACCATAATACATCAGCACCCAGTCTGAAATTTTTGTCCAGTTTTGTCCGCTATTGGTGCTCTTCCAAAGGTCGAGGCCTCCTGTATAAAGATGGTTAGGATTGGCTGGATCTACTTTCAGGATAAAAGCATGCCAGGCTAAGGTACTCCAATCGTTGCTCGGCTTATTGATTGCTGTCCAGCTTTCTCCACCGTCTGTGGATTTCACCATATAGCGCCCTTGGTAGTGGTAAAAGCCGTTTTCACTGTTAAGATAACCTGCGGCAAATTGTGCATACACAACATTCGGATCGCTGGGAGCACTTGCTATGATTGTCCGTGCCGGGACATTGTAATAACTTTCGGCGGCGATGGAGCTGTTATAATCTGTAAAAGCTGTCCAGCTTCCCGCGGTTCCCTGATCAGACCATAGAATTGTTGCTCCACCTTTTTTCTGTAGGTTTTCGGATGTTCCAACAAAGATGCGTCCATTGGCGGCCACTTCAATCATTGCGGGTGCGTAAAAATCGCCAGGGCTATCCGGAATTTCGGGCAGCACCTGTTCCCAGCTTATACCGCCATCTGACGAACGATACAAACCATCGGAAGGCATACTTTGATGGTCTTCGCCCTGATAGTTTCCGGAAGCAACTGCAGCATACAAAACGCCAGTGCCGTTTTCATCGCGTACGGCAACATCATTCACATAAGCAAAATCAGCAGTTGAAGGCAGAAGTTCCCAATTGTCGCCGCCATCATCCGACTTAAAAACTCCCATTCCCAAGCCTGTTGATTCGCGGTAAATCATCCTGGCGGTCTGTGATTCGCCGGTTCCTGCATACATTGTAATTGGATCAGTAGGATCGTAAGTGAGGCTGCTGATGGCCATATTCGGATAAAAATCACCGATAGGTTCCCAGTCTTCACTCAGGTCGAGGATATTGTAATTGACCCATAGGCCGCCCGTTACGCCACCGGCAAAAACTTTTTTATGTTGGCTGTCGTTGGGATCAAACATCATTGCGCGGGTGCGGCCACCCATATCGGCGCGAGTTCCCTGCCAACTGATGCCGGCATTACGCGTTGCATGCTGCTCCAGCTCAAGCGCCCGCTCATAAGCCGCATACTGGCGTTTTACAGGAACATATCCCAGGGCAGGATCCAGTGTCTGAAAATAATTCTGCAAAGCAGCCACGTCAGGGCGGTCCACTTTGTTGATGGTGTCGAGCTCACGCGAATCGGTGGGTAACTGCTTCAACACCTCGTGTAATTGCTGCTCATAAGCTATACGTATCGTATCAGCTGAGGACTTTTCGGACTTATTAAGCCACAAAAACACAGCGGTTAACAGGAGCAAACTCACGGTAATCAGGGAAATCTTTTTCATAGGTCTAAAAATAATTTGGTTTAAACATTTTAGCATTATACAGCCGCAAAGCCTTGCTTCAATGAATCTCTATTGCTAAATCCTTCATTAGCTTTAGTCGGAAACAAAAGTACATGAATTTTTTTAGGAGGCCTTTAAGCTAAAAATTACATTATAAAAAGATTCCTCATCCCGCTTTGCTACATTCGAAATAATATGGTAAACATGAGTATATGAAAGGCTGAGGAGTTTTGCACTAATCCACTCCTCCATACCTCCATTTCTTATCATTCCTCTCTCAAGTTGAATTTACCATCTTCTTTAGACTTTAGATAGTGCCTACATTTTTTGTAATTTCGCGCCCTAAAATTCATTGAATCAATCACTATGTTCAGAACAAACACCTGTGGCGAATTGCGCCTTTCGGATATCAATAAAGAAGTAACTTTAAGTGGCTGGGTGCAGCGTGTACGCGACAAAGGCAGCCTGCTTTGGATTGACTTACGCGATCGCTATGGTATCACCCAAATATTTCTGGAAGAGGGTGTTAGCGCTCCTGAACTGCTGGTCCAGGCTCGCCAGCTTGGGCGCGAATATGTAATACGCGTTAAAGGCACGGTGGTAGAACGCGAATCGAAAAACCCAAATCTGCCCACGGGCGATATTGAGCTGAGACCAGCCAGTCTGGAAGTGCTCAATCGCAGCAAAACACCTCCTTTTACCATCGAAGACAAATCTGACGGCGGCGATGAGCTGCGCATGAAATACCGCTACCTGGATTTGAGACGCAACCCGCTAAAAGAAAACCTGATGCTGCGACATAAGTTGGCGCTCGAAACCCGTTCGTACTTAGACAGCCAGGGCTTTCTGGAAATTGAGACGCCTTATCTGATCAAATCCACACCCGAAGGCGCACGCGATTTTGTGGTGCCTTCGCGTATGAATCCCAATGAATTTTATGCGCTGCCGCAATCGCCTCAAACTTTCAAACAAATTTTGATGGTGGCTGGCTACGACCGCTATTTCCAGGTAGTACGCTGCTTCCGCGATGAAGATTTGCGCGCCGACCGACAGCCGGAGTTTACGCAGATTGACTGCGAGATGGCTTTTGTTACCCAGGAAGAAGTGCTAAACACTTTTGAAGGCATGGCGCGCCACCTTTTTAGTAAGGTGAAAGGCGTTGAGATAGGCGATTTTGAACGGATGGACTACGCCAGCGCGATGAAACTTTATGGCTCCGACAAGCCCGACCTGCGTTTTGGGATGGCATTTGAAGAGCTGAACGACCTGGCTCAAAATCACGGCTTCAAGGTATTTGACGATGCCGAGCTTGTTGTTGGCCTAAAAGCCGAAGGCTGCGCTGAATACACCCGCAAGCAATTGGATGCCCTCACGGATTTTGTAAAACGTCCGCAAATTGGTGCCAAAGGATTGGTTTATGTGAAGTTGAATACCGACGGCAGCATCAAATCATCGGTGGATAAATTTTATAGCGTTGAGGTGCTGCAAAGCTGGGCCGACCGTTTTGAAGCAAAAGCCGGCGACTTGTTGCTGGTGCTTTCCGGCGATGCCAATGCTACCCGTAAGCAACTTAGCGAGCTGCGTTTAGAGATGGGAAATCAGTTAGGATTACGCCAAGCCAATGTGTTTAAACCTTTATGGGTAACCGATTTTCCACTGCTGGAATGGGATGAAGATTCAAAGCGTTATTACGCTATGCATCACCCGTTTACCTCGCCAAAACCTGAAGATATTGCGCTGCTGGAAACCGATCCCGGAAAAGCACGTGCCAATGCTTACGATATGGTTATCAATGGTGTGGAAATTGGCGGCGGCTCCATCCGTATCCACGATCGCGAGTTACAACGGAAGATGTTTGGAATACTTGGATTTACTGATGAAGAAGCTCAGAACCAGTTCGGATTTTTGATGAATGCCTTTGAATATGGCGCACCGCCTCACGGAGGTATTGCACTCGGATTTGACAGGCTTACGGCGATGTTCGCCGGCCTCGACAGCATCCGTGATGTGATTGCTTTCCCGAAAAATAATAGCGGACGTGATTTGATGATTGATGCGCCTTCGCGCATTGCTGACGCACAACTGAATGAGCTTTACCTGACTTTAAAGCCTGCAAAAGCCGATAAAATCTAAGTTTTTTTAAAAATTTAGTTCGCGTTTCAGGTCTTTGATGCGGCTTTTGCTCAGGCTAACCCGGTTGCCGTTTGACAGGATAATCATATAACTTTCGCGCCCGTATTGTTCCATCTTTTTGATGTGTTTGATTTGCACGATATGCGAACGGTGAATGCGAATAAACTTGTCAGCAGGCAAGTGTTCTTCTAAAAAACCCATTGTTTCCTTTTTCATAAAGCGACCTCCGGCAGTATGGATCATCACGTAATCGTCCTGCGCTTCAAGCTGAATAATTTCCTCGATAGGAATCACATGAATTTGTGTGCCGTTTTTTACCACGATACGTTCGATGATATCCTGTTGTTCGTGCAGATTTTCTACCAGTTTTTTCAGGGGCGACTGTTCATGTTTTTTGTGGCTAAAACGGTCCATTACCTTGTCGATAGCCTGATGCAGCCTGTCTTTTGAGAAAGGTTTCATCAGGTAATCCACGGCATTCATTTCAAAAGCTTTGATGGCATATTGGTCGTAGGCGGTGGTAAAAATAATCTCCGGTACATTTTCGTCAAGCAGCTCAAGCAGCTCAAATCCAGTGAGTTTTGGCATTTGAATATCGAGAATCAATAGGTCGGGCTTGTTGTCGTGTATGGCTTTGAGGCCGCTAAATCCGTCGGCACATTCGCCTATCACTTCTATGGCAGGATGATCGGCCAGAAAGCGCTGCAACAGCATGCGGGCGGGTGCTTCGTCTTCGATTATAAGGGTGCGAATAGCTGCTTTCATTTGGTAGTTTTTGAGGAACAAACTTAACTATTTTTGACTTTTTGTATCGGGATGCGCAGTATTACCTCAAACTCAATTTTACCACGCCTGATTTCCAACAGGTCAGCACGCTGATAAATGAGTTGCAGCCTTTTGCGGATGTTTTTCAGGCCGATGCCTTCGCCTTTTGGTTTGATAGATTCAGGATCGAAATCATTGAGGATATGCAGCTCCAGAAAGTCGCTGTTGGGTTCGCAGCGCAGCTCCACAAGCACTTCTTCGGTGCTTTGATACACGCCGTGCTTGATGGCATTCTCGAAAAGTGGCTGCAAAATCATGTTGGGAATAGTGGCTTGCAGGCAGGCATCGGGAACGAATTTTTGGTATTTCAGGCGATGGCCGAAACGAACTTTTTCAATGTCGAGGTAACGTTCAATATTTTCGAGTTCTTTCTTGAAAGTGGTGGTTTCGTTGCGGTCGTGGCTCAACGAATAACGCAAAAAGTCGGATAGCTTGATAACCATTTCCTGTGCTTTTTCGGGACTGCTCATAGTGAGTGAGCTGATGGAATTGAGGCTGTTGAACAAGAAATGCGGATTAATCTGCGATTTCAGCGCACTTAGCTCGGCCTCACGCACTAGGCTGTTGAGCTCAGCTTCTACATGTAGTTTTTGCTGCAAATCTTCGTAATACAGCATCATATAATAGATAAGCACGAAAATGAGGTAAAAGAATGAGCCGATAACAGCGCGCCAGGGCAATGAATATTCAAGAAAGTTGAGGTATTCGACACTTTCTGACTCAAGGGCTTTGAGTAAAAAATAACCGGCAGCCAACCATATTGTGATCGTGATAATAGCGGCCAACAGGTGATTGACAATCAGGTCGAAGGTGTTTTTTTGATCTTTTAGGTTGAACCTCAACACATTCCAGAGGTTTAGACCAATCAGCGCAAGCAGACCATTAAAAATCACCGCATCATTGATACTTGAGGTGAGCTGCAAGCCTTGGTAATAGTTGAGAATGACCGCCTGGATGAGCATAAGCATCGCCCAAACGGCCATATATATGATGAGGTATTTACGGTTTTTGGTGAAAGGATTCCACATGGCATAATTCTGTTAATCAGGGTAAATGTGTTGGTTGTTACAATTTCTGGGACGTTAGCCACAGACAAAAAGTTACTTTAGTAGCTTTTGAGTTCGAGACCACCAAATACAACGATGCCTTTCAGAATTAATGTTTTTTCAGGATCATAGTCGAGCGAAGCGAGGCGTTTATCGCTGTAACCACCCAGGATAGATACCACTTCCGATTTCACTTTCCAGTCTTCCGGAACAATAAGATTTGAGCCGCCAAAAAGCACGAAAGTATCAATTACGCAGCCTTCGGGAGCAGGTTTGGCTGATTTCATTTCAATATCAGAGCCGCCAAAAATCGCGGTGATTTTACCTCCCTTAAAATTGTCGGAGGTAACGCGAATGTTGCCACCGCCAAAAATAGCCAGCTCGTCGATGTAATCGCCGGGATATTCATTGGGATATTTATTGCCACTAAAGATATGTTGGTTGCCTTTGTTTTCTCCTTTGTCGCGGCGTGTCAGGATAACAAAGCCGATTCCGATAAGGATAGCTGGCCAAAAGATGGTGCTGAAACGCACGCGGTAGTCGAGCAGTTCGGGCAGCCAGAAAAGTACTCCAAGGCCGATGAGGATGAAGCCGGTGGTGCGGTTGCTCCGGTTAGAGAGAGTGATAATTCCTATGCCGATAAGCAGTGTTTTCCAGGAGATAAGGTAGTAGCTGAGGTTGAAAGAAAGCAGGTCGAGACGGTCTAAAAGCAGAAATCCACCGGCTATGATAAGCAGTATTCCTGCAACAGCGCGTCTGTCGATTCCTTTTGGTGCATTTTCCATGGTGTTAAAGTTTTTGGGTTTCGTATTTATGCTGCGAAAGTACAACCGATGTCTGCTGTAGAAAAGCAAAAATAGGCGAATGGGTGAAAATTGTCGGTGAAATGGGGGAATTTGAGGATTTGAAGATTCAAGAGGAATTTGAAGATTTGAAGATTCAATCCCAAGTCGGGAATCTTATTCTCGAGAATATAGAAGATTAGGCTTTTTTCTCCAGCAACTTATGCGTTCTACCATTTCAATACTCCATCACTCCAAACCAATTCTCGCCAACCAACAAGCGCTCCTTGCCCTAATATTGCTTATTTTTGCCACAGCTTATACCTATGAAACACCTTATTCGACTCTTTATCTTATTGGCTGTATTACTGGTTACGCAAAGCTGTTCGAGCTTGCGTAGTCCGCACAGGCCGGTGCAAAAACCAAGAAAGAAAAGGCCCTGCAACGATTGCCCTTCCTGGTCTTATCAGCAAAAGCAACAAACTATTTTTAGCTTTTATGAAGCCTGATTATAAAGAAATACTTAAAGCTTTCCTCCCGGAAAAAGCCCTTGAAATGGTGTACAAAACCATCGTTGACGAACGTATTCAGCTGCGTATAACGGCGACCCGAAGCACACGGCTGGGCGATTTCAGGCCGCCACGACAGCCTGGAGGCTCTTACCGTATCTCGCTCAATCACAACTTGAATCCATACCAGTTTTTAATCACTTTTGTACACGAACTGGCTCACCTTCAAGTGTATAAAGTACATCAAAATAAAGTACAGCCCCATGGCATTGAGTGGAAGCAAAGTTTTAGCATACTGATGCAGCCCTATTTTGAACTAGAGTTATTTCCATCAGACCTAACAAAAATCTTAAAAAAATACCTCCTAAATGCCAAAGCATCCAGCGGCACTGATTTGGAACTCAGCCGCTGCCTCAAAAAGTATGATAAAAACCCGCAAAAAAACCCCACCCTGGAAGAAATACCTGACGGCAGTAATTTTGTAATTGCCGGAGGGCGTGTTTTTATCAAAGGCGAACGGCTGCGCAAACGCTATAAGTGCCAGTGCTATCATTCCAAAAAGTGGTATCTGTTTAGTCCGCTGGCAGAAGTGATGGTGCTAAACACAGAATGATTTTTTGGTATACAGGTTTATGGGTTCACGGGTTTAAAACTCATCGGCTACATTTTATTTTGATGTGCTGGAAGGTTTAAGGTAAGATGAATTAGGAGTTTTTTTTCAGGCATAATTTCTTGGAATAGTCATAACTTTGTTTTTGTCAGGAGAAGCGGAATTAGGCTCT
>Ga0265295_1006277_pt1 | contig 14507 bp, 12 predicted proteins | sample Munlansysbiofilm_FD_192503 | JGI IMG/M metagenome (GOLD analysis project Ga0265295, IMG submission 192503) | Leachate microbial communities from a municipal landfill in Southern Ontario, Canada - Methane capture system biofilm | ecosystem: Engineered > Solid waste > Landfill > Unclassified ... | reverse complement strand
ATAGATGTATGTAAAAATTTGTTTGAAATTTTTAAGTTATTAAATAAACATTTAATAAAAATTTTAAAATTTGTTTAGCTATAAGGTACTTAAGGGTTTAGTTAATCTATTTTGTTGCTTATAGGTACAAAAGTTATTTATTTATATTTTATTTAGTATTGTTGTTTGACATGAATTGTTATTGTAAATATTCTTGTCTTTAAATATGTTTGCTAAATAATTTATTGATGGTTTAAAAATATGATCTGTAGCGAGAGTTTAATTTTATAAATAAATTTTAGATTTAACTCAATCTTCAGAAACATATAATGATTATAGTATAAAATTAAGAAAGGCAAGTACATTCGTTTCCATTACTATAATCTTAAATAGAGTGTACAAAAGAAAATGATTAAAAATTTACGTAAAAAAGGTTTTACAATTGTAGAACTAGTTATTGTTATTGCAGTTATTGCAATACTTGCAGCAATATTAATTCCAACATTTAGTGGAATTATTAGGAAAGCTAATATAGCTAATGATACAGCTTTGGCTAAAAATATGAATACTGCTTTAGTTATGGCTGAGGCAGAAGGTAGGGAAGTAGAGGATGTTTCTGACGTACTTCAGATAGTAAACGAAGCGGGCTATGTCATTGAAAACCTAAATCCAACAACTAATGGATATTATTTCGTGTGGGATGAGGAAACAAACCAGATTCTGTTTATTGATGACGCGTTCAACATAGTCTATAGTTCAGCAGCTTTCAGCGAAAACAAATTGAACTGGTGGTGTACTGTAGGTTCTGCTGATGAACTTGAAGAGGTCGCAGAAGTAGGCATTTCTCTTTATTTTGAAAATGACATTTCAGGTGATATTGAGCTTACAAAGCTAGTGAGTCTTGATACAGGCTATTTCAAACTTCAAGGGACTCTTGAAATTGATAGTAATGAAACTGGTGAGGTAGTTCTTAAAGGTCGCATCGATGGACCAGTAACAATTAATGCACCTAATGCCACAATCAGTCAGTATGGCACTATAAAAGGTAAAGTAACTGTAACAGCAATTGCAAGTGCTTCGCTTCATATCTTCGGCTTTGTAAACGGAACACTTGATTTAACATCAGGACATGTTGTTGTGGAAAACAGCGGTTATGTATTTACTGTTACAGCAGCAGCAGCTAGCAGTGTAAGGGTTTCTGGTGTGGTTGGCACTATGGACACTGGTGGTGCAACACCAACTGTGTCAGGTGGACTTATATTAGGTGGTTCTGCAGCGAATAATGATGCTCAAGGCTATACTCATGAAATTGCTAACAGAACTCAGCTTGAAAACTTCCGTGCAATGGTAAACGGCGGTCAGTCTTTTAAGAATCTTACAGTTGAATTAACTGCGGATATTAATTTAGGTGGCGAGCCATGGACACCTATTGGGTTAGATAACCGTGAATTAGATACAGAAGGTGAAGGTAATGTATCAAGTTATTTCTCTGGTACTTTCGATGGTAAAAATCATACAATCAGTAACATGACTAACAGTGGATATGTACCTACAGGTATGTCTTATACAACGAATAGCGAAGGTATTACCGGTTATGTTTACGGCTTATTCGGCTGTGTTTACGGACAACCTATTGAAGCTGATGGATATTCAGGAGCGTCGATTAAAAATCTTAAGATGACAGGTGTTAATATTGTTGAATTAGATGAGGGCAATTCTTTCTGTGTTGGAGCAGTAGTGGGCGCTGGCGTTGGTAATGTTTCGTTAGAGGCTTTAAATGTCAGTGGATCAATAAAAGGTACTGATGCAGTAGGCGGAATTGCGGGATATACTTGGGTTGACGGGAAAAATTTGAGTGAACCTAACCCTCAAGTAGTATATGTAAATAATTGTACTGTAAATGCAAAAATTGTAGCTACCAATAAACGTGCTAGTGGGATTTTAGGTTCAACCATGATAAATTATAAAACTGGTTATTCAGTAGCCACAAATATTACAACATCATTTACACTTACAAGTTGTAATGTTTCCGGCACTGTAACAAGTTTAACTCAAGGTGCCTCAGGGTTATTCTGTGCATCAAGTAATGATACGACGTATGGCTGGCCAACCCCATTAGGAGGAACTTCTGGTACTCCTGCAGTAAAAACAGGTGTAGCACCAGAAATAAAAGTAGGAGAGGCTACCTACACTACTTATTTACTAGTTGGCGGCAATACAGTATCTGCAACAATTAAAGCTCCAAAAAAAGTGGGACAATACGAAGGTTATACCCAAGAGGGATTTGTAGGCACAGACAATAACTTTACAGGAACGATGATAATCGATTAATTAAAATAATAATTTTTACAATTATAAAGTAAAAAAACTTCATGGAAAAGATAGACATTTTATGGAAAAAATTAAAGATGCTGATTTAGCATTATTGAAGTTGTCATGTTCATTCTGCTAATAACAAAATGAATGATTAAGTATTTAAAGCTCTTCAGGGAGAAATCCTTGAGGGGTTTTTTTAGTTTCAGCCTATTACAGCTTCATGTGTGGTTAAATTATTCGAACTAGAAAAAATAACCTAGCACAGCGTGGATTACGTGGTGGTGGCAAGGTTTGTTGGACTTCATTATATTTATATAAATAGGAAAGCAATCAGAAGCTCTTAAGGGTTTATACATTTTGAGGAAGTATAAAAAATAAATGATGAAAATAACCGACATTAAAGGTGTTTACAAAAAGCGACTTAGCTCAATTATGAGTTAGGCCGCTATTTTTTTTTATTCTTCTATGAATAATTCTGGAACATTAATGTAAATTTCAGGTGTTTCGGTTTTTGTACTTTCATCTGAACAGTTAAGGAGTAGTTTTTTTCTTAATACAAATGGTGCAGTATCAGTAGTGATAGTGAAGTCTAAAAGCTCATTTTTGTGTAAATTAATGTAAGAGGCTGCTTCTTGATGATAGCCATACCTTTTGTAACTGTACCCCGTAATAAAAGCATTGCTACCGCTTCTAGTGGTGTAGTTTTTGAGTTGTGAAAGGTGAAGCTACAATTACAGTTACTTATGGTGATTTTTCTGATTCAGTAGTAGTAAATGTAATTAGTATACAAGATTTATATCAATTAATTTTTACTAAATTAGAGGATGTGACTCAAAACTTATCTGAAGTATCAAGTTCACTTATTGATTCTTGGCATTTTGCTATTTGGGATTCAGGAGATTATTCATACACTAAGGTTGTATTTAACTTGTATTTAGAAACTGGCAGTAGAATAACTTCCCGAAATCAAATTGTCAATGCATATAATACTGCTTACGGGACTACAAATGATAAGTCCATTGTAGGGTTAATGCTACAAGATGACTTTTCGCTAACTGTTATTATTGTTAAAAAAGCATACAAAACATTAGGCGCTTTTTCGAGTGCTCAGACAAAGTTTAACGAAGTAAAGAATATATCCAATCTCTGGATTCTTCTGTATCAGGCTACACTCAAATTCAAAATTATTACCTCAAAGTTAAAGCTTTATATGACACACTTGATAATATTACTGGAAGTTTTTCAACATTTTCAGCAAATATTTACACATTGGAATCCGAAATACAAAAAATAAAAAGTGCTGCTGACCTCTATGTTGATTAACGAATTGGACTGGACTACTTAGGCTGGACTACTTAGGCTTGACTGTATAGGGTAAATACAACAGTCATTTCTGACAGTTCCCTTTGTTAAACTATAAGTTTGGGGTGCTAAATTTCTACACGATTTAACGCAAGGATGTCAAAAAATTACACGATATAACACTAGGGTGCTTAAATTTTTACATGATTTGAAGGTAGGGGTGCTAAAATTGTATTGAACCTCACAACCTTAGACAACGGAGATAATGAGATTTGAACTCTCATATTAAAAGGCAAATTCTAGGGGTACGTAACTTTTTCATAGTGTGCGTAAAACTTTGCTAAGGGTGCGTAAAAATGTGATAGGGCTGCGTAGATTTATTTAGTGGTGCGTAATTGTATCAAAGTAGGCCAGATAACACATATAAGTTTGGATTATCATTTATAATTATAAAGATAATAAAATAATTTAATATATTACTATCTTTAACAAATCAACTAGTGTATAATATACCTATTAAGATTATCAGGTTAGTATTAAAGTCCCTTTTTAATGGATCAAATATAAAAATGAAATTAAGTCTTAAAAAAGAAAAGGAAAAAAATGGCAGACAAAACGTTATCATGTGTTGATTGTGGTAAAGAATTTTTATTCACTCAACGAGAACAAGATTTTTACAAAGAAAAAGGTTTTCAAAATGAACCTAAAAGATGTCCTGATTGTAGAGCAGCTAAAAAAGCACAATCAAGAGGTGGAAACTCTCAAAGAGAAATGCACAAAGTAATTTGCGCATCTTGTGGGAAGGAAACAATGGTTCCTTTCAAACCATCTGGAGACCGTCCAGTATACTGTAGAGATTGTTATCAAGAAAAAAATAATCGATATTAATTTATAGATTAAAAGAAGAAAAGCAAAACTAAAAAGTTTTGCTTTTTTTCATGTTATTTATTTATTTATATTTAAAAAAATGTTATAATAAATTGAAAGCGTTTTAGGTAACGTAAATATCTTATAAGAAAGAAGGAATGTTATGAAGAAATTTGATTATATGGAAAAATATGGTTATGAACAACTAGTTTACTTTTATGATAGAGAAACAGGATTAAAAGCAATAACGTGTATTCATGATACAACTTTAGGACCAGCTCTAGGAGGAACAAGAATATGGAATTACTCTAGCGAAGAAGAAGCAACACTTGATGTTCTTCGTCTTGCTAGAGGTATGACATATAAAAACTCTGCAGCTGGTCTTAATTTAGGTGGTGGTAAGAGTGTTATTATTGGAGATGCTGATAAAGTTAAATCTGAAAGCTTCTTTAGAGCTTTTGGAAGATATGTTGAAAGTTTAAATGGAAGATATATTACTGCAGAAGATGTTAATACAACTACTAAAGATATGGATTTTATTAATATGGAAACTAACTATGTTGTAGGTCTTGCTGGAAAATCTGGAAACCCTTCACCAATAACTGCACTAGGTGCATTTCATGGTATTAGAGCAGCAATTAAATATAAGTTTGGATCTAGTGATATTTCAAAATATTCTTATGCTATTCAAGGTGTAGGACAAACTGGAGGATATTTAGTAGATTATTTAATGGATGCTAGTGTTAAAAAAATATATTTTACTGATATTAATCCAAAAAATATTAATAAAATTAGAGCACTTTACAAAGATGCAATCTTTGTAAAGCCTGAAGAAATTTATAATTTAGATGTAGATGTTTTTGTTCCTTGTGCACTTGGTGCAGTATTAAATGATGAGACTATACCTTTAATAAAAGCAAAAGTAATTGCTGGAACAGCAAATAATGTTTTAAAAGATGAAGAAAAACATAGTAAAATGATTATGGATAAAAACATATTATATGCACCAGACTTTGTTATTAATGCTGGTGGAGTAATCAATGTCTATCATGAAATTCATGGTTATATTAGAGAAGTAGTTATGAAAGATGTTGAAAAGATATACGATAGATTACTTGATATTTTTGAAATAGCATCAAAAGAAAAAATTCCTACTCAAGAAGCAGCAAAATTATTTGCTGAACAAAGAATCGCTAAGATTCATAATATTCATAGAAATTATTTACGTAAGTAATGAAAAGAATAACTTTTATTGCTGGTCATTACGGAAGTGGAAAATCTGAGGTTTCGATAAATCTAGCAATTAAAAAGAAAGTTAATGTATTAATAGATCTAGATATAGTTAATCCTTATTTTCGAAGTAGGGAGTTAGAAGAAGAATTAAATAAATATAATATTTCAATTATTTCTTCTTCTTTAAAAAATGCAAGAGGAAGTGATCTACCTTTTTTATCAAAAGACATTTATTTACCTTTTTATAATAAAAAGGTAAATGCAATTTATGATCTTGGTGGAAATGATATAGGCTCTCGTGTATTTAGACAATTTAAGGATCTATATACTTTAGAAGATATTGATTTATTAATTTGTATTAATGTTTTTAGAAAAGAAACAGAAAAAAAAGATTTAATCATTGAAATGATTAAAAGTATTGAAACATCTTCTGGTATAAAAGTAACAGGATTAATTAATAATAGTAATTATATAAGAGATACTAAAATAAACGATATATTATTTGGTGAAAAAATAATTTTAGAAGTTGCTAAGACTCTTTGTTTACCTGTTGTTTATACTGCAGTATATGAAGATTTAAAGTATGATAAAAATGATTTTCAAGGGGAAATAATCCCTTTGAAACTATACCTTAGAAAAACGTGGTTATAGGAGGATTACATGCCAAAAGGAAAAATAACTTTTGATTATGAAAAATGTAAAGGCTGTCTTCTTTGTGTGGCTTATTGCCCCACAAAGATATTAGAAGTAAATAAACTTGAGACTAATAATAAAGGCTATAATATAATTACTGTAGTTAATCCTGAGAAATGCTTGGGTTGTGCGTTTTGTGCAATCATGTGTCCAGACTCAGTAATAACAGTAGAAAAGATTAAGGAGTGATTTAAATGAAAAAAGAAATATGAAAGTAGCTTCTGTTGCTCATATTATTTTTAGTATAGTATTTGCTTTTTATATGGTTTTTTTACCTATATTTGATATGAGTATGCTTTTAAAAATTTCTGAAAGCACTAATCCTTTTAAGACAATTATATATATAATAAATAATTCCAATAGTTTATCTTTTGCAAATTTAGGAACAGTTATTATAATTCCACTTATAATGTTTTATTTATTCATAATAGCAAGTACTGTTGTTATTCTTGAATTAAAATGCTCTTTTGATAGAGCATATAAAAAAAAGATAATTGTAAAACTTAATATAAATATTAACAAAATATATAGATATGTAAATTTTGCACTAAGAAAAATATATAAATTAAATTGCAAGTGGAGAAATTGATGCTTGATATTGTCTAATTAAGCAAGCACAGCTAATAGTGCATATTATTATATAAAGGGGGATAAGTATATGATAAAGAATTTACGTAAAAAAGGTTTTACGATTGTAGAACTAGTTATTGTTATTGCAGTTATTGCAATACTTGCAGCAATATTGATTCCAACATTTAGTGGAATAATTAAAAAGGCTAATATTGCAAGTGACACAGCTATGGCAAAGAATATGAATACAGCCTTAGTAATGGCTGATTCAGAAGGAAATGTTCCTGAGGATATGGGAGATGTATTATTTACCTTATTTGAAGCAGGATATGTTTTAGAAAATTTAAATCCAACAACAAATGGTTATTATTTTGTTTGGGATGAAGGAAGCAATCAAATATTATTTTTAACTGATGCTTTTGAAGTTCATTATAGTTCACAACCATATAGTGAAGATACACTTAATTGGTGGATGCCAATGGATGAAGCAGATGACAAAATTACTGGACAACAATTTAGTTATTGTATGGCTGCTGATTTAACTGCGAATTTTGAGTTTGATTATCTTGCGAATTTTGATACAAATGGATTTACTTTAACAGGTAATTTAAATTATGTTTCTAATGATCAAGGTAGTTTTAGTGTTTCAGGAATTGTTAAGGGTACATTAACTGTTAATACACCAGAAGCTTCTGTATATCATTATGGAGCAGTAGATAATGTTGAAATTATTGAAGTTGCAAGTGCATCGTATCATGAACATGGATTTGTAAGAGTAACTTTAAATTTAACAAAAGGTAGATTGGTTATTGAAAATAGTGGTAGTGTACAAGCTGTTACTTTGCCAGTACAAGCAGATGGTTCTGCTGAAAATAAAGGTCATATTGGCACATTAAATGCAGATGATGGTGATGTTGTAATTGTAAACAGTGGATATATTGAAAACGTAGTCGCTCCTGGTGGAGGAGAGGCCCAAGCACCAACTGGCGAACCTGCTGGAACACCTCCTACTGGTTATTCTATATTAATTAGCAATAGAACTGAGTTACAAGCTTTTAGAGATGCTGTTAATGCTGGAATGAGATGTATAGGTCTTACTGTAAAATTAACTTCAGATATAGATCTTTCAAATAGATATTGGAAGCCAATTGGTCTTAATAATAAACATTTGACATTGCGACACGATCCTGATGAGACACCAGATGGTTATACAATGGGTTGGGCAACAGGGGGCTCAATTGAGAGACCAGGAAAATATTCAGATAATTTTAGAAGCGGGGATAAATATTTGGATAAGGGGCCTGCTAATGTATTTATGGGAACATTTGATGGAAACGGAAAAACTATTAAAGGTTTAACTAATACAGGCTATATTGCACCTTCAGTATTATATTGGGTTAATGCTGCAAACACTAATGGTTATGCTTTTGGATTATTCTCAGTTACATATGATGCAACAATAAAAAATCTTAATATGACAAATGTTAATATAGTTTCTACAAGTGAGTCATCAGCTTGTGTTGGTGGTATCGTTGGTGGTGCAAGAGGAAGTCTTACTATGGATAATTGTTCAGTAAAAGGTAATATCCAAGGTACTGATGGTGTTGGTGGAGCTGTAGGTTATGTATATTTAGTTAATACAGATTCTACTCCAGATCAAGATCATGATAAAACAGTTGAATTTAATAATGTAAGAGTTGAAGGAAATATACATGCAAAAACAAATGAAGGTGATAATGGACAAAGAGCAGGAGGAATTATTGGGACGGTTCTTATGTATAATCTTTTTAATCATTCACACTCCTTAACTCCAAACACTAGTGATGTAGTAGTTTTTGCATCATCAAATGATAATATATTCCGTGTAATTGGGTGTAGTTTTAAAGGAACTGTTTTAGCTGATGCTAACAGAGCAGCTGGGCTTTTTGCTAATTCTGGTGGAGGAGACTGGTTAAAACAAAGTAGCAATATGTCATCTCCGACAACTGCTGAACTTACGGTTATGAATAATACGGTTGATGGTACAATAACAGCTGGGGATAGAGTATCAAGATTTTTTACAACAGGTTCTTCATCTAATACACAAACTTACACTAATTTTACTAATTTATCAGGAAATACATTTGTAGATGGTGGAAAAATCTTTGAAGGAACAAATGATGTTACAACTACTTTTACTGGTACTGTAAATAATTAGGTAAAAAAATGAAAAAAATAAAATCAAATAAAAAGCTTGGTTTTACAATTGTAGAACTAGTTATTGTTATTGCAGTTATTGCAATACTTGCAGCAATATTAATTCCAACATTCACAAGTGTTGTAAATAACGCAAATGAAGCTGCTATTCAAGCAGAATTAAAAAATGCTAAGACACAGTATATTATGGAAGCATCAGATGATAAAAACTATAATCCAGATTTAGAGTTAGTATTTGCACATACTAATGATAAAGGTGATGTTTTATATTATTTAGAAGAAGATGGAACTTATGTTTTAGCAACAGGAGAAAACTTTGAAGACAATAAACCAAAGACTGATGTTGTTTTTGTTCCCTTACAATATAAAAGTGGAACTGATGAATGGTTATTTGCTGAATTTGGAGAAGGAACTGTAGGTGTTATTGCATATAATGGCGGCCCCGCAGTAGAATCTTATGGAGATTATGTTTCGTTTAAAGAAACAGATCCCATTGTTAATCCTTATAAAAATACTATTGAACCAATCTGGAAAGCTACAGATAATGGATTTGAATTAAGCGGAGAACTAACAGGAAAAGGCACGCCAGGAGGTCTGTTTGGTAACGATGGATCAACTGATTATTATTTTATTACTTTTTCAATTGAAAAACCTGAAAATGTTGTACTTAATGTTAATTCAACAATAACAGTAATTGGGGAGTTAAACAGACAATTTGGAGGAGGAAGCACAATTCTTCCTTTGTTACAAACTGAATTTAATTCAAATGGTACATTTGATCATATTCAACGAATAAAACCAGGTGCTACAACATTTAGAATTATAATTGATTGGGATGGAAGTGAAGGAGATCTTTTTACACCAAAAACATATATAATTGATGTTTCTAAGCTTACATTTACCCCACATTAACCATAGAATTTAAAAAATTGTTAAAAAGCATTTTAAGTTTTATTGAAATAGATTAATTAGTTGTATGAAAAACATTTATTACTAAAATAACTAATATTATTTTAGAATAACTTAAATAATTTGTTCAAAAATAATAACGGCCATGCATTAAGCATGGCTGTTATCTTTTATATGGTGCCCCCAGCAAGAATCGAACTTACAATACAGCCTTACCATGGCTGCGTTATACCTTTTAACTATAGGGGCGTATATCATAGTATAACAAATAAATATTTTTTATAAAGCTTTTTGGTTGTATAAGTTAAATAATGTGATATAATCAATATACCTATAGGGGGTATATTATGAGTGAAAAATCAGCTAAATATGTTGTAAAAGGAATGACTTGTGCAGCTTGTGTAAAGGCTGTAGAAGATAGTGCATTAAAAATAAATGGAATTGAAGAAGTGAATGTTAGTTTACTTACAAATTCGTTAGAAATAAAACATAATGAAGAATTTGATGAGGCAAAACTTAAAAAAGCACTTAAAGATTCTGGTTATAAATTAAAAAGTGATAATAATACAAAAAATGAAGATTATCAAGTTGAAAAAATTAAGGAATTAAGAAATAGATTTATTATTTCTTTGATTATAATGATTCCTTTAATGTATATAGCAATGGGAGAAATGTTAGGAATTCCTCTTCCTAATATAATAGCAGGTAAAAATAATTTACTTACAAGAAGTATTATAATGTTATTATTGACAATAGTAGTAGTTGTAATAAATAGAACTTATTTTATTAATGGAATAAAATCATTAATTAAGAAAAATCCTAATATGGATACTTTGATAATGATAGGTAGTGGAGCATCATTAGTTTATGGGATTTGGGTAGTTCTTGCAATGAGTCATGGGTTATCAAATAATAATTTTGATGTATTAGAAAAATATATGCATAGCATATATTTTGAATCTGCTGCAATGATAGTAACATTAATTACCTTAGGCAAGTATTTTGAAGAACTTTCTAAGGGAAGGGCTGCTAGTGCTATTAAGAAATTAATTAAACTAAAACCTGTAACTGCTAATATATTAGTTGATGAAAAGGAAATAAATATTCCTATTGTCAAAGTTGAAGTTGATGATACTATAATTGTAAGAAAGGGAGACAAAATTCCTCTTGATAGTATAGTAATAAGTGGAGAAGCATTAATTGATGAGGCGACTATTACAGGAGAAAGTCTACCAGTTTATAAAAGTACTAATTTAAATATATTACAAGGAACAATTGTTATTGAAGGGTATTTGATTGCAAGAGTGACTAAAGTTGCAAAAGATAGTACATTAGAAAAGATTATTGAGCTTGTGGAAAATGTTAATATGACTAAGGCTCCTATTCAAAAACTAGCAGATAAAATAAGTTCTTATTTTGTGCCAATTGTAATTAGTTTAAGTATTATTACATTTTTAGTATGGACATTAATTAATAAAGATTTATCTTTTGCTTTTGAAATGGCTATTTCTGTTTTAGTAATATCTTGTCCTTGTGCTTTAGGACTTGCAACGCCAGTAGCTATTATGGTAGGAAGTGGAAAAGGTGCAGAAATTGGTGTATTATTTAAATCAGCTACAGCACTTGAACATCTTGGGAGTGTTGATGTAGTTGCGATTGATAAAACAGGAACTTTAACTGAAAATAAAGCAGTTTTAGATTCAGTATATCCATTTGATAATGAAATCGAAATTATTGAAATTATGAATTCACTAGAAGCAAAAGCAAATCATCCACTTGCTTTTGCAGTAAGAGAAAAAGCTTTTAGTTTATCTGTATCAATTAAAGAAGTTAAAGATTTTAAAAACATTACAGGTTTTGGATTAAAAGGAATGATTAATAATAAAACATATTTACTTGGAAATAAAAAGTTATTAGAAGATAACTTGGTTATTGATAAAAACAACTTATATAAAAATGCTAATATTGCTGAAGAAAAAGGTTTTAAAGTATTATATTTATCAGAAGATAAGACTTTAATAGGTATAGCTTTAATTAAAGATAAAATTAAAGAAACTTCTAAACTAGCTATTAAAAATTTACAAAAAATAGGTTTAGAAATAATTATGCTTACAGGTGATAATGAAACAGTTGCAAGTAATGTAAAAGAAGAATTAGGAATTAATAAAGTTTTTAGTAATGTATTACCAGTTGATAAATCTAATTATATAACTAATTATCAAAATCAAGGTAAAAAAGTTGTTATGGTAGGAGATGGTGTTAATGATGCTGTAGCACTTGCTAAAGCAGATGTTTCTGTTAGTCTTGGAACTGCAACAGATGTTGCAATAGAATCATCAGAAATAATATTATCTACAGGAAATATTATGGATTTATACCACGCTATTTTATTAAGTAGAAAAACTAAACTAAATATAAAAGAAAATTTATTTTGGGCATTCTTTTATAATATAATAGGAATACCTATTGCTATGGGAGTTTTCTACCCATTATTAAACCTTAAATTGAATCCAATGATTGCTGCTCTTGCAATGAGCTTTAGTTCATTGTTTGTAGTTTTTAATGCATTAAGATTAAAGTTTTTTAGAAAGGAACTAAAAATGAAAAAAGAAATTAAGATTTTGGGAATGAATTGTAAACATTGTGTTAAGAAAGTTAAAGATGCTTTAGAACAAGAAAAAGATTTAAAAGCATCTGTATCTTTAAAAAAGAATTTAGCTATTGTTAAACTTAAAAATGATATTAGTGATGAAGTATTAATTAAAAGAATTGAAAACAGTGGTTATACTGTAGAAGGGATTAAAAATATATAATGTTAGCAAATCATAAATCAGTAAAAAGAAAACTAAATATTATAAAAGGACAAATTGAAGGATTAATAAGGATGGTTGATGAGGATCGATATTGTATAGATATCTCAGATCAAGTTCTTGCTTCTATTGGTTTATTAAAGAGTGTTAATAGTGAGGTTTTAAATGCTCATTTAGAAGGGTGCGTGAAAAATGCTTTAAACTCTCAAAATGAAGAACAAATAAAAGAAAAAATAAATGAAATCTCCGCTACTATTAACAAATTATTAAAATAATTTATAATTAGTTTGTAAATAGTTTATTAAAAGCATTAATTATAGTATAATAATTATATAGTAGAAGGAGATGGTTACTATGACTCAATTCATTGTAACTGGTGCAAGTGGTCATATTGGTAATAATATAGTAAGACAGCTTGTATTAAGAGGTGAAAAAGTTATTGCTTTAGTTAGAAGAGAAAACGATGAAGCTTTGAAATTTTTAAATATTAAAAAAGTTATTGGTGATATTAGAGATGTTGATATATTAGAAGATATAATAGATGAAAATACAATTGTAATTCATTCAGCTGGAGTGATTTGTTTTTCAGAGAAAAAAAGAGAAGAACTTGACGATGTTAATATTAGAGCAACAATTAATCTTGCTAATACATGTATAAAGAAAAAGTGTAAAAAATTTGTTTATATAGCTAGTGTTGATGGTATATATAGAGATGAAGATGAACTAATTAAGGAACCATATAAGTTTTATCCTGAAAGGATTGAAAGCTTATATGGAAAAACTAAAGCAATAGCATCAAAATATATTTTAACAGAAATTGAAAATAAAAATTTAAATGGGGTAATTTTATATCCTTCAGCAGTAATAGGGCCAAATGATTTTAAAATTTCAAATACTGGGGAAATTATTCTAAACTGTATTAGAGGTAAAATGATGGTTAGAATTAAAGGTGGATATAATTTTATTGATGTTAGAGATGTAGCTAATGCTACAATACAAGCAGGCATAAATGAAACCAAATCTTCCTATTTATTAACAGGGAAAAATGTTAGTATTGATGAACTTGTTACCTTAATTTATGATAAATTACAAAAGAAACATTTACCTTTAAGAGTTCCTTTGTGGCTTGCTAATACTGGGTTATTTTTCATAGAAAATTATAATAAATTATTATCAAAAGATACTCCATATAATAGGCAAACATTAAGATATTTAGGTTCAAATTATAATTATATTAATAATAATGCAGTTAATGATTTGAATTTACAAATAAGAGATATTAAAGATAGCATAAGTGATACTATTGAATGGTTTATTTTAAATAAATTATAAAAACTAAACTTTAAATAGTTTAGTTTTTTTAATTTTTTATAGAAAAAACAAAAGAAATATTGTATAATATTTATGAAAGAAAGCCTTTTCAGGCAAGTGGAGGATAATTTATGATTATAGGAATTCCAAAAGAAATTATGCGTGGGGAAGATAGAGTTGCTGTCAACCCAGAAACTGTTAAAAAGTATGTTCTTGATGGGCATAAAATTATTGTTGAAAAGAGCGCAGGAGTTGGGGCTCATTTTTCTGATGAAGAATATATTGCAGCAGGTGCAATTATTGAAGAAGATATTAAGAAAT
>Ga0265295_1006276_pt1 | contig 14507 bp, 18 predicted proteins | sample Munlansysbiofilm_FD_192503 | JGI IMG/M metagenome (GOLD analysis project Ga0265295, IMG submission 192503) | Leachate microbial communities from a municipal landfill in Southern Ontario, Canada - Methane capture system biofilm | ecosystem: Engineered > Solid waste > Landfill > Unclassified ... | reverse complement strand
CGGGTCGCCTGCCGAAGAGAGCTTGCCGTCGGTCACGGCCCGGATGCTGTAGCGGAAACGCGAGAGCCGGGAAACCCCGACGGGTTCGTTCTCAGAACCCCCTGGTTTTAACCATGGGGAGGTTCAGAACGACCAGTTCGATAATGGTAAAACCTTGCTGATTCCTCACTTTTCCCCTTTCTTTTTCTCGCCGCCATGCCCGCGGCGTGGACGGAAGATGATTTGCCATTGATCCCCAATGGATTCCAGATGCGGGCCGTTCCGACCCTGGATCAATCGCAAGACAGGTCCGGCAAGATCGCACACCGGGACAACGGCTCTACGATAGAACGGGACGACATGCCTGGGCATCCGCTACTGGCGGTGATCAGGCGCAACCGGCCAACTTTTGGTTGCACGATAAAAACCGGGACCATGCCTGCCTGTTGGATCTCCTCAACAAGATCGGTGGTTAGCCAGGCTGGCCCGTCGACATATGCGTGCAACGCTATGGCTCCTTGGTCTGACTCCGACAGGGTACGCGACAGTGCCAGCCGACCTTCCGGCGTGCTGCACTGAAACGCCATGATGGCAATTTCCCTTGCCCTCTCCCTGATTTGCCAAGGTGTAATTGGACCCTCGGTGGAAAGCAGACGAAGCAAATAATCGCGTGCCGCTGGTGGGATATCAAAGACCCCAACTTCGGCCAGTTGTTGATTAAGCGCGTTGGGTGAAAGGTTTAGTATTGACTTGACCGGAAACACAAAATTCTCTCTTCGCCTAAAACAGCTCGCCTTGCCGTATGTTTTCTACCTCAAAAGGGAGCGCGAGCTGCGAGTTAAAGGTCGTCTTCTTGATTCGAATTGACAGAAACCGGATGCCACGCAGTTGACTGATCGATGCGCAAAAATTGACGCTGGGCTTCGTCTACAAGCCCAAGTTCCTGACCATCAACGACGACCCGGTATCTGCGAGGCATCACGAGGCTCGACGAGCACTCCTCAAGACTTCCATGGAGAGCTTTTCATCAGCATGATCCCAGCCTGCAAGCCACAAATCAGGGTCGCCAATGTCGGCGGGGCAAGAAGAACGCAAAATGCCTGCACGACGAGCCTGGATGCCGCGGTGGTAAATAAGTTCATTCCCGTGAGTAAACATACAAACCTCCTTGTTTGGAAAGTTGTCGATCCTGGGTTTGATCTGGCTTCTTTGACCCGGATTGTATCTGCTAAAAACGTGCTTTCTTGTCTTGAAAAGCGCATTTTTTTGGCGCTTCTTGATATCTCGCCGCAAAATCCACCCCCGCCGCAGAAAAAACAGGCAGCCCCAATGCTTCAGGCTGCCTGTTGATGTGGTTTTTTCTGGATTATTTTAATTGAGCCATTCTTTAAGAGATTTTGCCGGCCGGTACTTCGGTACCATCATGGCTGGTAGATCGATCTGTTCTCCGCTTTTAGGATTGCGCACGGTTCTGGCGCTACGCTGAACGGCGCTAAATGTTCCAAGCCCGGCAATTTTTACTTGCTGACCGGCCAACAGACCTTCGATCACGACATCACCAAATGCCTTGATGACCTTTTCTGCTTGCACCTTGTTCAAACCTGTCTTGTCCTGCAGTTTCCCGATCAATTCGCCTTTTGTCACCTTCTTCTCCTTCTCAAGTGTTGATTGCTGGAGCGTTTTGCAAATGACGATGCAAAGTCTTAACGGCACTCCAGTTGTTGGATTGGTCGAAATCGTAGTAGCGCCTGGCGGCATTTTTTCGCAGCACCTGGCACAAAAGCCGAGCAGGGTGGTACTTCTCTGGCAGCCGGCCTGCATTTACCTCCTTCTCCAGAATCTGCAGTAGCGTTTCGACGCTGTGCAGAACATCAATCGCCTCTTCCAGCTGTTGATCCAGGCTTGCCGCCTGCTGCATCTCGCTGCACTCTGAGCGGACATGATCCAGTTGCTGATCGACGCTGTTTTTCAACGCAAAGATGGTTTTGGGAAAACGATACATCGCTGCTACCTCGCTTCAAATCGAAAGAAGTCCAGATCTTTCTTGCCCAAAGGAAAGGGCCTGTTGCCCGGCATTTCCCCACTCTGCAGGGCTTTTTTTACCACCGCATAGGGCTGTCGCTCGCGCCACTCCCACGGAGGTTCGGGTGCTGGCTCTGCCCAGATCCCCCTACCCTCCTGGCGAGCCAGCTCCTGGGCTTGGTCAAGGGCCGGATCCTTACAATGCGCTCGATAGGCCCATGCGTAACCATTACGCACCATCACCTCACTGAGCCTTTGTTTTTTCTCAAGCAGGATGACCTCCGCCACCAAGCACTCCTTATCGTACCCGGCTGGGTAAACCTTCACTTGCTGAAGCGACGCTTGATCTCGCAACAGACTCAGGGCCTGCTGGTAATGAGGTTGGCGCATATCCGGCGCATCAATACCGTAAAGCCGGACCTTGACGCGCTCTTTGTCCGCTGCTGACACCACAGTGAAGGTGTCGCCATCAAACAACCGCTCAACTCGTCCTTCAAAGGGCGGTGGTACCTGTTTTGCTGCAAAGCAGGGCGCTGCCAGAGCTATCGTGGTAAAGCACAATACAAGAAGGCTCAGGCGCATTGTCGTTCCTTGCTGCCTGGTGCAAGCCTGATTCGAGAGGGTGATACCAGCATGGGGCAGGCGTAGCCAACAGTCCCAGCGCGACGAGCAGAAAAGACCCAGCGCCCGTCGGGCCGAATGTCGGGGCGCTCATCGGCGGTTACTTCATATTCGATCCACAATGGCTCGTTCTCTTGGGCCGCCAGAATCTGGATCTTCGTGCCTGGTTGAAGTCTATGGAAACGCATTAAGCTACCTGCACCCGCAATTCGGCTGGTAAAGTGCGCGGCGCAAACAGGGGGCTGCATTTACCACAATAGGGCTGATCTTCGTGCCAGTAGATATTCCCGATTGGCGTATCCTCACCGCATTTTTCGCAGGTCTCGATACGGCATTTCCAAATTTTCCAGCAAATCCATTCGGGCTTGGTGATATGTCCCATGCCATTGTCTTGCAATAGAGACTCTACATCCCGGCTCCAAACAAAGCCCAAATCGGCCATGATCTTATCGAAGATAAAATCTGGGGCACTAAAAATATCAAGGCATAAATCGTCCTCGATAGCGCTACGTCCTTCCTCAATCCAGCTTGCCGGCCTACCAAGAAGAAACGCCTGAAGTGCTCCTTTTTCTGTTTCAGCGTGCAAGCGGGTACTGAACACTTCGTTCATCATCTGTGTCGTAGCGTAAAACCAAAACTTCTGCTTCATTGGATCCTCCTGCAGCTTATTGTTGTATAGCCATGAACTGATAAAAAGCTGATCGCCTTGCATATATGCCGGGCTGCGGGGTTCAGCATCACGCCCTAGTCCAAAGCAAAAAATGTTTATATTTTCTTTTTTTTAGAAGGTAGGCAACATACCCTCCCCTCCCCAAAGTATTGCCTGCTGGCCCCCAGCCACACAAAACGACTTGTGCAGTTTTTGCCAATGCCATGATGGCAGTGTCACACCTGGTTCTTTGCTTTTGAGAGCCGAGTTCAGGCCAGTCAGGAAAGATTGATAAACAGCAGACTTTTTCGACCCCAAGGCGTCTACCAATGGCTCGTAAGGGATCAACGAAGGCTGGGTCAAGCAGTTGTTGCCTATCAAATACTCCGAGAAACAGAGCGAATCCTGTATGCTTTTTATTAAGAGATACAGACGGAATCTCCTGAAAAAAACATTGAGACATTGTTGTCTCACTGGGGGAACGTGCAGGCGGGGTCTTCCTCCACCGCCATCGAGCAGCTACCACTGTGCTTCGCAGGTGCAGTCATCGGCAAAGTCATATTGAAGCCTGGCAGACTGAAGCTGGGCTTTTGCTCAGGCAAAACCGACGACACAAGGACTGGAACAGAGGTGATCCCTAGAGAAGCCAATGCCGACTGATTGCGCCACAGGCGCTGGCGTGTCCGAAAATCGACTTCGCCCCTCGGGGCTTGCTGGTCAAAAAGGACGAGCAGATCCTTTGCTGCAGGTTCTGCCGGAAGGGCCGCCAGCCGCTCGCGGTCAACATTGTTTTTGGCTACGGGGATAAACTGGATACCGGCTACATCGGGAGAATCCAGAAGGACTTTGACCATCTCGGCACAAGAAGGGCATGTCGGTGAGAAGAAGACCGTCGCAACAGGACTCTCTGCTGGGATTGCCACCCATGGCGTGACGGCTGCCTGCTTGATAGCGGAGACCGATACCGCGAAGAACAACAGCCCCCACAGGATTACTGCCGCCTTGGTAATCTGACGCATCCGGCCCGGTTGCAGCTGGCGCAACGTAGCAAATCCCAGGGCGCCCAGTAGGGCGGCTATGATCAGGCAGTTGCTACAGGGCCAGAAGATGACCTGGTAAGCCAAAAAAACCGCATCGGCCACCAAGGCGACGACGATCATGGCCGGCTGGAGCCTTTGTGCCCGACGCACGACAGAGAACAAAAGCATCGAAAGAAAGAACACTGCTCCCCAGCCATAAAGACTCAAGCCGGCAAAGGTGTAATTCGCGTATATCGTACATCCACTCGTTAGGCATGTAATTGCTGCATGTTTCGTCGAAAAATAAAGACAGCAGATAAACCCAACTGCTTGTGTTATCTTTATCGTGCGTGTCATAACGTGAATCTCCATCCATTTTTTTTGATGGTTTCGCTGACTATTCTATTTAAGTCTTTTCTTAACTTAAACGATTTTTCGAGATGAATATTTCCTGTTTCGACAAAATCAACATTTGTTTGCGCTAGTATCCAAAAATGAACTGTTTTTTCGTCTTCTTCGACTATTTCGCAGCTCAATTCCAATATGGGACCGATTCGCTTGTCCCATGTGCCGTAGCAAATTTCCTGCTTGATGGTGGCTATTGCGTGCTGTTTCGACTTGCAGAGCCCAAACATCGAGGCAGTCGCGCTGGCGGATGCTTGCCGAACCAGTTGCTCGCTGTTTCGGCGCTGGCGGCTCAACAGCTCAAGCTGAGACAGGATATCTGCCGGAACTGAAACTGAGTCTGGGCTGGTTTGGCTGTTAAAACTGTTAAAAAAAATAACGGTACAACTGGCAACGAGCAAAATCGACCAGATCCAGGCCGTGTTGGTGGTTTTCGAGTGACTACTCTCCCTGGTCTTCCCCCTTACCGCAGTGGGGTCGACCTTGGCTTTGTATCCGCGCATTTTTTCGCGAAACGATTTCTGTGTTTTGGTTGCCAATCCCAACCTCCTGACCGAGACGAGAAGGATGGTGACACAAATTTTTCGGGTTGCTTGTCGTGAAAAGCGCAAAAAAAATGCCCTTTTCATAACAAGGGCTCTATTTGCCTAAAAAATAGGCAAAACGTAAAAGAAGCCGAATCGACGGCCGTAATTGTGGTTGGGAAGTCTGGTTCGGATATTTTTCCACAAAATTTGTGGAAAAGTTTTGCTTGCTTTTTTGCCGACAGCCAATTTTTCCATCCGCCGGCGCCAGTAAATAAAGTAAAAGAAGTAAAGACGCGCGCGCGTGTAGAGATTTGTAAGTATTTGAAATTTTAGGTGCGATTTTGCGTTTTCGTGGATGAAAGGGCAAAGAGGGCGTGGATGAAAGGGCAAAGAAGCGTGGATGAAAGGGCAAAGAGGCGTGGATGAAAGGGCAAAGAGCGTGGATGAAAGGGCAAAGAGCGTGGATGAAAGGGCAAAAACCCCTTCTAATTTTCGAGGCTGATTATTAGTTTTTCTTACGGTGTTTCAGATAGTTTCTTGTAAATTTTTCCAGAAATCTGAATGTCAAAAACACAAAACCGCATTTTTCTGCTACCCAAGAACCAAAAACAAAATCGATTCCGAAAAATAAAATATTCCCTTTAATTGAAACTCAGTCCAAAATGGCGAAGCGTGGATGAAAGGGCAAAAATGCTTTCTAATCAAGCCAAAGCAAGGAGGCTGGATGGATACCGAAAAGTGCAAGCAGGCAGAGTTTGATTTTGTGGCAATGTCGCAGCGTGTTAAGGCTGGTAGTGGCAGTGAAATACAGCAGAGGGGAAACGTGGGGGATGAAGTCTATGTTTTGGCAGACATCATCGACAACCCCACTCTAAAATCCGATGTGGACTCTTTGGACTTCCCGATGTTTGCCATGTCGTCTACCACGGAAGGCGGCCATCAGATTGATCTTGGCAATGGCCTTGTTGCGCATCGGTTTTTCTGGGAGAGCCTTGACGGCAGGCAGACGATGGAAATTATTACGAGGCATCCGGCCGGGGAGCGCCCCACCCTTGCGGACAAAAACCTTGTAGTTTATCTGATTAGCCAGATGGTTTCTTCGATGAACAGGGATGGAAAAATACCGAGGAAAATATGGCTCAAAAAAAACAAGTTTCTGACGACCACGGGGAAAAGGCCCAACGAAACATCCTATAACGCCGTAGACGTTTCTTTGACAAGACTCGCCAACACGCGAATGACCATTACGACAACGGACAAAGCAAAAAATGAACTCAGAAAAACTGAATGTGGTTATATCGACACGTTTTCGACTGTAAAATATCTCGATTCAGGACGGATGAAGGTTGTCGAAGTGGTCATGTCTGATTTCATTTGCGAGGTAATAAGGAAAAAAAGGTTCCTCACTATAAGCAAAGAATATTTTGGACTCTCCCCTTTTGAAAAACGCATTTATGAAATTGCAAGGAAATACTGTGGTAACGCAACCGGGCCTGTAGGGTTCGACGAAAAAAAACTGCTCGAAAAAACCGGCAGCAATGGCAGTATCCGTGATTTTCGTCGGATGCTGAAAAAGATCATCGACCGAGATAGTCTGCCCGACTACTTTGTCCGAAGCGACGGGGCTACGGTTTTCTTCGAAAAAAGATAGGTTCTTCCAGACTTGTCGACATCCTCCCCGGCATGTCCCACCTCTGGTCGAGATCGTTTTGGGTGTTTTTCGTATCAAAAAGATGGTTCTGGTACTTTCCAGTACCGATCAGATGAGCAGATTCGTGCAGGAAGGTGCTGGGAAACGCCAACAGGACGGTGATCAATCCCCCACTGGAGGAGAGTCGGACAGACAGCTGGCAAAGCAGTACCAGCCCTAAAAAATGGTAGTCGAACATGCAAAAGATGGCAGCCGGACGCGCAAACGACCGGCTGCCTTTTTGTTAGATGATAGCGTCGTAGGAAATGCCGGCTCCATCGAAGAACTCATGTACCAGCGCGGTTTTCACTCCCACAATACCCGCCAAAACCTGGGTCGACAGATCGAACTCATCACAAACGTTCACGATCTGCTGCGGGTTTTCAATGTTTTGCTCAATGAACGCCATCGCATCGCCAATGGTGAGGCCGAACGGTTCAAGTGCATCAATGGCAAAGAGGCGGTTGATCTCTTCCTCTGTCGGGACTACAGGCTCAGGCGTCACAGCGGGCCGCAGGAGCGCTTCATAGGAAACGCCAGCTCTGGAAAAGTAGGCGTGGACCTCCGACATCGACATATCCGCGATCCCCGCCAGAACTTCCAGGGAAAACCCCAGATCGGTCCCTATTTGCAGGATATACTCCGGGTCGTCTTGGTACTGCTGAAAGACGGCCCTGGCCTCCGCAACACTCATGTTATACGATTGAAGAAAAGACTGTGCCTGATCGAAGCTGTAAGTTGAGTCGTTTGACAGCACACCGAAGATCATCCTGCCATGGTTCATTCCATTGCGTAAGGTGAGAGTGTAAGTTCCTGTTTCTTCGGCGACAAATTGAAGTGCGGGGTCGTTTGATGCAACAAAGTTGTCGATTACATTGAGGGATGGGTCCACCACGGAAAAGGTGCCATAGAAGTATGCTTGGTCGGGCAGTGCTTTCAAAAGGAACTCATATTCATTGCCTTCTTCAAGGTACACTTCAAACTTGAGGCGATCTGTGACGCCGGGGTGGACATAGATGGGTTTATTGATTTCAAGATTTCCGACATCAAAGCTGGCTCTTTCGTCGTCATATATTGACACAGGAATAGAACCTTCTATCCCATCAACATAAATGGAAAACATCTCAGGAGAAATTTCCAGCAAATCGTCATCATGTGGAACGATAAAGAAGGCAGCTTCTTTTTGACCGGCCTCGAAAACAACTTGGCCGGAAGGAACAACTGCACCATCAAAATCATACACAGATGCAGACAGATTGTTTGAGTCTTTATAGTTCCTTATTTTTACATGCCAGTTAAGTGTTTCGGCCTGATCAAAGCTATCCCTCTCTACAATATATTTGATAGGACCACTTTCTGATTGTTCGCCGGATAGATAAACCCTATAGCTCATGCTACTCCCCTTTCCTCTCGCCTTCGATAAGAACTACCAAGTTCTTGGTATCAGAGCACTCCCCGCACAAAACCTTCACACCTGGCTTGCCCCATACGCTCAAATCACAATTTGGGCACTTGTATTTACTGCGGTTCGATTTGTTTTTGGCTGGTGGTTCCCTGTCCACCTCCACACCCATCGCTCGGGCGTTCTCCAGGATTTCTTCGGTGAATTTCGCTTGACTGGGGCCAGAATCCTCCCTGGGCTGCTGCAGGTAGGGCGGTGGGCTCGGCGCTTCTGCTGTGTCGTCTTGAGACTCAGTGGGTGACCCGCTCTCGGCCCCACTGCAACTTGGCCAGTCGGCTTCTATCTCCTGATGGGTCGCCACAGGCGGGGATGCCACAGACTGGGCAGATTCGCTGATCTTCTCCCGCAGCTTGGCGACTTGCTCAGGAGATGGTAGACGGTCGTACCAGGACAATCGGAAGGATTCGGTCAGTAGCTCTTTGCACGCCCGATCAAACAGGCCGTTTGGCTCGATGTAATGATCCATCGCCTCGCCGGTGCGGTCGCCGCCAGGCTTGCCTGTGCTCGATGGAATCAGGCCAATAGTTTCCATGATGTTGGCCCAGGATTTGTTGTGATAGCCGCGGCGACCCGCCGTGTTGCTATGATACGTCTGGGCGTGGACCATCTCGTGAACCAGAACAGAAAGTGTTATCTCGATTGGGTTGAGCGCAAAGAACTCCGGGTTCAGGGCTATCTCGTCGACTTTCTCTCCGTCGGCGCTCACGAATCGCTCTGGGTGGTAGTAGCCGCAGGTGTTGTGCTTGCGCTGCAAGGTGATCAGACAGGGTGGCAGGCCGGAGGCAAACAATTCCTCGTTGAAAAAATCGAACGCTCGCTGTAGTTCTTCATACGCCTGAAGTGTTGGTTTCTCACTGAGTTCCAAAACATCGCTCCTTTTTTGGATTGCACAATCCAAAAACAATCGACCCACAGGAGCATTCTGACAGACGCTATTGAAATCTGTGGTTCGAAAAGCGCAGAAAAACTGTCCTTCTTAAACGTCGAGTCTGACTTTGTAGCGGACTTTTCCGACAACGGCCTGCTCTGGTCCAACCCAGACGGCGGGGATCAGCACCCGCTGCCCGCGTTTTTCTGTGAATCGCTCGGATCGTAAGGTTCGCCAGTGGCGCCGACGTTCGTGCGGAGCCTTTGTTTTCCCTTCTGTTGTTCCTGGACTTGCCTGATCACATTGCAACAGCTTACGGATCGCGTCCGGTTGCAACAAAACGTACCGCGCTCGATCATGGCTGCGCAGTATGCGGCCTTTCCCGACATTTCGCGGTTTTACCGGTGTTTTTTCGAGGACAAAGAGCTGGCGATCTTTTTGGGCAAGCAGCAACTCTTCGATTGCAGTGAGCACGTTCCCGATCACACCTCTGTTTGCTTCCTGGAAGGAAGGGAAAGCCTTTAGCTGGTCCCCGGAGATGTCGGTGCGAATACGACCGTGCTTGTCGAACAGTACCAAGCGATGGATGTTGGCTTGAAAAAAAAATGGAGGAATTGAAAGTGTGGCGCTACCATAGCGTCATTGTCTGCAGCAGTAAGTTTCCATCCCATATTGATTTCCTCATGTATTGACGTAAGCTGGGCTAACTGTAATAAACGACACGCACGCTCCTCTTAGGGTTCAATTTCAAGAACTCTGCAATATCGCGTCCCATGATGTTTGTGTCGTCGTATCTCTTTGCATGGGATTTTTGGAAGTAGACCATGTACATATGGTATATCCTTGGGTGTTTATTCTTTTGTCATTGTCTCTTTAATCTCCGGCACAGCGCGTCCCAGTTTTTTTGGCGTGTGGTGCAAGCTGGGTAGACAGAACCGGTGCTTTATTGATAACGTAATCGTCTCACAGGATAATGCGGTGTCAATACATTTTATGTCGTTGTCGGCGGCTTTTGGATTGCACAATCCAAAAATCAACGCACGATTTCCAGCGCCCGATCAAGAATCTCCAGGCGCACAGGTCGGCCGAACAGGAAGGTATCGTCGGCGCCGGTTTGCTTCTCGGAGGCTCTGCTCAGATCACCCACGCCGCGCAGTCGCATGTCGCGGTCGGACACAGCAAAGCCATCGTTCGTTTCGACCAGCACGTTCAGCCGCTCCATGGTCGGCTCTTTGACCGGGTATGGCAGGAACAGATCGAACCAACCTTCGCCGCCGTGTCGTGCCAGCCGGCCGCGCAGCTGGTGGAGGGTGGTGAGGCCGTGCCTCTCTGGATGGACGATGATGGCGCGACGCAGCCGTGGCAGCGTAACTCCGACCTCTACGACGGTGGTTGAAATCAAGACATCGGCCTTTCCCTCCCTCATATCCCCTAACGCCTTGTCCTTGTCCTGATCGGACATCTGGCCGTGCAGCAGACGCACCCGGCCGGGGAAGCGCTTATCCCAGCCTTCGAAGACCTCGGTGGCGTTGCGCAGCGGCGGTCCTTTTGCCCCACCCTCTTCCTCGTCCTTAACTTCAGCCTTGTCCCGCAGCGGATAGACCAGCAGCAGTTGGTCGCCTTGGTCGAGTGTCCGCATGGCCCTGGCGTAGAGATCCTTCCATTGGTGGCGCTGCCAGATCTGCGTGCTGATCTGCTTGTCGCAATGCGACCCGGTGAGCTTGCTGACGTTGACCACGCCGTAGCGGGCCAGGGCCATGGTGCGGGGGATACAGGTGGCGGTGGATTCGAGCAGGTTGGTGTTGGGGCCGACCATCTGTTCGCGTTGCTCGCGCGAAAACTTCTGCTGCTCATCGACCACCACCAGGTCGGGCTGCCACGGCAACTGCCGGTGCAGCAGCGCGGTGGTACCGACCAGGATGTCGCTGGCTGGGTCGATGGCGTCGGCGTCGGCGGTTACGGTCTGGATCGCCAGATCCGGCCAGTAGCCGGACAGTTCTCTGGCGACCTGACAGGCTAGGCCATAGTTGGGCAAGAGGATGATGGATTTGCCCTGTCCGTCTGCGACGGCAGCGCAGACGCTGCCAAAGACGCAGGTCTTGCCACTGCCCACATCGCCGGTGAGGATGCGCCGCATGGGCCGGTGCTGACCAAGGTCGGCGCAGATCTCGTTAATGGCCTGTAGCTGCTCTGCGGTTAAGGCGAACGGTATGGCGCGGACCCGCTCGCGGTAGTCGCCTGGGACGAAGGCTCTGGCCTTGCCTTGGTCGAGGTTGCCTTTGGCGGCGCGGATGATGCCGAGGCTGGCTATGAGCTCCAGCACCTGCTGGGCCTGCTCGCCCTGCTCCTGATCGTCGGGCAGGTGGGCCTGAAGCAGCAGCGACTGCAGGGTCTCTCCTGGGGCGCCAGCAAGGCTCAACAGATCGCTCTCGCTGCCAAAGTCCCGCAGCTGTTCGGCGATCCAGGTGGCGGCCAAGGGGACGGCTTCGCGCAGGCCGGCCAGAACACGACCGCGCACCAGCTCCGGGCCGATCACGCCGGTCTTGCCGGAATACACCGGCCGCTGCCGGCCTTCCCACCAGCGGTTGACGATCTCTAAACTGTCGAGCCAGGGTCGGCCGTTGAAGCCGCCCATGCGGCCATAGAACAGCTGCGGTCCCTGGTGCTGGATCTCGCGCAACTGCTGCTGCAGATCGCGGGTGTCGCCAAAGACGGTGAAGCCGAGCCGGCGGCCCGCCTGATCGCGCAGGTAACCGCTGATCCGTGGCGTGCCGGTGAAGCGCAGCTCGAAGCCATCCAGGCTGGCCTCAATGGCATAGCCGCAGCCTTCCAGGATCGGTTGATCGAAGTTGCGCAGTGGCCGGCTGAAGTCGTCCCAGGCTTTTGGCAACAGCAGGGCTACCTGCCAGGGCTGCTTGAGCCCGAGGCTCTTGAGCCGGCCAAGGGGGTCTTTGGGCTTCTTGCGAGCCGGCCTCGGTTCTGGCGCATTGCCACCGGCCTGTTTTTTTGTCGCCGCTCCACTTCTTGCCGCCATCTCCCCTCCTCGTCTCCCCTTGGGCTTCCTCTTGCTCCCTGTTCGCTTGCGACTGGGACGGCGCGGCTAGGTGCCTCTGAGTCGCAGTGAGATTTTCTGCACGCTGTTGACCAGCGGCAGGCCGCGTTTGCTCGCCTCGTCGGCCAGCCACTGCAGGCCAATCTCGTCCCCCCCGCTCCACAGCAGCACCACGGCCTCGGCTTCGTCGAGCATCTGGGCGTACAGCCGCGGCAGGGACTGGCTGCGGTTGGTGATGGACTTCTCCAGTTCAAAGCGCTTGAACGGCAGCCGGTGTTCGGCGGCCCAGCACTCGGCCTGGCGCGCTACGCCAATCAGGCCGGCGCTCAGAACCAGGGTCGGCTTCCAGGGCAAGTCGTTCAGCACGGGATCGAGCTGAAGGCGGTTTCGGATCCGGGTCGTCCCGGCCACAAGTGTGCGCATCGTTGTCCTCAAAAATCGTCGACGGCCTGCTTGATGTCGAGCAGCTTGCGCTTTAGGCGCAGCAGCAAGAACAGGCTGCCGTAGGCGTGTAGCAGGGGTACCAGCTCGGTGAGCAGTTCCTCGCGCTTCTTGCTGTTTTTTAGGCAGATGAAGCGGGAGGCGTCTTCCTGCTGTTGTTTGCGCAGAAGCACATCGTGCGCCATGCGCAGCAGATCGCCTTCGACGGTCTTGGGGAAAACCATCTGGCCATCGGCCTGCTGGTACAGGTGCCGCAGCTGATGGCACAGCTGCTGCTCAAGCTGTGCCCGCTCTGCTGCCTGTGCTTGCTCCAAGTCCTCGTGCGACATCAGGCAGTCGTCCTGAAGGCGGGCTGCGGGTTGGCCGGTGCGCCGGCACCTGCCCCTGCGACACGGGTCTTGGGCGCTTCGGCCTGGGACATCTCACGGGCCTGGGCTGAGATGGAGACGCGATCCGCCTTGGTGGCCTGCTGGGCTGCCTGTTGTTCCGCTTTGTTTTCCTGATACCGGGCAGCGTCGAGGCCGCCGGCCGGAGCCATGCCCTTTTCCAGGGACGGCGGGACGGTACTGATGGCGAGTTCGCTCACGTTCAACCTCCTCTTGGGGCTATTTGATATACGGACGGACTTGGGACACCGATAGTTGCCGGGCGGCCATCAGGTGGCCTGCTGCGCGGCCTGCTGTGCGATTTCCAGCTTAGCTTGCAGTGCTGCATTGCGTACCTGCTCGGCGGTTAGCCGCTCGGAGGTGGCGTTATGCCGCTCTTGCCACACGTTCAGCCGGTGGCGCAGCTCGGCTACCTGATCGGCGTGGTTGGCGCTGCGCTGCTCCTCCAGCGCGGCGTTGCGCTCGATCTGGGCCTGCAGCTGTCCAATCTGCCGCTGCCGCTCGACAGCCAGTTCGGTCTGCTCGGCCAGGGCGGCCTCCAGGGCGGCAATCTGCTCTTCCAGGGCGATCTCGCGCTGGTGGCTGCGATCTATGGCCTGCTCGCACTCGGCACCGGATCTTTCTACCGCAGCAGCAATCTCCCGCATCATCGCCAGCTGCAGGGTCTCACTGAGCTGCTGCTGTCCGGCGATCACCGCCAGGCGTTGCTCCTCCTCGTACTGGCGCTTGAGCTTGGCCGCCGTCGACAAGCTGCCACCAAACTTCTCTACCAGCTGGCGCAGGCTGACGCGCTCTCCTAACTTCTCGCGAGATTGGCAGTATGCCTTGATGGCTTCGTATTCGAGTTTCTTTTCCATAAGCTCCCCTAGCCCCCCCCTCCCATAGCCTAGATTGGCGAGGCCATCCTACCACAGGCGGCTGGCCAGGTGTTACAATAAACGATAACACTGATGATACGATCCATGATAACGATTTGCCTGCAGCCGTCGCCGGCCAGATGCGGGCGGCGTAGCTGGGGGTCGAGATCGGACGGAGGAGGCGACAGCCGCCGCGCCACCGATGGCTGTCGCCTACCGCAGGAAGATCTAGTCGAGGTCGATGTGCTTGGCCGCTTCCACCAACAGGCTGCGCCGGCTGTTCTCGGTGAAGCCGCGCTGGCGCAGGGGCGGCCGTTGCCGATCTTCCACCGCGCCTGCGATCGGGAAGTCTTCGGCCATCGGGTGCCGGGCGACAAACTTTCCGTCGAAGCTGTGGACGTATTGAAAAATGTCGAGCGCATTCCCCCTGCTAGGCGATAGCCAGCGGGCGGGTCTAGCGAGACGGTTTTTCTTCTGCGTTTTGGGCCTGGATATACCGCCTGATCGTTTCAAGAGACACCTCTCCGAC
>Ga0265295_1006275_pt1 | contig 14508 bp, 23 predicted proteins | sample Munlansysbiofilm_FD_192503 | JGI IMG/M metagenome (GOLD analysis project Ga0265295, IMG submission 192503) | Leachate microbial communities from a municipal landfill in Southern Ontario, Canada - Methane capture system biofilm | ecosystem: Engineered > Solid waste > Landfill > Unclassified ... | reverse complement strand
TAAGAGCAATTAACGGTTATAGGGAGTTTGCATTCGTAATCTCCCCAAGACCGCTTACAGATAGCGTATCAATGTCTATCATGACAAACAACGCTAATTACAATAGATTTGAGCAATATGTATTGCCGACCGCTATAAAAGTGAATGAGCTTATCGAAGAAAGTGATGCGTTATATCAAATCATCGCCGATTGGAATGTGTTTGGTGTAGAAATCAAGCCAACCGCATTAGCCGATATTTCAAACTTTAGAAGCGGTGCTACTACATTTAGTTTCCAATTTCAAACACCACACCCTAGCACAAAATGTGTTACATACAAAGGCGTGTTCGGTGTAGATAATCCATTACCAACAACAGGCCAAGTATTAGGTGATTATTACGAATGTGAGGATTGGAACTTCTACTTAACAAGCGGAACACAAACTTACACATTTACAAAAGGTATGTACGTTTATTTTAACGGATCACGTTGGATTAAAGATGCCCTTTTAGTAGAACTCAACACTTCAACTGTATCTATCCCAGTTGAACCATCACACGCAGTCGGATATGAAATCGATGATGATGATGCAAACTACTTGGCATCGATCGGTGCTTCTGCAATCTTAGCACAACAAACCGCAGAACAATCTGCTCAAGATGTTGAAGACATTTTGGACGGCACTACAACCGTTAAGAAAGCCGAACAAGATAAAAACGGTAACGATATTGTAAATACCTACGAAACCAAGAGTGACGCAACGAACAAGTTATCGTTAAAGGCTGACAAAACTTATGTAGATAGTCAAGACCAAGCACTTGACGAACGGATTGATAATATTATTGTAGGTACTATTGAGGGTGCTTCTGCTCAGGAGATTATTGATGCAAGACAAGGTGAAGTAAGTTTAGGTGCAAACATTACAAAGGTTAAGTCGCAGTTGGCAGAAAAAGCGTCACAAGAAGATTTAGCATTAAAAGTAAATAAATCTGATATTGGATTAAGGATGATACCATATGCACCAAATGGAACGGTAGTTAATAAATTAAAGGCATCAATTATGCCCTTTGAGGTATTTGACAATATCACAATAAGTAAGGCAGTTGTAGAAATTACAAAGAATATTGCTACACCTTTATTTGAGATAGCTATATATGACTCTAATTTTAAATTGGTGTCACGTTCAGGAGTTAAGGAAACATTACTTGGGATGAATGAAATTTCGTTAGAAAAAAAAGACTTAACAATAGGAAAATATTATTTTGCGTTTGTATGTAATTCGATAGACGTAGAATTTAGAACATCGAAAACAGTTTATGTTCTTTCATCTGCATACTCATTGCCACTTGCATCAGCTATCACAACTGTATATGAGGAAGATAGAGGTATTTATTTTGAATTATATAGCTACGATTTAAAAGAACCGACAGGATTTGAAATATCAAAAATGAATGGTGTCAGGGCGTTCCAAAGGGGGACATCAAGTGGTGCTGTATATGGGTGGAATACACTTACTGGCAAGGTATGTAAGTCTGTATCACAAGGGGGAACTTGGGTAGATTTAATGCCTATTTCTCCAGGTGGTTGTTGGGCAATGGAAATTGACGAAACTAATAACAAAATCTATACAATGACAGGTGATGGTAGGATATATAAGTCTAGCAATCTTTTAGCAGATGCTACATGGGAAGAAATAACCGATACTACCTACAAAAGACCACATGCTATTTCATTACCTACTTCCATGAAATTATTTAACGGATATTTGTGGTATGGGGAATATAGTAATTCAACAGGAGAATTAGAAGGCGGTCCAAAATTATTAAGATATAATATAGTAACTGGTGAATGGAAGTTGTCAAAACAATTTGCAAACGCTAGACATATCCATGCTTTTACTGCTCAGGGAACTGTTGCTTTATATATAATGTTAGGAGATGCAGGTTGGGGAACTGATATAGGATTTTGGAGAATTACACCATCAGGTATAAATGATGCAGGAGATACTTTAATTAAATGGACAAAGGCAAGTGGAGAGAACAGTATGCTTTATAATGTTGATTCTACATGGGCTACTATAAATGGAGTAACAGGTTTAATAGGAGCTTGCGACCAACCAGGAACTCTTTTAACATTCACAAAGATTTTAGACACATCAGGTGGAAGTGCGAACTTATCTCCACAATGTAAGAGTTTTGTTGATAGTCCACCAACAGAAACGGTAAGAAATGTAGTTTTAGATGCTAGAGGGAATTGTTATTTTGTAACAGCAGAAACAACAAAAGCTAGACTTTGTGTTAGTCCTCCACCTTATACACAAGCCTTTATTTTAGCTGATTTTGCTAGTGCAGGGATAGTAACAGCTCCTGTTGTTGTAGGTGAATGGATTATGTATTACGATAATAGATTTAAGGCTGTTAATTTTAATTTAGCTACTATTACAAAAAACACAAGGAAGTTCATTTATGACAACAAAGAAATAGAACCATTAACCTATGGAACATACGGAGAACAAGGCTCTAAAGGTTATAAAAATAGTGACAACCTTTATCTCGAAGCGACAGGCAACCTTGCTGGAATTAATCAATACACAGGTTATTATACTACTGCAAAGGTAGACACGACAGGATACAAAAAGTTAGTAGTTGAAGCTGATGGATTTGATAGTTTTGGCACATCAAGACTTAGGGTAACTATTGCAAATGATAGTGCGTTAAATACGTTTGTAGCCGAAAAAATTATTGATATACCAAGTAAATATGCAGTTTGTGAAATTCTTACAGACCTTGATTTAACCACATATCAAGGTTCATACCACATTCACGTACAAGCACTGGTTAATGGAATTGAAGCTCAATCCAAGATAAAGGTTAAGAAGATTTATTTAAGTAAAAATATTTAATCACATCGTATTTGGAACAAACTATGGAAATATTTTCAATTCTCATGGTCGCCATCACCGAATGGTTAATACAACCTAAGTGGGAATGTAAAACGGTAGATGATACCGAGATATGCGAATGGGTTGAGGCATAAGCCTTGACCTACCCTGAGGGGGTTATTATGATAAAGAATATATGGAAAGCAGTAAAGCCTTATTGCACATGGAAGATGTTACCGATAGCACTCACGCTTTGGTGTATAACGAACGGCTGGGCTTACGCTTTAGCAGTAATACCAAACATACCACTATGGTTAAGGAGTATTGCTATTGGCTATATTGCAATACTTTATATGCCTTTTACATTAGAGAAAGTCGTGATTATCGTGTTTGCACCTATCATTTATAGGTGGATTTATAAAGAGGAGTTTAACAAAGGAGAAAAAGTATGACAAGAACAACAGCAAAAAAAGGCATGGTCGAATATAAAAAAGGCCACGCTAAAGAAGATTTTGATTTTGGCTACTTAAGCGATATCAATTACGATGATAAGAGAGAGCTTAAAGAAGTAGTAGAAACCCTATTCAGTAAGATTAAGGGCTTAGAAAAGCAAATTGATGTTCTTACAACCGCACTTAATGAGCGAGTGGAAGAAGAATCTAAAAAGACACAAGAGAAACTCGATCAGTTCAACAAGACATTTGAAAAAAACATTAAGGAGTGGTTAACACGATGAAAACATTTAAAACTATATTTAACGTATTTGTATATGCGAACTTGTTATTTGCGATGGCGGTATTAGGTTATCAACAATTACCAGTCGAGTATCAATTTCTAAATGAACTTGGATTAGACTTTGTGGTATTGACTGGTGGTACAACATCATTGGTTGGTATCGCTGGGTTGTATGTTAAGAGTGTAATCACTCAAAATACATTGATGAATGAACAAACAACTGGATTGGTTGCTGAGAAGTTCCTATCTTTAAAGGACGAGTATGTTTCAATTAAAGCGAATGAAAAAGTTATCATTGCTAATCAAGAAGAAATCAAAGCGTTATTAGTTAGAAATAACGAGTTAAAAGAAGTCGAGTTACACGCTAGACTATCAAATCCTTTAGTCGATGAGAAAGTTAAGGCGTTGATTGAGGGTGTGTTGAATGAAGAATAGCACATGGAAGATACTTAAGGTATTAACACTTATATTGCCTACAAGCGTGTTTCTATTCCTAAACGCAATCTTATTCAACATCACACCAGATGTCATTGTAAACGAAGATATAAGCGTTTTAAAGGTAGAAGCATACGAAGACAATTATGTTTTGTACGGAGATGCCGAAACAACCATCGACGGCTATACCATTTTATATAACGGTGTAGTCGCTGCGTTGATTGATAATGATGATGTTATCAAGATTGGGTTTAAATATTATTCTTACGTTGATGGCGAAGATGGATTCGCGTTGACTGAGTTGAAACTAATCGAGCAACAACAATCATATAAAATCCCTATCACGTTCTTTATATCAGTGTTAGGTGCTATGGTTGTTATTCTAGTAGCGATGAAGAAGATGCAAGTATTGAAAGACCATCCAATGGAAGCCACACTCATTTCGTTATGGGTATTGGCGATTAGTTTCATTATAATTAATACAATCGTTACAAGTCTTACCAGCGTGTTTGTGGTAGGTGCTGCATCGTTTACAGTCTATTACATCGAAGATAAGATGCAACATGGTTTTATCACTAAAGTAGATGCTGAGAAGAAACAAAGCGATATTGTTACCGCATTAAAAGAGGCACTAAAATGAATAAATGGTTAGATAACGTATATAGATATTCTGTATGGATTATCACCGTACTAGCAATCATCGGTTACTTCGCGTATAGAACATTGTCGTTTGAGGGTAGTGTTCAAAGCGTGATCGAGTCATGGGACACCTGGACTAACCTAGCATTTATCATATTTCTTAACTTAACAGTTCAGACTGGTGCGATAGATTCAGGTATATCGAACGGCTTAGAAAGTGAAGAGTTTAAGTTATCCGATGCCGTCAACAACAAATTGATATCTTCTGTCAATAATGAGATGGAAGACTTTAGAGCGTTCATTAAGCATCTTAATATAGCCGAACGCAAAAGGCTTGAAGAAGATTATTTATTTAGCGTTGGTGATAAAAAGGTAGAAGAATTGTCCGATGCCGAGTTAAAGAAGTTTAAACGATTAAAGCCAATTCAACACAACATTTATGGATTTAACTTACCACTGTATTACGAGCTTACAAAAGACGGTCAAATCAACTATCAAGCATCGTTCAATAAGAACAAAGGTAGAATGTGGGCTAAAGCACGAAAGATTGCTTCTGGTGTTATGTTTGGCGGTATGACTGTCAACATGGCGTTTGCTGCGAGTGGTATTGGTGAAGCGTTGGTATCGATGACTATCATATCCATTGGCTTGATGCTTACGTTCGTGATGTCGTTTGTACCTAGCACATTTAAACTACGCTACGACTTACCGAAAAAGGTATTACTGAAGAGTACGTTATATAACTCGTATGTTGATTATAAACAAGGTACACATAAGTTAGTCAAGATAATTGAACAAGTTAAACAAGAAGAGACTGCCGAATAGGTGGTCTTTTTTATAAAAAAAAGATATCCAATAAGGATACCTTAGTTTATTATACACATCGGAGCATAGCACCTAGTGTAACCCCGTTGGGTCGGGACAACTCCATCTACCCTGCCATTTGTTGACCGCGTGCAGGTCAGCGGTAATCTTGACAACTCCAAGTAAGTTTGTTACAGTGTCCGCCACTGTCATGCTCTTACAGCATAATGTAATATAGAGTTTAACGATACCCTACTAACGTTCCAAGCCCTTATGTCTTGGTAGAAATGTCGGATTTTACAGTGCTTACTCACAGTCCTAATACTTGTATGCCTCGTTAGGCTCGAGGTAAATTCATAAAGGTTGTACCATTTGATAAACTTCAGCGAGAGGTTTACCCTATTAGCCATTTAACTTAGGCGTAACCTATGCACCTTTACGAAAACCGTATCGTGAATGTTTAGACTAGTATGCGCCCTCGTAGTCGAGAACGTAACACCCACAATACTAAAGATAATACTAATTAGGCACACTCATTGTTCAGGAGTGTTATAGTAATGCCTCAGCATAACTACTTCCCATGCTACCGAATAGTTCATGGGCTAACCTAACTCTACACCATTATTATATCACAGGATAAAGAAAAAACACCAGGAAAGGAACTGGTGTTTTAGTTGAGATGTTATAACTAGTATTCGTACTCATGATCGAGAACGTAACACCTCATGATGAAAGACTAGAAAGGAGGCGTGTAGGGTTACGCCTATCTTTATTATATACGCATACACATATCATGTCAATTTGAAAGCCGATAACTTTGTAACATTTTATATTCACTTTCTATTGACAATATATCCAAAGTGTGTATAATTAAGGTAGATAACAAGGAGGACATAATGGGTTATTCGACAAAAACAACAAAAGAGTTTGAAGCGTTTAAAGTGTGGTGTGCTAAAGAGGGCGTTAAACCACAACAAGAAGCAAGTGTTAGCGTTTATATGAATGAGTTAATACTAAAAGATATTGAGAGCAACTGCGAGTTGTCATTTGCTAGAATTGAAGATGCGATTAAAAACATAAGGGGGATAAAATAATGTTATTGTTTAAATCACGCGACACAAATGAAATTATCACAACAGAAGAAAACGATTTAAGTTATGTTGATGAGTACAATGGATACCTTAGAAGCGAAGACACAAGAGACTTCTACAAAGAATCATACGAAGTAGAAGTGTTCGATGAACTTACACTAGATGAGTATGTAAATTGGCATAGACAACAAAGATTGCTTACACGTAAAGAAGCATACACACAAATTGGGTTAACACCATCGACTTACTACCGCTTAGAACATGGCAAGAGAATTAGTAAGCCACATCTAAGATTAGTTGCCAAGTGGTTAGGATTAAGCGTTCAAATGTTACCTAAAGTGAAAGGAGAATAGGACATGAGAAAAAGACTAGATTTTAAGGCGTTGTGTTATGAAGAGGAGTTAATACTCGCAACGATCAAAACAAACCATAAGGGATATGGTTTAAGAGTGGGTATGAAGCAATTAGCATCGCGACTTAATATGAAGACACGCGATGTGAGAGACTACATTGAGCATTTAACTTTATTGGGTTATGCAATCGGAAACATCAACGGTTATTTTTGGATTGAAACAGAAGCCGAAGCACAACGTGTATCACACTTAGCAAAAGCGAGATTGATTGCTGCTAGTAGAAGATACAACGCGATTAGAAAGTTACCAAGCGTATTACAAGAATCATTTAATCTGTAGGAGGATATTATGAGCGTATATAAAAAGTTACAAGATGTAAGAGTAGAGTTACAAAAGATGCCACTTAAAAAGAGTGGTAAGAATAAACACATTGGTTTTGAATATTTCGAGTTAGGCGATTTCTTACCAACCGTTCAAGAGTTATTCTTAAAACACAAGTTGTCATCTAACTTCAGCATCGTACAAGATGAAGCAAGATTATTAGTCATTGACATCGAAGATAGTTCACAAGCATTATTTACAACACCAACCGCAGCAGCAACATTAGTTAAAGCAACACCAGTGCAAGAGTTAGGTGCGATGCACACATACGTTAGAAGATATTTGTATGTCAATGCGTTAGAGATTATTGAGAACGATGTAGTTGATCCTGCACTAGGCGATAAAGTTCCAGACAAAGAGCCTTTAATCGATGGCGACCAATTAGTAAAAATATCAACACTAGCAACACCAGAACGTTTAGAAAAGATGTTAGCATATTACAAAGTATCTAAGTTAGAAGAGTTGACTTTGAAACAAGCTTCGGATGCAATCAAAACTTTAACCAAGAAATGATTAAGTTTCTAGAAGCCGAACATATTTATTTGGTAGATGGCATCATAGTGCCTAGCGTGTCAACCATTCTAGGTGCTACCATCTTCAAAGACAAATATGCTAACGTGCCGAGTTATATCCTAAACGCTAAAAGAGACTTCGGCACAAACGTTCACAAAGCAATAGAAACAGGCATTAGCGAAGATTTAACATATGAAGAGTTATTATCTTACGAAGATTATTTAAGATTGATTAAAACGCATAACTTAGAGCCAGTAGAACACGAACAAATCGTTCATTATGATTTATTATATGCAGGCACATTCGATATGATATCCTTATGGAATGAAACTGAATCATTAGGCGATGTTAAGACCACTTATCATTTAGACAAAGAATATCTATCGTGGCAACTAAGTATGTATGAGATGGCTTATTGTCATTTATACGGACTTGATCGATTTGAAAAGTTATTTGCAATATGGCTACCTAAAAACCGAAGTGGTAAAGTGGTCGAGATTGAACGTAAAACAGATGAAGAAGTGATGGCACTTGTCAAACAGTATCACGAGATGCAAGAGCCTTTGCCAGACTTCTAGGAGGTATCATGTCAACATTAAAAAAACAAAATAAGCAGTATATCGTATCCGACATCGACATTAAGTTAGCGGATGATATGCTGCTTGATACTGGCGAGACATTACAATGCGAAGTTAAGCTTATCGACAACAGAACAATATCGGAGCAACAACGTAAGTTTATCTTTGCACTTTGTCGTGAGATTGCTTATCATCAAGGCGATGATGCGGAGTATGTTAGATTACTCATGCAACAGTATTACGCTAACCTTAAAGACATCGAAGTAGAGAGTTTGAGTAAATGTTCGGTTTCATATGCAAACGGTCTTATAACGACTATAATTAACTTTGCACTCGAGAATGAAGTACCACTTCCTAAACGTATCCTAGATGATAACGACTTCAAGTTTGATTATCAACAAACATACATCATGTGTTTAAAACGTATATGTTCAGTTTGTGGTAGAAGAGCAGACTTACACCATACAACAGCCATCGGCATGGGCGCTAACCGTAAAACTATGAGTCATGTTGGGTTAGAGATTATCCCTTTATGCCGAGAACACCATTTTGAGTTACATCAAATGGGTAATGATAAATACCTATCTATTCATAAACTTAAGCCGATCACGGTTGATGCTAAAATGGACGTGTTCATTCGTAAAGGCACATTAAGACTATACAAGGAGGATAGCGATGAGACAGTATGAAATCGAATTAAAAGTGAAACAAGAGTTAGCGTTTAGCCGTTTTATCTGGGTGAACAAAAACACCAGGTTGAAGCGGACAGTTACAATGAAGCAAGAAGAATTGCAAGAGAGATTTATCCGAATGGAAAAAACATCACTATAAAGGAGAAGAAAGATGGAACAAAATAAATTGTTTTTTAAAGAACATGAAGAAAACTTAAATGGCTATCACATAGTTGTAGTCTTTAATAGGACCGCTAGATGTGGTTACATTGGATTGCCAAAAGGACACGAATTGGAAAAACGCCATTATAGTGATTTTGGTTTTGATGTTCATGGTGGATTAACATTCAGTTCAAGTTCATTTGCATTTAAAGATGACAAACATGACTATTATTTTGGATTTGATTGTATGCACTGCGATGATGGTGCAGATATTAAAACGATGATTGAAAACGGTGCAAATCAACATGAGTTATTCATCGCTAGTATGTTTCAAGGTGAGGTTAGAACTAAAGAATATGTATTAAATGAACTTAAAAGTCTAGTAACACAAATTGAAAATTATAAAGGAGAAACGCATGAATAGTTGGAACGGCATTGGAAGACTTACTAAAAAGGTAGAATTAAAGAGTACATCAGAGGGTACAAAGGTTGTATCGTTCACACTAGCGGTTAATCGTGAGTTTAAAAACGCCGATGGAAACTATGATGCGGACTTCATTCCATGTGTTGCTTGGCGTAATACTGCCGAGTTGTTAGACAAGTACACAGACAAGGGACATCAAATCGGTTGTCAAGGTAGAATCCAAACGCGGACTTATGAAACCGATAGCGGTGAAACAAGATACGTTCAAGAAGTGGTAATCGATAAGATTGACTTGTTAGAGAAGAAAGATGAAAAGAAAACGTTTGGTAAAGACTCTGTTCACGGTCAAGAACGCATCACACCAGAAGAAAGCGATTTACCGTTTTAATGGACTCAATACACTTAAAACTTTACATCGAGCCTAAACCACTCAAACGCGCTAGACACTCCAAACAAGGTAGTTTTATACGAACATATTATGATAAAGATACACTACAAGAAATGGATACGTTAAAATATGCCATTATAAACGCTTTGAATGAACGAGATAGACAAGTTATCAAACGACACATGGAATCACCTAATAACAAGAAAGGATTGTGTGTTAGGCTTGAGTTTGGGTTTGAGATACCTAAGTCATATTCTAAGAAACTTAGAAATGAGCTTATAAATAATCCAACCACAAATAATAAAGATACCGACAACTTGCTTAAAAATGTGTTTGATAGAGGTAATGGGATTTTATGGTATGATGATAGATACATACACACGCATTATTGTCGTAAAATGTGGCGAGAACAAAACTATATCGAGATTGAAATTGATTACGAAAGCACTCCTTAGTGGGTGCTTTTTATTTATATTCAAAAAATATCCAAAAAGTGTTGACATACTAAACACTTAGTAGTAAAATAGGGGTGTCAAGGAGGGTTACACATGACAAACAAAGACATGATCGAGTTTATTAACGTTAGTTTAGAGGCGGTTAGGAAGACATACGACCTAACAGATGCGGAAACTTTAAAGAGTACATTTCTATTAGGAAAGATAAGTGCTTATGAAAATGTATTAAAGTTATTAGAACAAAATAAGGAGAGAGAAAATGACTAAAAAATATCTAAGATTAGTGAAAGATTATGAAGTGGCAGTAAATATACATCGCAAGTTCCCAAACAAAAGAAACAAGGATGCGATTGGTAGAAAGTTGAATGCAGTATTAGAACAATCGAAAAAGGAGGACTTATAATAATGAAATACAAAGTAGGCGACAAAGTTAGAGTTAGAAGTGATTTGGTTCTTGGTAGTTATTATGGCGGTTATTTATTTAATAGAGATATGGCATTAAAAAAAGGATTAGAAACAACAGTTACCGCAGTTTTTAATGAATATTACTTACTTAAAAATGATGTGGATGTGTGGGGTTGGACAGATGAAATGCTAGAACCAGTAGAAACATTCAACGTGGGTGATGTGGATGTGTGGGGTTGGACAGATGAAATGCTAGAACCAGTAGAAACATTCAACGTGGGTGATGTGGTTTATGATAAGAGTGGTAACAAAGGTGAAGTGAACGCATTATCCTATCTCGTACTTTTTGAAAAGGCACAATATACTATGTATGCAAACGAATTATCAAAAACAAAACCATTACAAAAAATCTCACGAAAGGAACTAGCCGACAAGGGTTACGAGTTGGTGGAATAGATGGGCGCAATCATGAACGCATTACACGAGCTTAAAGAAAATCAATGTAGAAAGTTAGTTTTAAAGAGTGGTGCTAGAGTTGAAATAGAACGACTGCCTAACGATCACGATTGCAGAAGATTTTATCTAGAATGGTTTAACAATGTAGGTATTAGAACGAGAGAGAAAGCATTGAGGGTTAGAGGATGAATCTATTTAGTATGGAGTTAGATAAAATACATTTGGGCAAAAACATTAGATTGTTCGAAGCGTTTAGTGGCATAGGTACACAAGCAATGGCACTTAAGAGATTAGGGGTTAACGTTGAACACGTTGGCTTTAGTGAGATAGATAAGTACGCTATACAATCTTATGTATCGATTCATGGGGATATAAAAAACTACGGCGATATTACAAAAATGACTGAGATACCACCATGTGATATATTTACCTGGAGTTTTCCTTGCACCGACTTGTCTAAAGCAGGTAAACAAAAAGGTTTAAGTGGTACACGAAGCGGTTTAGCATATGAAGTTATCCGACTATTAAAAGTTAGTGAAAAACCAAAAGTGTTATTGATGGAGAACGTGCCAGACTTATTAGGTTCAAAGTTCCGCGATGGGTGGCAAGAAATATATCACGAGATTGAATCTTTAGGCTATACAAACTACGTTGAAGTGCTAAACGCTAAAAACTATGGAGTTGCACAAAATCGTGATCGTGTGTTCATGGTGTCCATATTAGGTGAATACGCTTATGAGTTTCCAAAGCCATTTAAACTTGAAAAGCGACTTAAAGACTATCTTGAAGATGAAGTCGATGAGAAGTATTATTTAGATGAAAAAACGATTAGCAGAATAAGTAATTGGAAAGCGCAACAAAACCCTTTAAAAACTATGGAAAGAACTATCAATACTGGTATAGTTCAAACATTAACCGCAAGAGGTGCAGGAGAAGAACATAGTGGTATGGTGCTTATCAAAGAACCAAAATGTCTAAATCCAAAAGTAGATGGTAAACAACCGAGCTTACAAAATAGGATATACGATACTGAGTCTATATCTACGGCAGTTACAACTGGTTATATAACGAATGTGGTTGTGGGGGGGGTAGTTATCCCTGAAGCAACAAAACAAGGTTATGCGGTAGCACAAGATGGCGATGGTGTATACATCAATAGACCACATCAAAAACGTGGTGTAGTTCAAAAGGGAATGATACAAACTATTAAAACCAGTGGCGATGATATTGGGGTGGTTGTAGATTCAATGATTATTGATATTAAATCTAAAGTAGGATACAAAGCAAAACCAAATAGTGAGATAGCACCTACTCAATATGCACAAGAACATTATGGAATAGTAGAAGCCAATTTACGCATACGTAAGCTCACACCACTCGAAACGTGGCGTTTAATGAGCATTAATGATGAAGACTTCTATAAAGCACAATCTGTCGTGTCTAACTCACAATTGTATAAACAAGCAGGTAATTCAATTGTGGTTGATGTACTAGTAGAAATATTTAGGGGGCTATTATGATAAAACGAATTATTATCACATTCATTCTAGCCTCTCTAAGCTTTTACATCATGGCATGGAGTAATAACTTTTACGCGTTGGAAATATGGCTGACTGGATATCTAGGGTGCTTATTAGTAGTAGCGGTATTTGAATACACAGAATGGGAGATAGAAAGAAATGCAGAAAAGTAGATGTCAATTAGAATATGCTTACGAGAGCAATAAAGAAGCATTGTTATACACAAAGAAAACGCTAAAGAGAATTGAGCGGTGGTATGATTGCCATGCTGAATATGTAGAGGGGTTAGGCGATACCATTACATCTTTAGCAGCGGTAGTAGATAAGTTAGATAAAAAGTGTAAAGGATTGAGGAGGGATTTAAGAAGCTTATGAAAGTAAAATGCGAGTTATATCACGATCACTTCGAGAACCACAAAAGATATCCATTAAAGAAAGCACAGTTAATCATAGCGGACATTCCTTATAATCTAGGTAACAACGCATACGCTTCTAACCCAAGTTGGTATAAGGGTGGCGATAACAAAAACGGCGAAAGTGAATTAGCAGGTACTCAATTCTTCGATACCGACAAAGACTTTAAGATATCAAACTTCTTTTCATTCGTTAAAAGAATGTTGAAACCAGAACCAAAAGAAGTTGGTAAAGCACCCTGTATGATAGTGTTCTGTGCGTTTAATCAAATTACACCACTTATACAAATTGCTAAAACACACGGATTCAAAACATTTAATCACCCACTCATATTTACTAAAGATTACAGTGCGGAAGTATTAAAAGCAAATATGAGACCAGTCGGCGCGTGTGAATATGCGGTATTATTCTATCGTGATAAGTTACCTAAGTTTAATAACAGCGGTCAAATGGTATTTAATCATATGCCGTTTGGGAGAGATAGAGAAAAAATACACCCAACGCAAAAGCCATTGTCAGTGCTTAAAAAGTTGATTGAGTTATTTACCGATGAGGGAGATGTTGTAATTGATCCGGTGGCAGGTAGTGGGAGCACGTTGTTAGCAGCGAAGATATTAAATAGACACTCATACGGTTTTGAGATTAAAAAAGATTTTTACAACGAAGCTATAAAAAACATAAATGAAACTAAAACTATAATCAAGAACAATCAAACTATGACACAAACGGATATATTTGATTTCATAGATTAGCATCCAAGTGATGCTTTTCTTTTAGTTGAAATATGTTGCAATACGTTTCAAACGGTGTTATAATTAAGACAAAGGGGGATTACTATGAATGATGTTAGATACTATACTATCGTAGAATACGCAAAACAATTTAAAGTACATAGAAGCACTGTATGGCGATGGATTAGAGATGGTAAACTTGAATTAGTAGAGATTGCCAAAGGCGTTAAACGGATCAGAGTAGATATTAAGGAGGAATAGCATGGCTGACGATGTAAAATGGATTAGATTTAAAGTTGGTACATTTGATGGTATGTCATTTAAAAGGATTAAGAAAGCACAAATAGATGGCGTTGTGAGTTTACGAGATAAACTAACTGCTGTATGGTTTGAACTTTTGGATTTAGGTGGCAAAGTTAATAATCAAGGGTTTCTAATAAATGATGAACTCGCATTTAGAAGCTTTCAAGATATAGCGATTGTGTTAGATAG
>Ga0265295_1006272_pt1 | contig 14512 bp, 9 predicted proteins | sample Munlansysbiofilm_FD_192503 | JGI IMG/M metagenome (GOLD analysis project Ga0265295, IMG submission 192503) | Leachate microbial communities from a municipal landfill in Southern Ontario, Canada - Methane capture system biofilm | ecosystem: Engineered > Solid waste > Landfill > Unclassified ... | reverse complement strand
TCGAATTCGTGAAAACAGTGGATCCGGGTTTATGAGCACAAGCATTTCCCAACGCATGAACCGTGACGTTCTGATCACCTTTGCGGTGATTGGCGTCCTTTTTCTCGCCATTGGCATGTTCATGCAGCTACGCTGGAAAAATGACAACATTCGCATCGTTTGCCGCATTCTCGACACCCTGGTCTCGCGCGAGCAGGACAATCTGGCCAACGAACTTTTTGAGCGGCGCATCGTGGCCCTGGACATGCGCTTGGCCGAAATCAGCATGGTGGACGACGTTTTGCGGGTCGAGCTGTATCATGCCAAGGGGTTGCCCCTGGCGGCCGCCTCACGGGGGGCGGCGGTGGAGACCCCGGAGCCCCTGATTGTCGATCAATTGGACCCCGCCTTGGACTATGTTTTTGATCATGATTTCTCGGCTTTGCGTTTCACCCGTCCCATCGTAGCGGCGGGTGAAACCATCGGATGGATTCGCATCAGCTACGATTTGTCCTTGCTCCGCAAGCAGGCGATCAGCTTTTTCGGCTTCATGATCGGCAACATGCTGCTGGCCTTTTTTTTGACGCAGTTTCTATTGCGCCGTCGTTTGCGCAAGTCCGTTGTCAACCCTATGCGGGAATTGGGCGAGTCCATGCGCACCATGGATTCGGTCACTCCGGCTTTCAATGCCTCCATGCCCGAGGCCGATCAGGAAATCGCCAGTTTGAGTCAGTCTTTTCAGGATATGCTGTCCCGTCTGGATCGTTCCTATCGCGATCTCGGCGAAGCGCATCAGGCTTTGGCCAGCAGCGAAAGGCGTCTCTCACGGGCGATAGCGGCCAGTTCTGATGGCATCTGGGAGTGGTCGTTCCGCACGGGGCAGGCTTATTTCAGCCCGCGCTGGTACGAGATGCTTGGCTACGCCGACCAGGAACTGCCCATGAATTTCGAGACCTGGAAAAAGCTCTGTCATCCCGAGGATTTTTCCGAAGCGCTGCGTTGCATTCAGGAGGTCGTAGCCTCCAACGGGGCGAAATCCTATTACACGGAATTTCGCATGCGCAGTCGGGACGGCAAGTGGAAATGGATTCTGGGGCGCGGGGACGTCATCGAGCGCGACAGCCAAGGCAAGCCTGTGCTTTTAAGCGGGACGCATGCCGATATCACCGAGCGGCGTCTGGCCGAGGAACGCCTGCGGCAGTCCGAGGAGAAGTTTTCACAGCTCTTTCGGCTTTCGCCCGATGCCATTGTGCTGCTCAACGTCGATAGCGGGCGGCTCGTGGATGTCAACGACTCCTTTGAAACGATTTCCGGCTACAGCCGGGACGAAGCTCTGGGCAAGAGGCTGACGGAGCTTGGCATCTACCGCAATCCCGCCGTTCGCGATGAGATCTACAGCCGCCTGAATCGTGACGGCTTTCTGCGCGATTTTGAGTTCGAAGCCTTGCGCAAGGACGGTTCCGTCGTCATTTGCGCCATGACCAGCCAGACTCTTGCCATCGACGGCGTTCCCCACCTTCTGGCCGTGCTGCGCGACATCACGCAGATGAAGCGATTGCAGGACGTCATGATCCAGAGTGAAAAAATGCGCTCGGTGGGCGGCATGGCTGCAGGCATCGCCCATGAGATCAATAACCCTCTGGGCATTATCATGCAGGCATCGCACAACCTTTTGCAGCGTTCGCGGCCCGATTTTCCCAAGAACATCGAGGTGGCCAGGGAAATCGGCCTGGATATGGAACTCATGGCGCGGTACATGAGCGCCCGCAAGCTCGATGTTTTTGTCGCCGACATTCAGGAGGCGGCTGTTCGGGCCGCGGGAATCATCCGGCGCATGCTCGATTTCAGCCGGTTGGCGGAGTCCGGGCGCTCGCAGTGCGATTTGCGTACCCTCATCGACCATTCCCTGGCTCTGGCCCGTAGCGATTACGATCTGAAGAAATTCTATGATTTCAAGAAAATAGATATGCATGTCGAGGTCGAAGACGGACTGGGCAAGCTTGCCTGCACCGAAACCGAGATCGAGCAGGTTTTTCTGAACATTTTGCGCAATGCGGCCCAGGCCATGGCCGAAGCCACGCCCCCTATCGAGAATCCGCGCATCGCCGTAAGGGCGTTCGGGATCAAGGACCGGGTCAGAATTGAGATCGAAGACAACGGACCGGGCATGGAACCGGAGGTCAGCCGCCGCATTTTCGAGCCTTTCTTCACCACCAAGCCTCCGGGTCAGGGCACGGGACTTGGGCTCTCGGTATCCTACTTCATCATCACCAAGAGCCATGCAGGCAGCATGGAGGTGGACTCCGTTCCGGGAAAGGGCACGTGTTTTCGCATCGAACTTCCGTTCAGGCAAAAGGGGTAGGGATTTGACTCTTCTTGAAAAGATCACTTTGGCCAGAGCGCGCATGACCGAGGTGCTGGAGCGTTACGGAACCAGCGCGACCGTGGGCTGGACCGGCGGCAAGGACTCAACGGTGGTGCTCGCCCTGTGGCGGGAGGTGCTTGGGACGCAAAGACCGGACGCGGTGGTGCGGGCCCTTAATCTGGACACGGGCTGCAAATTTCCGGAAGTACTCGCCTTCCGCGACCGGCTGGCCCGCGAGTGGGGTCTGGAGCTGCACATTGTTCGGCCCGGAGTCGATCTGTCCCGCTACCCGCTGGCCGTTGATCCGGTGGCCTGCTGCGGCGATCTCAAGATCGGCCCCTTGAACGAGGCCGTGCGCAGTTTGTCCATCCCGGCGCTTTTGACCGGAGTGCGGGCCGACGAGAATCCCGACCGTTTGGGCCGCCCCTGGCTGGAGGATCACGGCGACCACGTCCGGGTTCTGCCCATCCTGGAGTGGACGGAACTCGACATCTGGACCTTTATGGTCCGTGAGTCCATCCCCTGGTGCACCCTGTACGATCAGGGCTACCGCTCCCTTGGCTGCGTGCCGTGCACCGCCCGCTCGGGCCGGGGAGAGCGATCCGGGCGTGATGCGGCCAAGGAGGAGAGGATGGGGCAGCTCAGGAGTTTGGGGTATTTTTAGGTTTGTTTCCGTGTGGTCGCGCAACGGTCAATTCCGGCCAAGGGCCGCCGAAACTCCTTCGCCGGCCTCGTAGAGTCGAACCATTGCGTGCCGACTTGAAAGGCCGAGGCAGCACGTTTGGCAATGGTTCGACCAACGATGCCTGGCTCAGTCAGACAGTCGGCGGCCCTTGGCCGGAACCGACCGCTGCGCTCGGAGCGAGCGTCGGGCGGGGGAGAATGCAAGGCATTGTGTCGCTTTAAAGGCGAGCGTGTATTTTTCTCGTGCGGACGGAGAGCCGCCTTTGCGCGGTAGCGTTCCGGTTTGCCTCGGGCGAAGGCCGTCGACTGTTTGACTGAGCCAGGCATCGTTGGCTGAAACGTTGCTAGGCGTTTTGCTCCGATCTCACGCGTTGGCACGCAGCGTTTCAGCCTTACGAGGCCCGCGAAGGAGTTTCGACGGGCTTCGCCCGAGGCAAACCGGAACGCTCGGACCAGACATCGAAGGAAGGTCAGGACAACATTTTTCCTCTTTTTTTGCGCACGGTGAGTTTATTTTCCATTTGAGAGCGGTGAAAATTGAGGATTTTTCGATCCTTGGCTTTGAAGGCCAAATTCATTAGTCTCCCCCGCCATGACGCAAAATGATCCCTCCGTACTTTTTCCGCGTGTAAGGACCCGGCTTCTCTCTGTGGGCGGCGTGGGCATTGGCGGGGGCAACCCCGTGCGCGTGCAGTCCATGACCAACACGGACACCCGCGACGTTGACGCGACCCTGGCCCAGATAGCGGCCCTGGCCGGAGCCGGTTGCGAAATCGTGCGCCTGGCCGTGCTTGATCTTGAAGCGGCCATGGCCTTGCGCCAAATCTGCGTCGCCGCTGCCGTGCCGCTCATCGCGGACATTCATTTCGATTCCCGCCTGGCCGTGCAGGCCGTGGAGGCGGGCGTGAAGGGCCTGCGCATCAACCCTGGCAACATCGGCGGCCCGGACAAGGTCGACCGCGTGGTGGACGCGGCCCGCGCGGCAGGCGTGCCCATCCGCATTGGCGTGAACAGCGGTTCCGTGGACAAGGATATGCTCAAAAAACACGGCGGCCCGACCCCTGCGGCCATGGTCGAGAGCGCCCTTGAGCATGTGCGTTTGCTGGAAGAGCGCGACTTTTACGACATCAAGATTTCTCTCAAATCCTCAAGCGTGCTGGGCACCATCGCGGCTTACCGGCTGATGGCCAAAACCGTTGATTACCCGCTGCACATCGGCGTTACCGAGGCGGGAACGGCCATGCGTGGGGCGATCAAGTCGTCTGTGGGCCTGGGGATTCTGCTGGCCGAGGGCATCGGCGATACGCTTCGGGTTTCGCTCACCGCCGATCCCGTCGAGGAAATGCTCGTGGCCTGGGAGATTTTGCGTGCCCTGGGACTTCGGTCCAGGGGTCCGGAGATCGTGTCTTGTCCGACCTGCGGCCGCACCGAGATCGGGCTCATCGAACTGGCAAATGCCGTGGAAGACAGGCTGCGCGGGGTAGAGGACGTCTTCACCGTGGCGGTCATGGGCTGCGTGGTCAACGGCCCGGGCGAGGCCCGCGAGGCCGACATCGGCGTGGCCGGAGGCCGGGACTCTGGCCTCATCTTCCGCAAGGGCGAGGTGGTGCGCAAAGTGAAGGGCCGGGCGGAACTCTTGCCCGCCTTCATGGAGGAACTGGAGAAGTTTTTAAAAGAGCGGCGAGACGGAGTCTGACCGCTCCCTTCACAAATTTCATGTCCATTCAATTTTCGAAACAAACGCCGGTGGTCCGGCTCTAGAGGAGATTTCCCCAATGTTTTTCAGCAAATTCTACGCGCCCACCCTGAAGGAAACTCCGGCCGAAGCCGAGGTCATCAGCCACAAGCTTCTGCTGCGCGCGGGCATGATCCGCAAGCTGACCAGCGGCATCTACACCTACATGCCGCTTGGTCTTCGCGCCATCAACAAGGTGGCTAACATCGTGCGCGAGGAGATGAACCGGGCCGGGGCCCAGGAAATCTCCATGCCCATGGTCCAGCCGGCCGACCTGTGGCAGGAAAGCGGGCGCTGGGATTTCTACGGCAAGGAGCTTTTGCGCCTCAAAGATCGTCATGGCCGCGACTACTGTCTTGGACCCACGCACGAGGAAGTCATCACCGATCTCATTCGCGGCGAGGTCCGCTCCTACCGTCAGCTGCCCATCAATCTGTACCAGATCCAGACCAAATTCCGCGACGAGATCCGCCCGCGTTTTGGCCTCATGCGTGGCCGCGAGTTCATCATGAAGGACGCCTATTCCTTCGACAAGGACGACGAGGGCGTGAACGCGAGCTACCAGGCCATGTACGACGCCTACACCCGCGTATTCACCCGTCTGGGTCTGGAATTTCGGGCCGTCAGCGCCGACTCCGGCGCCATTGGCGGCAGTTTTTCCCATGAGTTCATGGTCCTGGCCGACACCGGCGAAGACACCCTGGCCGTGTGCACGTCCTGTTCCTACGCCGCCAATCTGGAGAAGGCCGAAACAAAGCCCCTGCCCATGTGCTCGCAGACCTGCGCCGCGAACGAGCAGGTGGCCACTCCGGGCAAGCATACGGTGGAAGACGTGGCCGGGTTCCTGGCCGTGCCCACGGAAAAAATCATGAAGACCCTGCTTTTTGACGTGGACGGCAAATCCGTGGCCGTGCTGCTGCGCGGCGACCGAGAAGTCAACGACGTGAAGCTGAAAAACTTCCTCGGCGCGACCAGCGTCGAACTGGCCACCCCGGAACAGGTCGTGGCCTGGACCGGCGCGCCCGTGGGCTTTGCCGGACCGGTGGGCCTGAAAGTCGACGCCATCTACGCCGATTACGAGATCGCGGCGGGCACGGATTTCGTCTGCGGCGCCAACGCCGCCGACGCGCACCTTCTTCACGTTGACCCGCGCCGCGACATCAACCTGTCCACGGACGCCGCCCCCACGGGCTACGCGGATCTGCGCTCCATCACCCTGGACGACCCCTGTCCGGCCTGCGGCGGCCCCCTGACCATGCCCAAGGGCATCGAGGTCGGCCACGTCTTCAAGCTCGGCACCAAGTACTCCAAGTCCATGAACGCGACCTTCCTGGACGAGAACGGCAAGGAGCAGGTCATCATCATGGGCTGCTACGGCATCGGGGTCAGCCGCGTGGTCGCGGCCTGCATCGAGCAGAATAACGACGCGAACGGCATGATCTTCCCGCCGTCCATCGCGCCCTTTGAAATCACGGTGCTGGCCATGTCCGCAAGGGATGAAAAGGTCATGGCCAAAGGCCGCGAAATCCACGACTGGCTGGAATCCCAGGGCATCGACACCCTCTTTGACGACCGCGACGAACGCGCCGGCGTCAAGTTCAACGAAGCCGACCTCATGGGCTCCCCCATGCAGATCGTCATCGGCGGCAAGGGGCTGGAGAAAGGCGTGCTGGAAGTGAAGAACAGGAAGACAGGCGAGAAGCGGGAACTGCCGGTGGCAGATTGGCAGAGTGCGGTGCTGGAATGGCGCAAGGAAGTGATGAAGGAGTGGGGGCTTATTTAGAGGCAATTTTCCGAATGTTTTATTTGTCGAGAATAACTATAGGATGTGAAAGATGGTAGATCTTGAAGCTCTCAAAGCATTAATTGAACAAGAAGAAAATTTTCAGGATGACGGTGAAAACGAAGAAGAAAATAATTGTGTCAGATATGATATAACAAGTTATGGAATTGATTTTGATGTTGAAGGGCTTGTTAGACGCTTAAAAAGGCGCGATATATTTGTTCCTGAATTTCAGCGTGAATATGTTTGGAACATTTCTGAAGCATCAAGGTTTATCGAATCATTACTTTTAGGTCTTCCTGTGCCGGGAATTTTTTTGGCACAGGAACCCGAAACTGGAAAAATGCTTGTTATTGATGGACAGCAACGATTGTTAAGTTTGAAATATTTTTATGATGGTGAGTTTAAGCCGCAGGAAAGTTCAAAAACTAAAAGGGTATTCCGTTTATCAAATGTATTAAAAAAATATTATGAGAAAACATATGAAACTTTAGATTCTAGAGATAAGATAAATTTAGATAATGCAGTTATTCATGCGACTGTTGTGAAGCAAGAGTCGCCATCAGAAGATGATACTAGCATATATCATATATTCGAAAGATTGAATAGCGGTGGTCGCAAGTTGATGCCACAGGAAATTAGGGTTGCTGTATATCATGGATCTCTAATTGACTTGGCTAAGGAGTTAAATGAAATACAAGTTTGGCGCGATATTTTTGGACCTAAAAACGACAGAATGAAAGATGTGGAGTTGATTTTACGTTTTTTTGCCATGAAAGAAGGATTTGCTTCTTATTCAAAACCAATGGTAGATTTTATAAATAGATTTTGTGCAAGAAATAGAAATCTGTCTAAGGATAAACTTATATATTTTAGAGAATTGTTTACGCAGACAGTTACAGCATTTGCACAAGCATTACCCGAAAGGCCATTTCGTCTTTCACGTGCGCTGAACGTTGCTATCTTCGAGTCTTGTATGGTAGGTTTGGCTGAACGCTTATCTTCTGGTGAAGATATTGAATTAAATGAAATAGCAAATATATATGATAGGCTGATGTCAGATGGTGAATTTGAAGATTTAGTTTATCAGTCGACGACAGATACAAAAAATTTGATCAGACGATTCGAAATAGCTATAAAGTATTTTCAAAGCTAATTAGTATGAGAAGTATTCAATTAATTAGGCAATATGATCGTATTGTTAATTTGATTAAAGATACTAAACAATTCTGTGGTGATAATTTAGAATTTCAAGGTCACTGGGGTAAATACATTTGTGTTATTTCTGCTGGATTTTTAGAAAATGCTATAGCTGAGGTTTATGCAGAGTATATTTCAAATTCGTCATCTCCAATTGTGTCAGGTTTTGTTCAGCGGACATTAGAAAAAGTTCAAAACCCTAAAACATCGAAATTTATTGAAATTGCTAGATCTTTTAAAAATGAGTGGGGCGAGGACATGGAATCGTTTGTCCAACAAAATCCTGACGTTAAATTTTCTATAGATTCAATAATGCAGAATCGACATTTAATTGCGCATGGGAAGACAACTTCGGTTTCCGTTGTAAAAATTAAAGATCAACTAGAACATGCGATTAAAATCGTCGATTTTATTGAAGCGCAATGTGGGTATTGATCTCTGTTCTGGCTTTTCAGGGCGTCTTTTGAATAAAGATTTTTCCGCCCGCTAATTTTCCGATGAACGAATTTTACCGAAATGGATCACCCATTTGACTACACGGCAATTAGCTTTTGACTTGCTGAACGACCTGCGCGTTCCCCATTCCGCTGGTGTCAATGCCGCCATCGAGCACATGTCAACTGCCACTTGCACGGACTCGCGTGGCGCCGTGTTCACGCGTTCCGAGGTCGTTGAATTCATCCTCGATTTGACGGGCTATACAGAGGATCAGCCGCTTTGCTCGAAGCGCCTTTTGGAGCCGTCTTTTGGAGCTGGCGATTTTCTGTTGCCCGCCATTGGTCGGCTTCTTGATTCGTGGAAGTCCTTGAACATTCCGGGTTCGCCGGTTGAATATTTGCGTGACGCCATACGCGCCGTTGAGTTGCATAGGCATACTTTTCTGTCCACACATGCTGCTGTCGTGTCTTTTCTGGTGAAGGAAGGCATTTCCACCAAGGCCGCGACGGAGCTGGTGGATTCGTGGCTTGTGCAAGATGATTTTTTGCTGACCCCTTTGGAGGGGCGGTTTGATTTTGTTGTCGGTAACCCTCCGTATGTTCGGCAGGAGTTGATACCCGCCGCGCTCCTGAGCCAGTACCGGAATCGGTATCACACCATGTACGACCGGGCGGACCTGTACATTCCTTTTATGGAACGCTCCTTGTCTCTGCTCGCGCCAAAAGGGCATCTTGGATTCATCTGCTCCGACCGCTGGATGAAAAACCGTTACGGCGGGCCGCTCCGCAGTTTTGTCGCCGGACAATTCCATCTGAAAATGTACGTGGACATGGTGGACACTCCGGCATTCCACTCCGAGGTGATCGCGTATCCCGCCATTACCGTCATCAGCCGGGAGGTTCCAGGTCCGACGCGGATAGCGCATCGTCCGGCCATCAACCCCGCAGTGCTCCGCGTGTTGGCCGATGAATTGAAAGCGCAGACACTTATGAAAGGGTCGCAGTCCGTGCGTGAGCTGGCGCGGGTGACGAACGGGGCTGAGCCCTGGTTGCTGGAATCTTCGGACCAGATGGCCTTGATTCGGCGTCTGGAAAAGCGTTTCCCGACGCTGGAAGAGGCTGGTTGCGTTGTCGGCATTGGCGTGGCCACGGGAGCGGACAAGGCTTTCATCGGTGACTTTGAAGCCCTGGATGTTGAATCGGACCGCAAGCTTCCCCTGGTGATGACCAAGGATATCGTCTCTGGCGAAGTGCGGTGGCGCGGTCAAGGGGTCATCAATCCTTTTGCCGAGAGCGGGGGGCTCGTCAATCTGCGCGACTACCCGCGATTGCGGAAGTATCTTGAGGAGCGCAGAGAACTGATCGCGGCGCGTCACTGTGCCCAGAAGGCTCCGCAGAACTGGTACCGCACCATTGATCGCATCACGCCCGCGTTGGCCGCCAAGCCGAAACTGCTTGTTCCCGACATCAAGGGGGAGGCGCATATTGTCTTCGAGGATGGAAAATTCTATCCGCACCACAACCTTTATTTTGTGACCTCGGAAGAGTGGGATTTGCGGGCTTTGCAAGCAGTGCTTCTTTCCTCTCTGACCCGTCTTTTCGTGGCGACCTACTCAACGAAAATGCGAGGTGGGTACCTGAGATTTCAGGCTCAATACCTGCGGCGGATTCGCATTCCGAAGTGGACGGATGTCTGTGATTCATTGCGTGACGAACTCAAAAATGCCGCCATCAAGCGCGATGTGTCGGCATGTGATAAGGCTGTCTTCAGGCTGTACGGTTTGAACAGTGAAGAACGATCCGCCCTGGGTGGCAATGGGGATTGAATGACGCTTGATCTTGTCGATTACGAACGCAAGGCCAGTGAGGCCGTGAAGGCTTTTTGGGGTTCGCGGGAAGCCGCGAGGCAAAAACAGATCCAGTCCGGCAAAGCCGATCAAGGCGAGAGGGCGGGAGTTACCGCCGGTAAGAACATGGACGGGTTTTTGGATTTGGTGCTCGACATCATCCGTGCCAATGGCCTTTCGGAAGCCGAGATACATCAGAAGCGGGCCATGCTCACGTTGCCCGGATATTTCCGTCCCACAAAACTCTGGGACCTGCTCGTTGTCCACAAAGGAGAACTCATTGCGGCCATTGAGTTCAAGAGCCAGGTTGGTCCGTCCTTCGGGAACAATTTCAACAACCGGACTGAGGAAGCCATCGGAACCGCGCATGATTTGTGGACGGCGTACCGGGAAGGAGCGTTCGGCAACCAGCCGCGACCCTTCATCGGGTGGCTGATGATGGTTGAAGATGCGGCGGAGTCCCGCCGGGCAGTCAAAGACACGTCTCCGCATTTTCCGGTGTTTCCAGAGTTTAGAGAAGCATCGTATCTGGAGCGCTACAACATCCTTTGCCAGAAGCTGATGCGGGAGCGGATGTATACTGCGGCAACAATCATTGCATCCTCTCGACTGGCAGTTCAGACGGGTGAATTTGTTGAATTTTCAAAAATTACCGGACTTAAATGTTTTGTAACTTCTCTTGCAGGTCATGTTGCTGCTGAGACTGAAAGGTTAAAATAGAATTGAATGATAATATAGATGGATATTTATGGATAATATAAAAGATTTTATATATTTAGATATTGATAAGTTATCTTCTTTGTATAGTCAACTTATTGACGGTTTTGTTCAGTATTCTGAAGAGACAGTAATTAATTCTAGCGATAATAGGAATATAAGGAATTATAATTTTAAAATTTTTAGACATGAAGCTGGTAGTGTAGAAGCTGATTCTCGTCAATTAAAAGAGGTTAGAGTTGGGCATCATGATGTTTATAATAGGTTAGAAAAAGAGCTGTATTGTAAAGGATTTATTGTTGATGTCGGTACGGATGTAGTTCGAGAGGATATTTTTTCTGGAGTTGCGTCATCTGTTTTTGAAGATACGTTATGTGTCAAAGCGGAGGGGAGGATTGTCCTAGAAGATTATGAACGCATGACTAGAATAGCGGAAAATTATCAAGAAACAACAAAGTTTGTTAATTATAGCATTCGGAATAATTTACTTGAACTTCCTGAAATAAAAAAAATCATTCAACAAATTGATGATATTAAGTCCAAGTATATTCAAATTAAAAACAGTAAACAAAATTCAAAAGAAAATAAGATTTTGAGGGAATTAGAGAAAAACTTGGAGGATTTTCTTGCAAGCAGGGAAATTGGAAAAGTTGATCAATGGATAATTGAAGGTCTTAAAACATGGGTTCGTGTTTTTTTACCAAATATTTTTAGCGTAAGATTATATCCTTTTGATGATATAGATGATTTTCATATCATGTCTAACGTTAAAAGAAATTTTTTCATTAGTAGTGATATAGAATCCATTCACTATCTTTTTGGTTCGAAACCTACGATTAAAGTTACAATGCTTGGAGTTATTACATCTGTTCCCAAAGATAACATAGACTTTTTTGATCCGATGAAAGAATTTTTGAAAGCAAATTTAAATGAACCAGGAAATGAGCATATTGCTGTTGAGAGCGGTTTTAGGGGTGTATTTCGAGGGTCTGATGGGCTTGAAGAAATGATGCGAACTTGCCGTTACCCGAGAATCATGGTTCAACCTATTGCTATATATAGAGCGGTGAAACCTAACAGTAAATTAATTCGTCATTTTCCTGATTAATTACATAAATGTTGAATTGTTAATATATTTTTGAACATATTTTTATTCAGTACCATGACACAAGCCGTCCAAGGTGTCCTTGAAGTGGTGTTTCATTTTGTCTGGGTGCGCGGACAGGCGGGGAATCTTTCAAAGCCATCGTCTAGGCAGATAGTTTATTCCTGCAATAACGAGATGTCAGTATGACCAGAAACGTGCTGATTACGGCAAGCTCCTGCTGGAAGAACTGGAAAGTGCTCTGAGCCAAGAGTTTGGCAAAGGCTTCGATGTTTCGAATCTGCGCTTTATATGATTTTATTAAGGATTTTCCAATTCGTGACGCATTGCGTCACAATTAGAACTGGATGCATTACCGTCTGCGCCGGGAACTGGACCGTGTAACCCAGGCTGCGCGGTCGCGAATTGGCGATTAAGAGAAACTGGCCATGCACATATTCTCCGTCCGAACCCTGACCCAAGCCATCAAGGATGTCCTTGAAGGCGAATTTCCGTTTGTCTGGGTGCGGGGGCAGGTTTCCAACCTCTCGCGCCCTCCGTCCGGGCATGTGTATTTTTCCTTGAAGGACGACGATGCCACCTTGAGCGTGGTCTGGTTCAAGGGGGCGCAGCCCAGAGCTGGTGATGGCGAGCGGGTCAATCCGCTGACCGGCGAGGTGGAGAGCGGGGAGCCGTTTCAGCTTTGCGATGGGCAGGAAGTGCTCGTGGCCGGGCGCATGAACGTGTATCCGCCGCGCGGGGCCTATCAGCTGGTGGCGGAGCTGGTGCAGGGCCAGGGTCTGGGCGAGCTGGCCGTGGCTTTTGAGGCCATGAAGGCCAAGCTCGCTGCCAAGGGGTATTTTGATCCCGACCGCAAGATGACCCTGCCGCGCAATCCGCGCCGGGTCGCCGTGGTCACCGCTCCCCAGGGCGCGGCATTGCAGGATTTTTTGCGCATCGCAAACGACCGGGGCTATGGCGCCGCCATTCGGGTCTATCCGAGTCTGGTGCAGGGCGAGAGCGCTCCGGCCCAGATCGCTGCCGCCTTGGACCGCGCCGACCGGAACGGGTGGGCCGAGGTCATTGCGCTCATTCGCGGCGGCGGGTCGCTGGAAGACCTGTGGGCCTTCAACACCGAGCCCGTGGCCGAGGCCATTTTCCGTTCGCGGCTGCCCGTCATCTGCGGGGTGGGGCATGAGGTGGACACGACCATCGCCGATTTGGTGGCGGACCAGCGCGCAGCCACGCCGTCTCATGCGGCCCAGATGCTCTGGACCGAACGCGCCGTATTGCGTCAGCAGGCTGATGAAATTTTCCTGGCACTGACTCGCGGCATGGAACGACTGCTGGATCTGCGCGAGCGGGAACTGCAGCGCCATGCGCAGGGGCTTGCCTGGCATTCCCCGGCCCGGCGTATCGAGCGCGGCGGCTTTGAGCTGCAGCGTCTGGCTGATCGCCTGCATCAGGCCATGCGCACTCAGGTGGAAAGTCGCGCCACGGGTCTGGCGCGTCTGGAGGACCTGATGTATCGATCCTTTGGACCTGCCAGGGTGCTGTCGCTGCGTTCGGATCTGGACAGGGCGCAAGGGGCTCTGGAGCAGGCTGGAACGGGTTTTCTGCGCGCCCGTCAGGACAGTCTGCGCGAGGCTGAAGGCCGTCTGATCGCCCTGGACCCGGCGGCTCCTTTGGCTCGTGGTTACGCATTGGTCAAAGGCGCGTCCGGCTTTGTTCGTTCGCGGGCCGATGTGGCGGCGGGAGACGAGATCCGGGTGCAGGTCGTGGATGGTGAATTTTCAGCGGAGGTCTTGCCATGACACGTAGGCAAATGTTTTTTTTCATGCTTTTGACCCTGCTCTTTTCGGCCATGCCCGGTCCGGACCTGCAGGCGGGCCAGTTGCGTCTGGAGTGTCCGGAAGTCATCGGCATCGGTTTGCCTTTTGTGGTCAGGGTGGAAGCAGACGAACCCCTGGACAGGCTGCGCGTGGAATGGGCCGGGAAGAAACTTGACGTGCCGGGCGCGGGGAAAACGGCAGTCGAATTCCTGCTTGGCACGGATGTTCTCAAATCAAGGCCGGGCACCGAAACCTTGCGCATTGTCAAGCTGGGCCTGAGTCCTCTGGCCGTGCAGACCTCCATTCTGGTCGAGAACCGTGACTTTCCCGAGCAGCGCCTGACCGTGCCCACGGAAATGGCCAGTCCTCCGGCAGCGGTGCAGGAGCGTATCGCCCGCGAAAATGCCGAGGTGCGCGCAGTGCTTGGCACGGTCTCGTCCGACAATCACCTAATTCTGCCGCTCATGCGGCCTGTTCCGGGTGATGTCAGCAGCGCGTACGGCCTGAAGCGTTTTTTCAATGATCTGGAGCGCAATCCCCATCGAGGTCTGGACCTGCGGGCCGCGCTGGGCGATCCGGTGCGCTCCGCCGCTCCCGGCCAGATAGTGCTGGCAGCGGATCATTATTACGGGGGCAACTCGGTTTTCATTGATCACGGACTTGGGGTTTTCACCGTGTACATGCACCTTGACGAGATCAAGGTCAGGCAGGGCGACATGATCGAGGCCGGGGAAATCATCGGCCTGGCTGGCCAGACAGGCCGGGTCACGGGACCGCATCTGCATCTTGGCCTCTATGTGCTCGATCTGGCGGTTGATCCGTCGGCCCTTTTTTTCGCGAACCAAAGCC
>Ga0265295_1006271_pt1 | contig 14513 bp, 11 predicted proteins | sample Munlansysbiofilm_FD_192503 | JGI IMG/M metagenome (GOLD analysis project Ga0265295, IMG submission 192503) | Leachate microbial communities from a municipal landfill in Southern Ontario, Canada - Methane capture system biofilm | ecosystem: Engineered > Solid waste > Landfill > Unclassified ... | reverse complement strand
AAATGTTCAATCACATGGTTAAAAACAGCTTCAAGCGCTTCTACTTCGCTTAAGGGACAACACTCATTGGGGGCATGAATGGTGTCATTGACCACCCCACACTCAATGGTCGCCACGCCAAACGCACCAAAAAAACGTGCATCACTGGTACCTCCAGCGGTGGAGAGTTTAGGGAGTTTTCCTTTTACATGTAAAAGTGCTTTTTCAACGCCTTTGACAATCAAAGAGTCTTTACATGTAACAAAAGGATGAGCAGTTTGACTCAAACGTAATGTAAAATCAAGCCCGTTTAACACCTCTTTTACATACGCATCAATCGCCTCAGCAGTCGTTTTAGTCGAGTTTCGTACGTTAAACATAATTTTGAGATTTTGTGGCGTGACATTGCTCACTTCCATCCCACCTCTGATATCCGTAATGACCATCATCGATGGGGCAAAAAATTCATCACCACCATCCAGTTGATGTCCTGCGAGTTTAAAGAGCAAAGGCGCTACTTGATGCACAGGGTTGATGGCTTTTTCAGGATAGGCTGCATGCCCTTGTCTTCCTTTGATTTCAATCACCCCATTGATGGAGCCTCTTCGTCCTACCTTTATCGCATCGCCAAACACTTTCTCCGAAGTTGGCTCTGCCACAATGGCATAATCAGGCAAAAATGAGCGCTCTTTTAAATATTTTAGCACCTCAATTGTTCCATGTTTCGCATCGCCCTCTTCATCACTGGTTAAAAGGGCTGAGAGTGTACCATTAAAGGTTTTAGCCTGCTTAAGCGCTTGGACAAAAGCGCACACGCCACTTTTCATATCTTGCGCCCCTCTGGCATACACGACACCCTCTTTCACCACAGGCTCAAAAGGGTCACTCTCCCAGTCTTGCCCTGGAGGTACCACATCAAGATGCCCAGCAAAGCAGAGGTGTGCTCCTTCGCCAAAACGTTTGTATAAAAAAAGATTTTTCGTCTCTTCTACATTGACTTCAATCACTTCAAAATCACTCAAATACTCTTTAATAAACGCAAACGCACCACCCTCATCAGGGGTAATCGAAACATATCGTAACAGTTTTAAAAAAAGTTCATCTGTTTTTATCATCATTTTTCCATTCTAAAAGAGTCTTGTTTAGAATCCATTCTCTTTTGAAGATTATCTTTTTCTATCAAGCTTTTTTAAAGCTTAATCAGTGTGGCACCAAAACCACCCATATTGATGGGCGCATCGCCATACGAAACCAATGCAGGATAGGTGCTCAAAAAGGTTCTGACCGCATAGGCTAGTTTTCCCGTACCAATCCCATGGTAGACCAATACCTCATCAAAACCGCTCATTAAGGCATCGCTCAAGAATTTATCAAGCCTTTCAACAGCTTCATCAGCTCTGAGTCCATGTAAATCCAAAATCATCGAAGCGCTAGGAGTCTCTTTGGAAATACTCACGCCCGCACGTTGAACTTTTGGCGGATTGCCACTGCGTTTGAGCTTTGAAAGAGGTACACGAAGGCTCATGCCATCACACTCTATCATCGCCTCTTCTTTTTTAATGCTCTTAATCACACCCTTAGAGCTTCCATATTTGATTCTATCGCCCACCACCAAAGGTTCGGGCTTATGCTCAGAAATCACTTTTTTGGTCTCTTGATGGAGTTGATTGGCTTTGTTTAAGAGACGATGCGACTCTTTGGTATCACTACTTTTAATCGCCTTTTTAGCTTCACCAATGGCTTCTTGAAACTCTTTTGCCATCTTCGAGTACGCTAACTCAAACTCATCTTTGACCCGCTCTTTCTCCTCTTTTAGAGATAGTTTGAGCTTTTCAACTTCGTGCAATTTAGCCTCTAATTCCTCAGAGGTTTGGCGCATTTTCAGCTCCAAATCAATATTTTTTTGAATCAAATCATTGAGTTTCTCTTTATCCTCACCGTACAACACTCTAGCCTCTGCCACGAGTGTTTGAGGAATACCATAGCGAAGAGCCGTTTCAAAGGCATAACTCTTTCCAATCGTCCCTTTTAAAAAGCTGTATGTGGGACGTTCGGTTTTTTCATCGTAAATGGCAGCTAAAAGCTCTACCTCAGGGTGTGTCGCCAACAAAGAGGCTAAGCGTTTATGGTGCGTGGTGATGACGATTTTCATCTCTTTATCAATCAGTTTTTCTATCATGACCTTAAAGAGATTGGCCGCTTCATCGGCGTCCGTTCCTAACTCTATCTCATCCACACCCACAAGGGTCGCTTTTTTGCCAAAGAGTTTACTAAATTCACTCATACGCCCTGCAAAGGTTGAGATGTCATTTTTCACATTTTGAGGGTCATCCAAAATGGCAAACACCTCTTTAAACGAACCAATACTGGAGTGTTTCGCATCAATACGCATTGGCAAAAGGTACTTACTTAAAATCGCTGCACTCAAAATGGATTTTAAAAGCATGGTCTTTCCACCCGCATTCACACCTGTTATCATGAGCACCTGTTTACTAAAATCAATACTAATGGGTTTTGGATGTAAAAGGGCAGGATGAGCAAAGTTTTCCAGTTTTAAAGCGTTGCCTTTAGAGGGAAGCACAAAGTCCATATCTTTTTCTCTGGCATAAGCAACTCTGGCATAGTAGGCATCAAAACGGTCAAACTCTTTATTAACAAAACTCAAAAATTTTAACTGTTTGCTAAAAAGTGAGGAGATTTGTTTGGCGTACATGTAGACCAACTCCTCTTTTTTATCTAAGAGTTCACTTTCACGACTGACCAATTTTGAGAGCGCTTCTGGAACCACATAGAAAAAACCACTGCTACTGCGACCAATGACATTGCCTTTTAAAACATGGTTAAACCCGCCACGCACTAAAAGCGCTTCTTGGTTGTTGATGTAGTGTATTTGTTTATCGGCAAGGTAGAGCGCAATTTTCTCCGTGGAGATAAGACGTCTAAGGGTGGAGTTCATCTCCTCTTTAATCATCTTCAAACTTTTTGCAATGTGCGCAAACTGCTCATCTACACTGGATTTTAGCTCGCCTTTTTCATCAAAATAGCCACAAATTTGGCTCATTTCAGCAGGAATAATAATGCGCTCCATCCATTCACCCAAACTCTGTTCACGCAAGATAGATTTGAGGTAACTAAAGTAGTTCATCATCTGAACAAAGGCAAAAATTTCAGAGAGCCTCAGCACGCCTAGTTTGCTTAAATGCATCAGTGAAACGTCTAAATGAGGCACTTCAGGCAATGGCTTTAGGCGATCACGCATCAAAAGTTCATGAATGAGTTTGTAATGTAAGTTAGCATCACCCTCCATAAAAAGAGGTTTTTCTCGGGCTAAAAAGTGCTTGAATGAGGTCGCATAATCGACCAAATCAAGCTTTGAAAAAAGCTTTTCCATGGTTATTTCAGGTTACATGTAAAGATGTCTATCACAACACCTTTATCTTGCTCATTGGTATCGCTAGGAATAAAACTCATTGTGCCACTAACAAAAATAAAATTTTCTTGATTCACTTCTCTTTGCCCACACACCAATGTTTTTCCTTGTTTAAAAGCATTTGCCATCTCTCTATTGTGGGCACTTTTTTTATCATTTTGCGACTCATACAAAGCACCAATACTTACAATGATAATTATGCATGCTAAAAACATGCCTTTAGTGCGTGTTGATAAAACCTCTTTTTTAGCGTACCAAAAAGCACTTAAGAGCAAAACAATCGCAATAAAAAGCAAAAGTTGCATCAGATAACTCCTCGAAGTTGGTAGGTAATATCTCCCGCACCAAAACTAATCACCAATCCCTCATCAAACACACGGTGATCTGCTTCGTTTGGAAAGAGTTCTATACTATCATTTTTTCGATAAATTCGAGGTGCAAAGAGCGGTTGATAGCGTGCAAACTCTTTTTCAAAATCAATAAAAACCTCTTTCTCTCCCGCTTTCCAAACAGGTAAAATCACCAACTCATCAACACCCTCAAAACAGGAGACAAAACTCTCTAAATTATCAATGGTACGTGAGTATTTATGCGGTTGCCAAATAGCCGTTACTTTTTTAAAACCCATCAATTTGGCGTAAATCTTCGCTGAATTAAGCGTTGCTTTAATCTCTGTGGGATGATGCCCATAATCATCAATTAAGGCAAAATTATCCTCTTTGGCGATAATATCAAAGCGCTTTTTAATGCCCTTGTAAAATTTCAGTTTTGTACGCACACTCTCCACGTCCATCTCATGCAACGCTGCTAAAATCGCCAAAGAAGCATTCAGCGCCATATGCGCTCCAATCCCCCACACTTCAAAACGCCCTAAATCTTTCAGCTCAAACGAAGTGTACGGCTCACCCTCGTGCATCAGGGTTTGAATATTTTTAATATCTTGACTGGGATAGAGTCTGGTAGCTTCAAGCTCACTCAGTGTGCTTAGAAACTCATCTTCTGCGTTAATCACACGAATTTTCGCACTCTGCAAAAAGTGGCGGTACGCTCCATAAAAGCGGTTCAAATCGTAATTATAATACTCCATATGTTCAGGCTCAGCATTGGTCACCACCGCAATGTAAGGATTAGAATTTAAAAAACTCTCATCACTCTCATCGGCTTCAAAAATAACGTTATTGCCCTCTTTGTAGTACATATTGGTGCCATACTGTTTACTCTCCGCTCCAATGACTAAAGAGCCTTCAATCAATGAGGCAAGCATAGCGCTCGTGGTACTTTTGCCATGCGCTCCACAGACTGAGAAAACCCGTCTGTCTTTCAAAATAAACAAGAGTGCCTCACGGCGTGGCATAATGGCGATTCCTTTTTCACGTGCACGCACGAGCTCGACGTTATCAGGCTTAATGACCGCCGAGTAGACCACCAAATCTTGGTCATTAATGCAATCGGCATCATGGGGAATCCGCACAGGAATTCCTAGTTCTTCTAAGCCCGCTGTAATTTTTGTCGCTTTAATATCAGAACCTGTAATTTCATAACCCTCTTGTTTTAAATACTTCGCTAAAGCAGAAAGCCCAATGCCCCCGATGCCTACAAAATGCACTCTTCTTTTCAATGATTTTCCTTCATAAATACTGCAATCTCTTTTAAAATCTTTTCTGTTTTTGCACTGTTTTCAACCAGCGCAATGCGCACATATCCCTCGCCCATGCCCTCACGTCCTAAAAATCGACCAGGTAAAACCTTAATATTTTTCGCCTCGTAGAGTTTACATGTAAAGGCTATATCATCTTCTACCGCTAGCCAGACATAAAAGGTTGCATCTACCTTTTTCACACCTAAAATCTTCTGTGCCAAAGAGAGGTTTTTGGCATACTCTTTGCGGGTGTATTCCACATGTTCCATATCACTCCATGCAAGAGCTGAAGCCATTTGAATCGGCATAGGAATGCCCATACCCACATAGGTTCGATACTGTGCATACCCTTTTAAAATGTTTGCATCTCCAGCGATAAATCCTGAACGTAAGCTAGGAGCGGAACTGCGCTTAGAGATGGAGTTGACCACCAACACATTTTTAAAGCTGTAATTGCCTACATGTAAAGAGGCTTCTAAAAGCGATACAGGCTTTGTTTCAGCATAAATTTCACTGTAACACTCATCGTTTAAAAGCACAATGTCATGTTTTAAGGCAAAACGCACCCACTCGCCTAGCTCCTCTAATGAAAGCGTGGAGGTGGTAGGATTGTTCGGGAAGTTTAAGATAATCAAATCCGCATTTTGAAGCTTTGGTGTGTTCATATCGGGCTTAAAAGCGTTCTCTTTGGTGAGGTTGAGATGAATCACCTTTGCACGACTGGCAATGGCTGAGCCTTCATAAATCTGATAAAAAGGATTGGTGTACGCCATAACGGGATTTGGTTTGTCAAATAAAAAATATTGAGGAAAATTAAACAACACCTCTCTGGTACCAAAAGTAGGAATAAGCTCACTGGCTTTAAGTTCCACACCAAAACGCTTTTGCATAAAACTGCGTTGTGCCTCATTCACACAGGCCTCCCCTAAAGATTTTGGGTATTTGTTTAAAAGCGCACTGTTTTGCTTCAAAGCTTCTTGAATAAAATCAGGCGTATCAAACTGAGGCTCACCAATGGTTAAAGAGACCGCAGGATACGCACTGTTGGGCGTTATATCTTTAAGTAATTCACTGAGTTTTTCAAAGGGATAGGGTTCAAAATGCAATGGTTTTTCCTTATTTTTACTAAATTTTATGAAAGAATCATATCTTCAATATTATCTTGAAAAACATATTTTCTATGAAATTCTAAATATACTTCTCTATTCTCAGGAAAGATTCTCATTTTATTTTTTGCGTTAGGGTTAATGTTCAATTTATCCCAAGTATAAGAACTAAGCTGTGTACCACAAATCAACTCTCCCTCATTTGTAAAAGTAATATATCCTTGGTCAAATAGTCTATCATATGTAGGAGAAAGAGCAAGTCCATTTAAATAATCCAGTGCTTGGTCTTCTCTTTTTTCTTTTATACAAATATTGTACGGCTTAATATGGCTTGCAATTAATAACCTCTCATCTGTAATTTTAGAAAACGGACATTGTGCCATATATTCAATGACTTCTTTTCTATATTTTTCTTGTCCTTGCCTATAAGTTTTTTTAATGCTTTCAATCAATGGAGGAGTTATTTGTTCTTCTTGTTGAGTGATTGCACTTGGATGCACAAATGATCTAAACTGATAATCTAATAAAATTCTAAAATAGAATAATGGCTCTCGTGATTCTTTAGGTGCATCAACTGCAATAAGTTTCAAAATAGATAAATAACTAATTTTTGGAAGAATTAATTCTCTCCATAACTTCCATATTGAATCATCAGAGCGAATATATCCCCTATTTTGTTTTTGAGATACATTATCAGAAGCGTCATATATACTAAAAAAAATATGTTCACTTTCTAAATTTTCAACTTGTTTATATCTGTCTTCATAAAATTTACTTATATCCTCGTGATACAATTGCTCTTGTGCATAATACTCAGCTTTAGCATCGTCAAGATATTTAATTAAATTTGATTTACTAAAAAAACATTTTTTGTTTTGAACAACTGCTCTACTTTTAGTTGCTGAGTCAATTGACTTTCTATTTTTACTTTGATCAAAATGTTTTAGACCCCATTTCGAATAATTAAAAAAATTAGAAATCTTTCTACCTAGTTCTCCACTATATGTGCCAACATGCTTTTTTGCCTCACCATTGCCTTTAAATTGTGCTAGTTTATTTTGTCTATGAATAAAACTATCTTCTGCTCTAAAATCTTGTATTGAATCAATAATATAATATTCAATACCATCAATTTTTATCTTTTGCAAGTTTTCCATATTATTTCTCCGCAAACTTTGTAATATCCATCTGCTTTAATAAAGCTATCAAAACATCTACAACTATACTATTTCCTGCTTGTCTATACATTTGAGTATCACTAACTTCTATTTTAAAATCATCTCTAAATCCCATTAGTCTTAGACACTCCCTAGGTGTAAGCTTTCTAATTCGACCTTTATTGTGCGTAACATAGTTATCAACTCCTGCTCGATGCATTTTGTGCATGGTCTGAAGTAATGGTCTAGCAACAGGTAAATCTGTCTTAGTACTCGTTTTAAATGTTTTAGTTCCACCAGCCAAAACATAATTTTTCACTTTATCTGAGAGATAATATTTTTCTTCAACTTCATTGACATCAAAAATAAATTCATCAAATTCATTCTCTTTGGCTGCTTCAAAAACAAAATCACCGTGCCAATTAAATTGTTGATTTGCTTTTTGACAAAGTGCTATATCTCCATTAATTTGGGTATACCGTTTATTTTTATTTTTAGAACTGGTTACAAATTTAATGCCTTTTTCTCGTAAATAATACTTTGAGTCAATAAAATCTTCTAAAAAATCCTGCATTGTATGTTCGAGTTTAATGGGTTTTGGAAAGTCAAATTTTACAGAATGATCTTTAAATCCAACTACAATAATTCGCTCTCTATTTTGAGGAATTCCATAATCTCGACTATTCATTGTTTGATAATTAAGCCTATACCCTAAATCATCAAAAACATCTCGAACAACTCTCCATGTGTTTCCACCATCATGATTTAAAAGTCCTTTGACATTTTCATAAATAAATACTTTTGGTTGCGTTTCTGAAACAATTCTCGCAAAATCATAAAAAAGTGTTCCTCTAATATCATCTAATCCTAGCCGTTTACCAACCATAGAAAAAGCCTGACAAGGACTCCCCCCAACAAGAAGGTCTATTTTATTTTTATATTTTACTGCTGAAAATTGAGTAATATCATCATGCCAATTTGCATGTTGAAAATGATAATTTGCAAAATAACTTTTTTTCACATTGGCATCAATATCCCCTGCAAACATAATAGTATGATTTAAATTTAATCTTTTAAAGGCTTGTTCTATTGCGCCAATTCCACTAAAAAGTGTCCCTAGTCTAATCGTTGCACTAGGATTACTAAATATTTTATTGACCCAATCATTTTGGTCGATCTTCTCTGTTGTATTTTGGCAAGTCAAATTGCTATATTGTATTTTGTCTTGATAAACATCAAATAAAGATTTTTGCACTATCCCTTGCCTGAGATATAATTGTTCATCATTTTTAACTTCATAATGTGAACTTAAAAAACTAAAATTTTCATTTGAGGCAACAATCACATGGTCAATTAACTTAATTCCTAAAACGTCCCCTGCTTCCACAATTTTTTTTGTTATTTGAATATCTTCATTTGAAGGATTACTGTTTCCAAGAGGATGATTATGTGCAAGAATAACACCTGTCGCACGATGTTCAAGAGCTGGAGCAAAAATTTCTCTAGGATGAATAAGATTTGAATCTACCGTACCTATGCTAATCGTCTCTTGCGCAAGTAAATGATTTGTTGGGCTTAAATAAAAAGCTATAAGATGTTCTTTTTTTTCATTTTTTAAAAATTTCAGATAAGACTCTAAATCGTTGGGAGATTGAATATAGGGTTTTGTAGAATCTTTATTTAAGAACCGCTTAGAAAGTTCAAAAGCACATGCAAGCTGAATAGCCTTAACTTCCCCTATGCCTTTTTCTTTCATAAGTTCTTTATAATCCATATTCACAAGTTTATCGGCATATTTTTTCAAAATTGATTTAGAAACTTCAGATACATTTTTACCCTCAACACCACTTCCCAATAAAATGGCTAAAAGTTCAAAATTATCTAAAAAAGCAACACCATATTTTTTAAATTTTTCTCTTGGGCGAAGAGCGAAAGGTACTTCTTTAATTGGAATATTTTTACTCAATTTATTTCTCGCATATAGTTGGCATACTGAATTTTTGAGTCATCAATTCACCCTCATCATTAAAATAGAGATAATAGAGCAAATCTTTTTTGACACCAAGACCTGCCAAATAACGTAAAGCCAAATTGGCTTGCAAAGAGGCGATGTGCATCACAATGGGAGCGGCAATGCCCGCAGGGGTTTTGTTACTAATGGCAAAGGCTTTAAAACTGCTCTGCTCAAAAAGACACACTTGCCCATGAAACGCCTCGACTGAGCCATAAAGCCATGGGGTTTTTACCTCTTTGGCGTACGCATCAATTAAAGAGCGTGTGGGTAAATTATCGGTTGCATCAATGATTAAATCAACGCCAATGTTTTTACATGTAAAGGCTTCCAAAGCTCCTACATGTGCGAAAACCTTAACATACAAGCAACGCTCTTCTATGCTTCGTTTGACAACCTCTGCTTTGTATTTGCCCTCATCACCCATTTTAAAAGCGATTTGACGGTGAATATTGTGCAGACTCACCGTATCAAAATCAACCAGATGAATTTCCCCAATGCCCGAACTGCCTAGAGCATACGCTAAAGAGCTTCCCAGTCCTCCACAGCCAATGATAACAATTTTTTTGCCTTGTAAAGAGGCTTGAGTCTTCTCACCCCAGAGTTGAATTTGTCGGTGAAAATACTCCATTAAAACGCTTCTCGCTTGCTGATTTGTTTTTTCCAACCCCATAATTTTCTAGCTTCCGCTAAGCTCTCTTTTTCAATGCTTGCTACTAGCATCTCCTCTTTATCGCCTAAGCTAAGTTCTACTTCACCAAAAGGAGAAACCAAACTACTTTGTCCATAAAACTGCCATGTCTCCTCTTCTTTATAAGCACCCACACGGTTGGCTCGTAAGATGTAAACATTGTTAAGCATGGAGCGCAATTTCAAAAGCTCTTCCCAGCGCTTTGAGGACTCAAAGGTTGAAGAGGTTGGTACCAAAACCACATCCACATTTTTACGCATGACCTCAGCCCACACCATATCAAAATGCAATTCATACCCACTGACGATGCCAAAGCGAAGACCGCCATGCAAGAAAAGAGGTAAAGTGTACTTAGAAATGGTATTGGCAAAAAACTTCTCTTCGTTCCAATGTTTGTAATTAATGAGAAATTGCTGTTCAAAGAAATGAACCGATTTGGGTGAAAAATGGGCATTGCATTTATAGCAAAAATCACCCTTAACATTCACAATGGGAGCGATGACGTGCAAATCATACACGGCGCACAATTTTTTTAAGGCTTCTATTTTGTGGTTAGACTGCTCTTTAATCATGGAGATAGGCATGTTCTCTAACTCTTTAAAAAAGCTATTGAGTGCGTATTCACTCAATAAAACGACCTCAACCCCTTCTTGTTTACAAATACGAAAGTAATAATCCAGCTTCGCCTCACTCATCGGTAAGGTGCTGAGTTGCAAGGCTGCTATTTTCATCGCTTTTATTCCTTCTCTTGTAATTGCGTATAGGTGAGTTTCGCCTCTTCAAGCATCTTTGTCGCGTCTTTTAAAATAGCAATGCCCTCTTGATACTTTTTCATCCCCTCTTCTAAGGAAAGTTCAGGATTAGAGAGGTTCTCTAAAATGATTTTGGCACGCTCTAGTTTTACTTCAAAACTCTCTTTTTCTTCTTGCATGTTAACCCTTTGCCTCTAGTGCTTTTTTAATGTAAAAATCAAACTTATCGTACTCGACTAAAAAGGCATCGTGTCCGTAGTTGCTATCAATGCAGATATAATCCACCCTCTCGCCTCGTCCCATATTTTCCAACGTTGTCTTAATCAACTCCATCTCTTCGGGCATAAAAAGACAATCCCCCTTAAAGGAGATAAGCGTGAGTTTTGCTTTAATATGTTTTATCGAATCTTCTAACGAGTCATAGTTTCGTGTCGCATCAAAAATATTCATCGCTTTGATGATATACAAGTAACTTAAAGGATCAAAGCGTTTGGCAAAACTGTACCCGTTATACTCCATATATTTTTCCACTTGAAAACGCCCAAAGAGCTCATACAAACCATCGGTTTCAACGTAGTTACGTCCAAATTTTTTATTCATCGAGTGCGGACTTAAAAAACTAATGTGTCCTGCCATTCGCCCCATGGCAAAGCTATGCAAACCCTCTTCTTCAAAATCTTCGGGATTATAATTGCCATGTTTAAAACGAGGGTCATGCGAAATACCCTCCATTGCAATTTTATTCCAAGCGATTGCCCAAGGTCCTGTGGCATAGGTGGTTGCAAGCAGGATTACCCGTTTTGCAAAATGAGGATACTCAATGGACATACAAAGCCCTTGCATTCCACCCATTGAACCTCCAATAATCGCATACGCCTCTAAAATCCCCAAACGAGCAAAAAGATTCATCTGGGCTCTGACCATATCGCTAATGGTTAAAACAGGAAATTTAAGGCGCAACGGCTCTTTGGTTTTAGGATTGATGCTCATAGGTCCGGTGGAGCCAAAACAGCTTCCTAAAACATTGACACAAATAACACAAAACTGTGTCGTATCAATCACTTTACCATCGCCAATCAAAGGGTCCCACCATCCAGCTTTGGTTTCACCCTCATAACGACCTGCAGCATGATGACTTCCCGTAAGTGCGTGAAAGACGACAATCACATTGCTTTTGTCTTCATTCATTTCACCGTAGAGCTCATATTTGAGTTCATACGTTTCTAAAATACGTCCACTCTCCAAATAAAGTGGTTCATCAAACTGAGCAAGGGCTGTTTTAATTTTCACATCGTTCCTTATTTACATTTACATGTAAGGCGAAGTTGCACTCTTTTGGAAACAATTTGAGCCAATGGATCAAAGTGAAACTTTGAGGTATCCATCGTGTCTCAACTCTTGTTGGAAAAAGAGTGTAACGCAGCTTATCCTTGATTAATTCACTCTGTAATTGGGTGCTTCATGGGTAATAATAACATCATGCACGTGGCTCTCTTTTAACCCTGCACTGGTAATTTCCACAAATTCTGCTCTCTCTTGATAATCCACAATATCACGTGCACCCACATACCCCATGGAAGAGCGAAGACCACCAACAAGTTGGAAAATCACATCACGAATAGAACCTGCATGAGGCACACGTCCTTCAATGCCCTCAGGAACGAGTTTATCCGCAGCCGTTCCCTCTTGAAAGTAACGATCACTGCTTCCTTTGGTCATCGCCCCAATACTTCCCATACCACGATACGTTTTGTACTGACGCCCTTGATAGGTAATCACTTCACCAGGACTCTCATCGGTTCCTGCCAGTAAACTTCCTACCATAACACTCTGAGCACCTGCTGCTAAGGCTTTGGCAAAATCGCCTGAATACTTAATACCTCCATCAGCAATCACAGGAACCCCATGTTTGCGACCCACTTCAGAGCACTCTTCAATCGCAGAAATTTGTGGCACACCCACACCTGAGACGATACGTGTTGTACAAATACTTCCTGGTCCTATACCAATTTTAATGCCATCCACACCTGCGGCAACCAAAGCTTCTGCCGCTTCAGAAGTCGCAATATTACCCGCGATAATATCAACATCTAATTCTTTTTTAATCAGCTTAACGGTATCAATAATGCCTTTTGAGTGTCCATGCGCTGAGTCCAATACCAACACATCGACTCCTGCTTCTACAAGTGCTTTGGCTCTGTCTAACTGACCCACACCAATTGCCGCACCCACACGAAGTCTTCCAAACGCATCTTTATTGGCATTGGGATACTCTTGACGTTTTTTCAAATCTTTAATGGTAATGAGTCCTGAGAGTTTATTATCTTCATCAACCACAGGGAGTTTTTCAACTTTATTGGTTCTAAAAATCGCCTCCGCATCATCCAGCGTTGTGCCTTTTTTCACGGTAATTAACGGCATTTTAGTCATTAACTCTTCGACATTTTTTGTATAGTCATTTTCAAAACGTAAATCACGGTTGGTTAAAATACCAATGAGCGTGTTGCTATCATCCACCACTGGAACACCTGAAATACGGTACTCTGACATAATTGCTAGTGCGTCACGAAGCGTGGCATGTGCTTTAATCGAAACAGGGTCAATAATAATGCCACTCTCGCTCTTCTTAACACGACGGACTTCTCTTACCTGAGATTCGATATCCATATTTTTATGAATAATACCAATCCCCCCCAAACGTGCCATCATAATCGCCGCTCTGTGTTCCGTGACCGTATCCATCGCCGCAGACACCAAAGGAATATTCAGACTAATACGTTTGGTTAACTGTGTCTTAATATCAACCTCTTTGGGCAAAATCTCCGAATACTGTGGAACCAATAATACATCTTCAAATGTCAATGCTCTTTTTCTAATTTTCATGCGTGCTCTCCTATAACCCTAATGCTCTCTCTAAGCTCAGTGCTCCATCTAAAAGCGCTTGCTCACCGTATGCTTGACCAATCAGTTGTCCACCCACTGGTAACCCTTTACTATCAAAACCTAATGGCACAGAAATGCCTGGAAGTCCTGCAAGATTGAGTGAAATGGTATAAATATCACTCAAATACATCTCTAAAGGATCCGCTTTTGAACCAAACTCAAACGCAGTTGTTGGCGTTACAGGCATAAAAATAAGCTCCGCCTCTTTAAAAATAGCTTCGTATTGCGCCTTAATAAAATGACGTGCTTTTTGTGCTTTGATGTAATACGCATCGTAATACCCGCTGCTTAATACAAACGTCCCTAAAAGGATTCTTCTCTTTACCTCTTCGCCAAAACCTAAACTTCGGCTTTGAATAAACATCTCTTTAAGATTTTCATTGCTTCCACGATTGCCATAACGCACCCCATCATAACGGCTTAAATTCGCACTGGCTTCTGCGGTTGCAATCACATAATAGGTTGCGATGTCATATTTGGAATTAATAAAATTACGGTAAATAATTTTATGCCCTGCTTTTTCAAGGGCTTTGATACCTTCTAGCATTTTTTCACGCACTTCATCGCTGGCTTCGTTTAAATAATTTTCAATCACCGCAATGGTCATTTTACGATCGGCATTGAGTTTATCAGCAACACTTTGATGTGCCATATTCGCACTGGTGGAGTCTTTAGGCTCATGCCCTGCGATAATGTCATACAAAATTGCCGCATCTTCGACATTTTGCGTAATCGGTCCAATCTGATCCAGTGAGCTTGAATACGCACCCAAACCATAACGACTGACTTTGCCATAGGTGGGTTT
>Ga0265295_1006270_pt1 | contig 14516 bp, 11 predicted proteins | sample Munlansysbiofilm_FD_192503 | JGI IMG/M metagenome (GOLD analysis project Ga0265295, IMG submission 192503) | Leachate microbial communities from a municipal landfill in Southern Ontario, Canada - Methane capture system biofilm | ecosystem: Engineered > Solid waste > Landfill > Unclassified ... | reverse complement strand
CAAGTCGATAGACTTGCGAGCAAATCTTTGATTTGCGACTGCGGGCCGACCCGTGGGGGTGGCCTCAGCGGAGCAAGTCTGAGCGGAGTGAGGACTTGCGACCAAATCTTTGATTTGCGACTGCGGGAAGTGGATGCGCCCTTTGCAGATCCTTTCATCCGCACCTGAAAAATACCTGTCAAAAAAAATTATTCGAGAAGTTTGAGTGCCTCTTCAGCACTTTTCCCTTCAACTGTGACCGCATATATCGCATTGCAGAATTTGACCGCATCGTCCAGTGATTTCTGATGGATGTTTCTGCCGGTCGCGTTTCCTGAAGCTCCGCCAGTGTTGATCTGTTCATAGAGTTCCCGGATAAACTTCTCTTCGGTGGTTGCCGACCCTCCGGCACAAACAAGTTTTGTCCGTCCGGCCGCAAGGACCGCCTCTCTGAGAAGTTCAGGCGAGGTTTTTCCATCCTTTTTGGGTGCATTGACCTTGACGAAGTCGCTTCCGAGACATGCGGCCACACCTGCCGCCCCGGCGATAAGATGCGGATCCTTCTCATCTCCGACTGCCTTGCCTCTCGGGTATATCCAGAGAACGGTGACGAGTCCGTAGAAGTGCGCCTCGTTGATAAGCTGAGCGGCCTCTGCCAGCATCTCGGCCTCCTTTTCGCTGCCGAGATAGATCGTGTACCCGATACCTGCGATCTTGAGACCGTGTTCCTGCGCGATCTCAACGACCTGTTCGACGGTCCAAAGCTGGGGTGAGACCGGATCTTTCTGCGAGACGTTCACCAGATGGGACTTGGAGTTCATCTTGACAAGATACGGCACTTCGGGGTAGTCCATCGCATATCTGACAATGAGTCCCAGTTGTGCTGCAAGAACACCGATGTTTGCTTTGGCTGCAATGCGGAAGAGATGTTCCGGATCGGCATCGTCTATTGGGATCCCTGCACCATAGAAATCATCATTCAAATGTTCTATCTTCTGGTCGCCGGCAAAAAGCATCAGGCGGCCTGATCCGGCAGTAATCAGATCGTAATTGGCAATATAGACGTCCCGCATGGATTTTGGGACGTCGAGAGGGACTTTGATATCGGACATGATCGTATTAATCTCTGTTCTTCGACAGAGATTAACTTTATCTTTACCCGAAATCACAAAACAGGGATTTTCAGAAGAGTATTTTCGGCAATCATCATCTTTAATTCGTTCAATGCCGATTCAACAGACGCGCTCAGCTCCCCGCCGAATGCGAGACTCGCCGGCTGGATGCCGATTATCAGTGTTTTGCCTGCGGAATCTGCCAAATAATCGACCAGATGATACAAAGGGAGCATATGGGTGCCGACCGCCGTGTCATGGATCTTTTCCGGCGGGATGATCCGGACAGATCCCGGGGGCAGCCCCATGTCGGCGGCGTCGGCAATGAGAAGAAGGTCGGGTCTGAGTTTTCTGACGAGGCCGGTGAAGTTCTCCGGTGCGGTCCCGCAGTTGAAAGCCGTTACGCCGGGAAAATCGCGCAGCATATCCGCAAGAAAAGGTCCTGCGCCGTCATCAGAATCAAGAGGATTGCCGACCCCGAGAAGAATTACTGTCATACCGGCCTTTCTAAAAACATATCTATCCAAAATCTCAAAAACAGAAGATGCATCGACCGGGACTCGAACCCGAGTTTAGGCGTTGGCAACGCCTAGTGATAACCACTACACTATCGATGCTTGCACTAATTACAAGGACGTATAAACATTAAAAGGATTACTATTTGCAGTCATGGAGAGGGAGGTTTTACTCCTCATCTCCTGACCAGTATTCGCGGTCTTCGGCATCATATGCCTGACCCGGATGTTTGAGATGCCACTCGGTCCTTCGCAGGATTCCGTGGAGCGTGCTGGCTTCCCTGACCGTAAGCTTCGTTCTGCCGAGCACTCTCTTTGCAAGAAGGACCGTCGTCTCACGTTTTTCCACAGGGTGGCGGATCCCTTCCAGGAAGCGTTCGATGTGCGCATACAAGGCATCCATTTCGGTTTTATTCGCAAGAAGATACTCACCGCGCTGGAGGTGGGCAAGTTCATAACAGACGATTCCGATCGCATGGGAGATGTTCAGGATGGGGTACTCGTCACTGGTCGGGATCGTGCAGACGATATCACACCGGGCGATCTCTTCATTGTTCAGCCCCCAGTTCTCCCGGCCGAACAGGATCGCGATCCTGCCGTCGATCCCTTTTATCATCTCGCGGAGTTCGGCGACCGAATAATACGGCATCCTCATCGGGTTGGAAACGGATTTCGAGAGACCTCCGGTTGTCGCGATACACAGGTCGCTTCTGGCAAAGACCTCTTCAAGCGTGATGCGCTCCGCGTTTTCCAAAACATCCTTCGCATGGGACGAACGGGCCGTACACTCCATCGTGAGTTTGGGGGGGTTGACCAGGACCATGTTGTGAAAACCGAAGTTCTTCATCACGCGGGCGGCGAATCCGATATTTCCTTCGTACAGAGGTTCCACTAGGACGATGTCGATCTCGGGCATTATTTGACCGCCTTCACCGTCTCTTTGAGAACTGAAGGTCCTGCTTCGTAAACCGCATTTCCGACAATGATCGTGTCGGCGTACTCCCCCATCTCCGCGGCTTTTTCACCGGAGTTGATACCTCCGCCGTAATAGACCCGGGTCTGTGAAACCGCCTCGGAAACGGCGCGGGTGACCGCAGGGTCGCCGTACATCCCGCTGTACTCGATGTAAAACACCGGCATGGCGTAGTATTTTTCTGCGATGACCGCGTAGGCCGCGACCTCGGCAGGGGAGAGATCACATTTTGCGCGGGTGAGTCTGCCCACCGACGAGTTTGGATTCAGCACGACATAGGCCTCCTGGACCACTTTATCCCACTGGATCTCAGCATGTTGTGCCCATTCCTTGTGAAGGCCGGTGATAAAGGCCGGGTGACCGGCATTGAACACGCTTGGAACAAACACATAGTCGATGCCTGCAAATCTCGCGCAGGAGGGATCGGCCGGCTCGACGGTGAGCGGAAGACCCGCATCCCTGACATTGTCATAGAGCTGCGCCAGGTTTTCCGGCGTAACGTCCAGCGTGCCCGAAAGCATCAAAGCATCCGTTTCGCTTGCTGCGATTTCTGCGATCTCTTCTTTGGTTATGACCTTGTCGGGGTCAAGTTTGGTGATGTGACGCCAGGTTTGCCATCTCATTTTTCAGTCACCTTCTTTGCATATTTCTGCAGATCGGCGATCTGCTTTTCCTCAATGCCGGTAACGGCTTTCAGTGTCTTTACATCCGCCTTGACCAGCAGTTCCGGGCTGTAGACGCCTGCCAAGGCAAGCGGGGTGAGGAGTTCAGGGTCAGCCTTCTTTTTTAACGGGGTGATGCCGGCATCGAAAGCGGCTTTGCTGATCTTTTCCGGACACGGCCGGCAGAGTTTTTCAGCGACCAGCTTCTGATGATTGCAGATCGTCGCGACCGACACGCCGGTCGCAAGCGACAGACCTGCCGGATGGACCGATACAAACTTTTCCGGATCATCGAATCCGGCGTTGACATACTTTTTCAGCGTGATCGCCGGAACGCCGTACTCCTTCATGCGGGTGATATTGATCAGGCTTTTTGCCTCGGCCACAAGAGATGCGGCCTCTGCCTCGCTGAGTTTTGCCTCAAGAAGATCCTGCGGATCCGCACGGGAAAGAGCTTCGACATCGGCAATACCCCTGCTGATCAGGGCGGCACTCACTTTGGAGTGGCCGCGGCCGCGTTTCGGCGTGACATTTTTCGATACGAACTTTTTCAGCTCGGTCCGTTTTTTCAGGAGAGCCAGCACTTCTTCAGCCTCCCGGATAAGCTTTTCCGCTGCGGAAGTCGTGACGCCGAGATTCTTTGCAAGGACAGCAGGTCCCCGTGAGATCAGCTCGGAGACGGTATAAATATGGGCCGCATTGAGCTTTCTGACCCCCTCCTCCGTCATTGCGGGCATAAGGAGAAATGCGTCGGTGTTCGATTTGATGTGGGAGCAGAGCGGACAGCCGATCTTCCATGCGGGAGCTCCTTTTCTGAGAAGCTGGACATGGTTCAGTCCGTGGATCTCGCACACCTCATTCATTTTCACCGCATTTCCCCAGGTCGCGGGCGGCAGTCCTGCATTGAACGTACAGTCCGGATACCCGGAACAGCCGATAAACTGGGAACTGCCGACCCGTTTGATCCTGAGAGGTTTGCCGCAGACAGGGCAGGGTCCGATCGTCTGCTCCTCGCGTGTCCTCTCCATAAGATCCCTGCCGATGGCCGCTTCGTTCTTTTCGAGATCATCAAAGATGCCGGAAAGCATCTTGCGTGACTCGGAAAGCACCTTGTCGATCGTATTTTTTCCGCCGGCGATATCGCCCATATGCTCTTCAAGCGTCTTGGTCATCGTCGGTTCCGTGATCGTTCCGGCGAACTCCTCGAGCGACTCGGTCACGGCGCGGCCGATGATCGTCGGTTTCATCGGATTTCCTTCGATGTATTTCCGGCCGGCGAGTTTGCTGATCACCTCATGGCGGGTACTTTTCGTACCAAGTCCAAGCTCCTCCATTCTTTGGATGAGCCTGCTCTGGGAGTAGCGTGCGGGAGGCTGCGTCTCCTTCTCCTCGGAGTTTTTCGAGAGAAGAGGCAGCGTCTCGCCGACGGTGAACTCGGGAAGGATGTTCTCTTCCGCTTTGCTGTAGGGATAGACGCCCCGCCATCCTGGTTCGAGGATCCTGCCTCCGGTTATCGTATACGGCTCGAAACCTGCCTGAAGATTGATCTTCAGCGTTTCCCACTCCGCATCGATACAGATCGTGGCAAAGAATCTTCGGACAATGAACTCATACAGCTTCCAGGATACATCGTCGCCGATCTCCTCGCGGTTTGCATGCGAGGTCGGGTAGATCGGCGGGTGGTCGGTCGTCTCTTTTTTGCCGCGGGTCGGGACACTGCGCAGATGATCTTTGACGTATCCTGCTTCCTTTGCAAATGCGCCGTGCGCAAATATCTCCATATGTTCGGCGATCTTCAGACTCTTCGGGTACACGGTGTTGTCGGTTCTCGGGTATGAGATGAATCCGCGCATGTAGAGATCCTCTGCCCGGTTCATGGCATATGACGCCGAGATGCCCAGTCTGCTCGCTCCGACGATCAGCGCCGTCGTATCAAGGGGGGCCGGCGCACGGTCGATCTTATGACCGGTAATAACGTCGGTGACTTTGACCGGCGCCTTGGTTGCCTCGTATGCGGCCTTCGCCTCGGCAGGATCGGTGAATCTTCCGTGGATATGGCGGGCCTCCACCCCGATGCCGGCCTTCTCCGTTGCGAGGGAAAGCATCCAGTACTTTGTCGGAACGAACGCTTCGATCTCCCGTTCGCGGTCAACGATCATAGCAAGGGTCGGACTCTGCACTCTTCCAACAGATAGGATACTGTCAGCACCGCGGTGGGCGGTTATCGAGAGAAAACGGGTAAGCGAGGCTCCCCAGACGAGGTCGATGATCTGCCGGGATTCGCCGGCCGCCGCCAGGTTGAAATCCAGCGCCGTCGCTTCCTGGATCGATTTGACGATCTCGTCCTTCGTGATCGCTGAGAATCGCGCCCGGTCGATAGGGACTTTGGCATTTACTGCCCGGATGAGTTCATACGCCTCTTTTCCGATGAGTTCTCCTTCGGTATCATAATCGGTCGCGATGGTAACGCGGGTCGCTTTTTTGGCAAACTTCTGCATCGCGCCGACGATCTTCTTCTCAGTCGGTTTTTTTATGATGTCGGCATTGATCAGGGATCTTGGCGGATGTTCGACACTCCGCCAGTTGTTGTACCCTTCCACGAAATCGACCTCGACCACGTGACCGCGAAGACCCATGACCACCGTATCATCGAAGACGTAATGCGCCGCCGCACCGTCCCGTGTGACCTGGACCTTCGCTTTGCCTGCCAGAAATGCTGCTACCCTTTCCGCAACAATATTCTTTTCGGCGATGATGAGGTGCATGCTTACTCTCCGAGGATTTCAGCAATCATCGCATGAATTTCACGGGGATCGGATTTTCCTTTGGTTTCCTTCATGACCTGCCCGACAATAAAGTTCAAAGCGCCTTTTTTCCCGGCCTTGTGGTCGGCTGCCGGCTGGGGATTTTCTGCAAGGATCTTTTCTACGATCCCCCGGAAACTTTCTCCGGACTCGCGGGTAAGACCGAGACGTGCCACGATCCCGGCAGGTGACTCGGGAGCGCCTTCCGTTTGGAGGGAATCGAGCCAGACACGCAGAACTTCGACGCCGGCTTTGTCGGTGATCTTCTGGTCGCGGACGAGGATGATGAGCTCTTTGAACTGGTCGGCGTGGGAGGTGACCTTCGACAGAGGCATATCACGGTAATTGAGTTCGCCGATCAGGATATCGGCGACCCAGGATGCGGCGATCTGTGCTCCGACCGGAGCAACGAGTTCGTAGAACTCTGCAAGATGCAGATCTCCCGTGAGGGTCCGGGCATGGTTTACGGCGATACCGTACTGGGACATGAACCGGTCGCGGCGTGCGTCCGGCAGCTCCGGCAGAGCGATCTTTTCCACCCAGTCGGAAACCCTGATCACGGGCAGATCCGGTTCGGGGAAGTACCGATAATCATTCGCGACCTCTTTTGAACGTGCCGAGGTGGTCGTGCCTTTTCCTTCCTGGAAGTGCCGGGTCTCGCGGGAGATCGTGCCCCCTCTTCTGATCAGATTCTTCTGTCTCGTGATCTCGAAGGTCAGCGCTTTCTCCACGCCTTTGTAGGAGGAGATGTTCTTGATCTCGACGCGTTCATGTCCTTTGATCGAGATGTTCGCATCGACACGGATGCTTCCTTCCTTTTCCGGATCGAAGACATCGAGATACTCAAGCGTCGCCCGCAGTTTGTTTAACAGACGGCGTGCTTCTTTCGGCGAGGAAAGTTCCGGCTCGGTGACCATCTCGATTAAGGGGATACCTGATCTGTTGTAGTCGACGAGGGTGTAGTGCCCGCGTTCCTTGTTCCCCATATGGACCAGTCTGCCCGGGTCCTCTTCGACATGGATCCGCGTTAAGTTCACGACCTTCGGATTTCCGGCGTCGTCTTCGATCTCGATGTAGCCGCCGAGAGCGAGAGGGTTGTCTCCCATCGTGATCTGATATGCTTTGACGAGATCCGGGTAGAAGTAGTTCTTTCTGCAGAACTCGCCTTCTTCAGGGATCCGGCAGTTGAGCGCCTTTGCAACCTTCAGGGCATACTCGATCGCCTTTTTATTCAGGACGGGCATTGCTCCGGGTAGGCCGAGACAGACCGGACAGACATGCGTGTTCGGGGCATCGGCACGGAAATCAGCCGAGCATCCGCAGAATAATTTGGAAGCAGTGTCCAGCTGACAGTGGACCTCTAGGCCGATCACGACGATGAATTCTTCATCCGCCATTTAAACCGCCTCCTCAAAAGCCAGAGCGGCATTCAGAATGGTCTCTTCGCCAAACATCCGGCCCATGAGCTGGAGTCCGACAGGCATTCCGTGTGCGGTTCCGCAGGGAACGGAGATTGCAGGTATGCCGGCGATGTTCACCGGGACGGTGAGGATATCTGCAAGATACATCTGCAGGGGATCTGCAGTCAGTTCGCCGATCTTTGGCGCAATGTTGGGCATCGTCGGACCGGCGAGCATGTCGCAGGTCTGAAGAGCCGCCGCGAAGTCCTTTGCGATCAGCTGTTTTGCGTGCTGGGCCTTGACATAGTATTTGCCGTAGTATCCGGCGGAAAGAGCGAAGGTCCCAAGAAGGATCCGGCGTCTCACTTCACCGCCGAAGCCTGCCTCGCGGACTTTGGTGTAGGCATCGTGCCAGGGGAGGTTCATCTCGGGCTCCGGACCGAACCTGACCCCGTCGAACCTGCCGAGGTTCGAACTCGCTTCGCAGGTGCAGGTAACATAGTAAGCCGGAAGTGCATACTTCATCGAAGGAAGCGACACATCCACGATTTTCGCGCCAAGCTCCTCGAGCTTGCCGATCGCTTTACGGACCTGCGCCGCAACGCCTGCGTCGACGCCTTCGCCGAAGTACTCTTTTGGAATGCCGATCGTTTTTCCGCTGATCTCGGGAACGACGTTTCCGTCGCAGGGTTTGTTGACCGACGTCGAGTCCTTCGGATCATGGCCGGCGATCACGGAGAAGAGTTTTGCCGCATCCCGGACATTGGCCGCCATCGGGCCGATCTGTTCGAATGAGTTGGCATAGGCGATCAGACCGAATCTGCTCACTCTGCCGTAGGAAGGTTTCAGACCGACGATCCCGCACCATGCGGCCGGACAGCGGACCGAACCGCCGGTGTCGCTTCCCAGAGCCATGGAAACAAGACCTCCGGCGATCGCGGCGGCCGACCCGCCGGAACTCCCTCCCGGGGCCCGGGTCACATCACGCGGGTTCAATGTCGGACCAAAGGCGCTGTTTTCGGTAGTTGAACCCATACCGAACTCATCCATATTGGTTTTTCCGGCAATCACCGCACCCTGGGCTTTGAGGAGGGTGACAACATGCGCATCATAGGGCGGAATGTATCCTTTGAGTATTTTTGATGCGCAGGTCGTCTCGATGTCTTTTGTTGAGATATTGTCTTTTATTGAAACGCGGACCCCTGCCAGGCTTCCCGTTTTGCTTCCGGGGATCTCATCGGTATTCAGGTATGCATTATAGATATCGTTCATCTCAGATCACCTTTGGCGCACGAACATAGCCGTCTTCAGGATTGTGGGAGTTTCGTAATGCATCGTCCTGGGAGATCGACGGGGTGACTTCATCCTCACGGAAGACGTTCACGAGGGGACGCATCAGCGGCTCTGATGCTTCAAATGTGTCGAGAATGTCAAAATATTCGAGGATCGCGTTGAACTGCTCGGTGAATCTGCCGAGTTCCGGGGAGGAAATGCCGATGTCTGCCAGTTCGGCAATATGGAGTACGTCGTTTTCTTTTACCATGGGTGAATGTCCTTTTGAGAATTGGTATATTTTTGGTGAGTGCTTAAGGGATTATAAGGGTTGCCACTCAGGCATAGAAAATCGGGGTGATACCCGGGGTTAAGCTTCATCACGGCCCGGCAAAAATCCAAAAGCGCGTGAGTTGATAGTATTGTGCGGTTTTGCCGGCACAGAAAAAAACAGGTCTGCAGACACAGAATATAGCGGCCGCAAATAATTGGCCGCCATCAGTAATGATTTTCATAACAGGCGGTGCGGAAACATGAAAACAGGGTCTGAAAAAACCCGGGAGAAAAAAATATTGGGGGTTGGATTATATGGTTCTGAAGAACACTGTGGTGTTCATTCCCTTTGCGCCGAAGAACTTCTTGCAGAATGCTGAGGCGACCGAGGGTGCGTATTCTTTGCAGCTGAAGATATCGATATAGGCTGCATTGGTGTCGTTGGCGAAGTGAGCTGAGAGGAGGGAGGTCTCGATGAGCTGGGTCATTGAGTAACCGGCGACTCTCTCGTTTGGACCGAAGTGGATGATCTGCGGTTCGCCGAAGCGTTTCATGTCGATCAGGTCGGCAAGTTCCAGTACGAACTGGTGGATCTTCTCTGCGTCACGGATCGTTGCCGGGTCACACTCTTTCAGGTCGATAGAGGTGCAAAGACCCCAGCAGTCTTCTTTCTTAAACTCTGCAATGACCTCTGCGTCGGTCAGGTGGTTTGCTGTCATCTGTTTCATAGATAAAGTCCTTCCATCGTGGCGTGTCTGCCTCCCTTTCGGGCTGCATCCCGCCTCAGACAGACTTCTGCCTGGGGCTTCATCTATGAGGTTTAGCACCGTTTCTTCCTCGTTTGGAACACGGCTTATTTACTCCCTACAGCACACGTTGGATAATAATATGTCAGCAGTACAGCATTTAAATCTTTCTCTGAAAAATCTCTGTGCAAAATCGTCTGATTCGTCATCTGCTGACGTATTTTCCTCATTTTCACCATCTGCGGCCTATTTCATCATAAAATCAAAATCAGGCCAATTATAGGCCATAGAATCAAAATCGGCATGATTAAACGCGAATAAAAAAAACACGCCGTTTCAGGCGATGCGCCCTCTAAATCAGGGGGAAAAACCGATGGCCGAAGGTCTGGAACAGAAGGTTTTGCCATATGCAAGATCAGGATAAAAAGGTGAGGGGTTTTCGTGAAACCCGCAGGCATCAGGTGATCTTATTCAGCATCTGGAGAACAGTCCGGTGAACGCATGGGGCTTTTTCCTCCGTGACCGTATTACGCAGATTTTCCAGGATCAGAAGAAGCGGTCCTTTGACAGCAGGTTCATACTCGTTCAGATGGGAGAAGACCGAAAGCAGACCGGTCGTCATGTACTCGTTGAGGGGCGCAAGACGCAGGAGGGCACTTTCCAGAAACGCCCGGCCTTCCGCCGTTTCCAGCGAGATCTTTCTGTTCTGCGCAAAACGGAGATATAGTGAACGCGCAAGTCCGGTCTGTTCCGGATCGAAGGCGTCTGACGACTCGATTATTTTCAGATAGCTGACCGTATCAGGTGAGCTGGTTGCGGAAACTGCCGAGATGAAGTTTTCAAATGCGATCGGATTATTCTTTGAACGCTCAAGTTCGGCATTCAGCATATCCATCCGGTCCAAAGCGCTGCCTGAAAGATACAGGGACAACGCGGTCATCCGGTCAGTTGAACAGACAGCGTTTTCATAGCTCTCTTTGAGCATCGCATGGATGTCGGGAGTATCCAGCGTTGCAAGCAGTGAGAGGATCAGGTTTTTCACACTCCTGGTCTTGAAAATCCTGGCAAGTTTCACCAAAGAGACGGCCGTTTCCGGAGGGGTCGAGTATGCGAAAAGAAGTGCCTGGAGTCTTTCTTTGCCGGATCTCGCAACTGCCGACATGAACCTCCGCTTTGCCTGATAGAGTTTTGTGTGTGAGCTGGCAAACTCGGGATCGCTCACCGATTCAAACAGCGTCAAAGGCAGCGCTCCTACGCGTTCCATCTCTGCAGAATCGGAGAGGGCACGGATATACTCATCAACGAGACGGGGTGAGACCTCTCTGTTCTCATCACGGCAGAGCCTGACCATCTCCCGCTCGAAAAGCGTGCAGTGGGTCAAAAATGAGATCACGACATCCGTATCATACTTAAGCTGCATATAGAGTTCGTCATCGGATGCGGCGGTCTCCATCTTCAGATAGGCGGCATGATCCAGATTCCAGACGGCAAATGAAAATGCTCCCGTGCACGGGACCTGGAAGGTCAGCCGCTCGGAATCGATTTTTTTCATGAACTCGGCAACGACCTCGCCTTTGTCATTGATGAGCCGGCCGGTGAACGGAAAGATCCAGGGGTTGCTGCCTGCCGGGATCTTCTGCGAGACAAAGATCTCGGCCGCATCGTTTTCCGGATCATAGCGGGCAGAAGCCGAAACCACCGGGTAGCCGGTCTGTTTGAGCCACCGGTCCGCCATGAAGGAGAAGTCGGTCCTGCCGACATCCTCCATGGCATGCAGCCAGTCGCGTGGAGATGCGTTTTTCCCGGCAAACCGTTTGTGATACAGATCAAGAGCCCAGGCGAACGCTCTTTTTCCAAGCATCGTCTCGATCATCCGGGTAAATTCAGGGGCCTTTACATAGGTCACGGAACTGATGAGATCGTTTGGATCATTGAAACCCGAGGGTTCTATGGGCAAGGCGACCAAACCTGTATCCAGAGAGAAGGTCCCGGTCCCGGGAGTGTACATCTGCAGGATATTTTGGAGTCTGACATACTCTTTTCCAAAAAGGAAGGCGAGATACTCGTCCTCCATCATCACAGTGACCGCTTCGTTGAGCCAGATGGAGAACGGCGTGTCCCCGGTGACGCTCGAACCGTTCAGATTGTGATAGAATTCATGCTGTTTGACCCCTATCAGATACTCAAATGAACTGTCCGTGATCTCCGGGTCCGGCATGATCCGGCTGGCGATGATCGTGGTATTCCCGGTGTTTTCCATGCCGCCGAAGTCGGAGTTCTGCATCGCGATCTCACGATAGACCTCATACGGATACTGATACCCGCAGATCAGATTTTTCATAAGGGAGGTGATCTGCCGGCGGACAGGCTCGATCGCCTCTTCCAGTTCGTCCGGCTCTGCCCCGCGGGAAAGGGCGTCACGGACTTTACAGAGCCGGTATATCTCGTTTCGCAGATCGATCGATTCATACCGCTCCGGGCCGGTGTAGAGATAGGTCCAGAGAATGCAGTCTGCCATGATATCCAGCGCTGTTTTGGCAGAGACGGGATCCGAGCCTTTGGGTCCGAGAAGTTCGAGTCTGACGGTTTTTCCGTCAGGATAGAGGAAGTCACGCGAGAAGGTATCCCAAGTTCCAACACCGAGGAAGAAGAGGTACGGGGGCATGGGTTCGTTGTTCTGATAGGTGATGGTGTCCCGGCGTTCATCATACCTCATCCGTTCGCGGATGACGTTTCCGTTCGAGATAAGGTTGGTGTATCGTGAATCCGCAATGATGGTGGTGGTCCATGTGCATTTGGCCCGCATATCATCGATACAGGGGACGATCCGCTGAAAACCCCACTGCTGGCACTGGGTGATCATGGTCCGGGGGAGACCCGGAGGGGTGACATCGAAGTAGATGCCTTCGAGGATGTGGGAGGTCGGGCGGCAGGTGGTATAGGTCACGATCTTGAATTCGGCTCCTTTGGATAAGGGGCGCTGGAGGGTTATGGTGATGAGATCGTTTTCATAGGTATAGTTTATCGGACGCGTGTTCTGCCTGATGCTTTGAATCTCAAGATTTTTGGCATTGAGAATGAGTTCGCTGAGTTTTTCAGTGCGAACGGTAAAGGTCGTTTCGGCGGAGACACTGACACGTTCTTCGGTTATATCGAATGCGGCGGTGATGTGATCGACACGAACGGGGGGTTCGGGAAATTCTGCCGGATGATATCTGTAGGTATCTGACATATTCTGCTGTTATTTCAGTTGGGCGTGATATCAGATAAAATCCAACGCCAAAACGACTCCGGGTCGTTCCCCGTCATTTTCTGTTATCTGTCCGCACGACATCCGCGAAAATGTACCCCTGCATATAATGTCCGGATGGTCAGCAGTTTGGCCGGCAGAAGATATAAAATACTATCCGGGGTGAATATCTCAAACGAACTCACGAAGTGATTCTATGGACCTGAAAAAACATCTGGCATTTCATTCGGTATTTTGACAGATCTTGAATTTATCTCTATTTTTTGCGGCAGAGTGGGTGTATAATTAATTCACGCTATGAAGGAACGGGCTCCCCGTAGCTCTCCGATCGAGATAAAAACCCTAACTTGCCTTGCATAACATCTTATGCGGGTTTCCTCTTTTCTCATCTCTTTTATATGTCTCTGTTACCTATATTCTGCTAATGATGCCGAGTGATCCGCCGATCCCTACAAGAGGGTATTCATCAGAGGGCCGGATACTCCGGGGTGCAGGATATGACTGATGAAAAGAATGTGATTAAGATTTTTCAGGATAGGAAGATACGTTCAGTTTGGAATCCGGAGGAAGAACAGTGGTATTTTTCGATCGTGGACATTATTGCGGTATTAACGGAAAGTGCGAATCCGAATAATTACTGGAAGGTCCTCAAATCCAGGCTTATTAAGGAAGGTAATCAGTCGGTTACAACCTGTAACCAACTGAAAATGGCGTCTCCAAAGGACGGGAAATACTACAAGACAGATGTTTTGAATACCAAGCAGCTTTTCCGTCTCGTCCAGTCAATCCCCTCTCCAAAAGCTGAGCCTTTCAAGGTGTGGCTTGCCGAGGTTGGATATGACAGGGTTTTGGAGATCGAGGATCCGGAACGCGCCCAGGAACGGATGAAGGATCTGTATGAACAGAAGGGGTATTCGAAAGACTGGATCGATAAACGCCTCCGGGGAATTGCGATCCGTCAGAATCTTACCGATGAGTGGAAGGAAAGGGGGATCTCTTCAGAGAAGGATTTTGCTATCCTGACTGCTGAGATTACCAATGCTGCGTTTGGTATGACGCCTTCTGAGTATAAGGAGTTTAAAGGTCTTGCCAAGAAGAACGAAAATCTCCGTGACCATATGACTGATCTGGAACTGATTTTTACGATGCTTGGCGAGCGGGTGACGACGGAGATCTCGGAGACGGAAAAACCGTCCGGTCTCCCTGAGAATAAAAAAGTAGCCAAACGCGGGGGAAATGTTGCCGGCGTTGCCCGAAGAGAGACGGAGAAGGAACTTGGTCACCCTGTTTCTTCGCCGGAAAATTATCTGAATGAAAAACCAAAGAAGCGGCTGAAGGATATGGATGAGTGATGTGAGGTCCAGAGACTGGTTAGTTGGTGGAAACTGCTGAATGCTCGATCAATCTGATCTTTCTTTTTTGAATAGGAGTTACGCGGTGTGATCTCAACCGAAAAAACTGACGTACTTATGAGATGCACTTCGATTTCGTGTGCGGCATTAGTGCAGACTCAAGAGAAAAACCAACCGC
>Ga0265295_1006269_pt1 | contig 14519 bp, 17 predicted proteins | sample Munlansysbiofilm_FD_192503 | JGI IMG/M metagenome (GOLD analysis project Ga0265295, IMG submission 192503) | Leachate microbial communities from a municipal landfill in Southern Ontario, Canada - Methane capture system biofilm | ecosystem: Engineered > Solid waste > Landfill > Unclassified ... | reverse complement strand
TGCCGATTTGCAAAAAAAGTACAAAGACAAAGAATTTAAAAATTGTGATGAGTTTATTGTAGCTTATGAAGAAGCAATGGATATTTACTTTGCATTACTTGATAAAGATGCTAAAGGAGACGAAACAGTAACAAAAGACCTTGAAGGATTTGACGCTTTTTTAACTAATTGGGCAAAAGTCGCAGAAAAATTCGAAAAAGAATGTCCTGAAAAAATGCAAGAATTGGACGCAAAAATCGACAAAAAAATGGACGCATACTATGATGTATTGTTTGGTGAAGATTTTGAAGATGAATGGGAAGATGAAATGACTGAAGAAGAAATGACTGAATTTGCGGAATAATAATAATAATCGCTAAAAAACACATGGTATATTATAAGACAAGGACAGATATTTATTCTGTCCTTGTCTTATTTTAAATATATTACCTATAATAAATTATGGCACTTTAATCTTCTACTTTTTTTGATATGCGAGATAATCATCATTAATCTCAACAAAAAAACCAGAATATTATTGACAATTCCCCTTATTTTATTAACAATTGTTGTTATTTAAAATATTTTTCTTACATTTACACAAATAATTATTTTACAAACTAAAAATTTATAGCATTATGAAAAAAACAGTTATTTTTTTATTGTCAGCAGTATTTATGTTAACAATTTTCTCGTGCGGTTCTGATAAACCAGCAGAAAATCTTAGTGAATTAAAAGAAAAGTACAAAGACAAAGAATTTAAAAATTGTGATGAGTTTATTGTAGGAGCTGAAGAAATGATGGATGTTTACTTTAAGACCATCGATAAAGCTGTAGAAGGTGACGAAGCAGCAAAAAAAGACATCGAAGCATTTGAAGACTTCTTAAACACTTGGGAAAAAGATACAGAAAAATTTGAAAAAGAGTGTCCAGAGAAATTTGAAAAATTTGAAAAAGATTTCGAACAAAAAATGGAACCATACATGGATAAACTCATGAAACTCTATGCACCTGAAGATGATGAGTATAATGAGTGGGAAGATGAAATGACAGACGAAGAATTTGCCAAATTATTAGAAGAAATGACTGAAGAAGAATGGGCTGAATTCAACGCAGAGCTCGAAAAAGAACTTGTTGAAGAATAATAATTTAAGAAAATACTTATTATAAAAAAGGACAGATGCTTATTCTGTCCTTTTTTATATCGGTATATTTTGTTAATAACCGTTATTTAAATGTATATCTTATGAAAAAAATATTTGTGTGTTTTTTGTCAGCAGTATTTATACTTTCTACTTTTTCCTGTGGCTCTGATAAGCCAGAAAAAAAAATTTTTCAGTAAAAAAACCTCCAGCAGGAAATCTTAATGATCTAAAAGAAAAGTACAAAGACAAAGAATTTAAGAATTGTGATGAATTTATTGTAGCATCTGAAGAAATGTTTGAGGTTTACTTTAAAACCATCGATAAAGCTATCGAAGGTGACGAATCGGCAAAAAAAGACATAGAAGCATTTAAAGATTTCTCAAATAATTGGAAAAATGATGCTGAGATATAAAAAAAAGACTGTCCCGAAAAATTTGAAGAATCTCAAAATAAATTCGCACAAAATATGGGAACTTACATGGTTAAACTAATTAAACTTTATGCTATTGAAGATGAGCTTAGTACTGAATTGGAAAACGAAAGACTGATGCTGGATTTAGTGAAATACTGAAGAAGAATGAGCTAAATTTATCGCCGAATATGTAGAAGATTAATATTAACGAAAACATTTTTTTTACATAAGAATAAAAACATTATCCTGTATAATTTTTATTGTTTTTTTCGTTTTCTTTTGAGAGACATAAGTGTTACAATCATTTTCCTGATAAACTTTTATTGTCCAATCATTATTCTTAAACATTTCCTTAAATTCCAATAATGAAAATTTTGTTGTAAATCTAGAATCAAACAGCCCTTTTCTTGTTTCATTAAACATTAACCTAATGTCTAGGCTTATTATTTTATTAGAAATATTTGAAAGCGATAAACTATCAATACTTTTAAAAATAGTTGAACTTTGTAAAGAAAAATTTGCAATTACAGAATCCTTCACTTCATTTTTATATCGAAATGTAAAATCTATAATTATCTTTTCCTCTTTACTTTGAATGTTATAAAAAGCCAAAGGTTTTATAAAAAATTGAGATCCTTCTTCTCCTACGTAAAATGTCTCGACCAATTTTTTGCCTGATTTAACCCCTCCAGGTTTTATTGACACACAACCAGTAAAACAAATGAGAACACAAAAGGCACTAAATATTTTAAAATTACTCAAACTTAACAATTTTTTTTATTTAAATTATTTATAAAAAAGAAGGAGGATTACTCCCCCTCTTTTCAAATGGTTAATTACTCTCCAGTTACAATTGTTTCATAAGTAACAATTATGCCAAGGACATTTCCTTGTTTAACATCAACAGTTGAAATTTTTGTAATTCCACCATTTTTTGCAGCTGTTCTAATACTAGCATCAGCATTAAAAAATAAAACACCTAAATAACCTGTTGCTTTTGATGTTCCAACTTTAGACCCTACAGGATTACTTGTAGCATTAACTGGTAATGTTAAAGAACAGCTTGCCAACATTGCGACTACTGCAACTAAAGCAGCAATTGTTTTAATTTTTTTAATCATATTATTTTGAATTAAAATTTTCCTACTCATAAGGCTTTTCGGAAAACGCCCCGTTTTTTTTAGTGATTTCTGGTCTCCACTTTTTCGATATAATTTCTTTTGAACTGTTATAGTAGTCGTCAAGATATTTCTTTTTTTTGTATTCAATGCCAATATTATAAGCTTATGTCGTTTCTTTATATGCTTACATTTCTATTATATTCAACAAAATGACTCTCAAAAAATACACATTCAAAGAATATTAGATTGTATATGTTTTTTTCATTTTAATGATCAAATATATATTAGTCAAAAATACAAAAAAATATAAACATACGAAGTTTTTTTGATTTTTTTTTGAGTTTTTTGATTAGATAGTTGTCAAGTTTCACAACATTGTTGATGTAAATTTACTTTTTGTGTAACATAAAAACTATTTTGGGCTATTTGTTAGCTGTTAGCAAGTATTCGGAAATCGGCACCGCTAGGACTTTGGAATACACTAAGTTCAAAATCTGAGATTACTGCTAACAAATGGTCAAATATATCAGACTGTACTCCTTCAAATAAAGCCCAAGCTTGAATTCTACTAAATCCGTATATCTCCATAGGAATACCTTCAGGAGTTGGAGCTAGTTGCCTAACAATAAGCGTCATATTTTGATTCATACTTTCATTGTTTTTCAAATACTCTTCGATATACTTGCGAAAAACCCCAATATTTGTAAGTTGTCGTCCATTATATGCAATATTGCTTTTATCGTTAAGTTTACTGTTGTGTTCTTCAATTTCCTTTGTTTTTGAAGTTAGATATTCATTTATTACTTTATAATTCGATAATTTTTCAATAAGTTCTGGAGAGCAAAACTTTACGCTTTTCATATCGAGTATTAACGAACGTTTTATACGTCTCCCCCCCGACTCTTCCATTCCTCTCCAGTTGCTAAAACTCTCATTTACAAGAGCGTAAGTAGGTATCGTTGAAATAGTTTTATCCCAATTTTGTACTTTAACTGTATTTAAACTTACTTCGATAACATTTCCGTCTGCACTGCGACTTGGCATCGATATCCAATCGCCAATTCTTACCATATCGTTTGATGTTAGTTGTATCCCTCCTACTAAACCAAGAATAGAATCTTTAAAAATCAATAATAAAACTGCCGAAATAGCACCTAGTCCAGTAACAAAATAACCAACTTCTTTATTGGACAAAATTGATAATGCCACAATAGCTGCAATAATAAAAATTATAATTTTAACAACTTGAATATAACTCTTAATGCTTGCACCTTTTTTTTGACCAACTGTTTGATCGTAAATTTGATTTATTGAATTGAAAAATGAATTCAATATCATAACAAATACAAACACCATATAAGTCATCAATAGTTTTTGTATAATTACTACTAATCCAATATTTGATGGAAGTGCTAGACCTATTGTATAGTATATGAAGAAAATTGGTGCTAGTTGAGAAAGTTTATCAAAAACTTTTTTCTCGAACAAGACGTCGTCCCAAGTTGTTTTGCTTTTTTTAATTATTTTTTTAATTACAACAAGAATTATTTTTTTGAATACATAATTTACTATAACACTTATTAAAAGAATAATAATAATAATTGATACTGATGCTAATATTTTACTTGCATCAATACTCACTCCCCATTTTAATAATAAATCAAATACTGCGTTGTACAAATTTTCGTTCATCATTTAATATTTTATGTTTAGAATAATTATTTACTTATTTTTACAAAATAACTTAATAAAACATTCAAATGAAAGGAATTATGAAACTTTTTATAAAACTATTATTGCCGATTGTCCTTACAAGCCTTGCCATTATTAGCTCTGCACAACTTAAATACGATGTGTGGTTTACAAATAATTCATTAAGAATAGACTATTATCATTCGGGAACAGACAAAACTGAATCCATAATGTTAAAAGAAATACGAAAGGAAGAATTTTGGGGCGGTACAAAGACTAAATTAATTGATCCCTTTAATTATGGCAGCTATAGAGTAAATGTTTATGATTCTGTAAGCAATACGCTAATTTTTACTTATGGTTTTTGTAGTCTATTTGAAGAATGGCAATTTACTGATGAAGCAAAAATTTTACAGAAAGGTTTTCCAGAATCGCTAATAATACCCTATCCTAAAAAAAACATTAAAATTGAGCTAATGAGCAGACAATTTGAAGATAATAAGTTTAAAAAAATCTTTGAACTTTATATTAATCCATTTGATGTGAACATTAAAAATGAAAAAACTGTAAGTGCAGAAGTTAAAAAAATTCAGTACAGTAACACTTCCGACAAAGCTCTCGATTTAGTGTTTATAGCAGAAGGATATACATTAAATGAAAAACAAAGCTTTTATGATGATGTAACAAAAATTAGTAATTATTTATTAAACTTAGCACCTTTTAACAAGCTTAAAAACAAAATTAACATTTGGGCCGTTGCTGCTATTTCGGCAGAAAGTGGAACCGATAAACCACACAAAGGAATTTGGAAATCAACAGCTCTAAATAGCAATTTTAACACATTTGGCAGCGAACGATATCTGACAAGTTCAGATTATCATACAATAAGAAATTATGCAGCATTAGCTCCTTGCGATCAAGTTTGTATTTTAGTCAATACCGAAACGTATGGTGGAGGTGGAATTTATAATTTTTGGAATATCTCAAGTGCTAAAAATGATTATATTAATGAAGTCTTTTCGCATGAATTGGGACATTCGCTTGGAGCACTTGGCGATGAATATTATACCGATGAAGTTGCAACCGAAGATATTTATAATAAAAATACAGAACCGTATCAGCAAAACCTTACAACATTAGTAAATTTCGACTCCAAATGGAAAAATATGCTAGGTAACGACACTCCAATACCAACTCCAGTTAGTGATGAAAATATTGGTAAAATTGGAGTTTATGAAGGTGGTGGATATCAAGCAAAAGGTATTTATAGACCATACATGAATTGCAAAATGAAATCTTTGGGATATGATTTTTGTCCCGTTTGTCAAAAAACTTTAGAAAATGTAATATATTATTATTCGGAATAAAGTTTCTTGCAGATTTCGCAGAGGAACGCAGAAAAGGAAAAAATATAATCAGTAAGTTGGTAGTCGGCATTCGGTTTTGACGGATGAAACACAGAATCACAGAATCACAGAATCACAGGATCACAGAATCACAAAAAAAACGGTATTCGGTATTCAGTATTCGGTCCCGATGGAAGAAACACAGAATCACAGAATCACAAAAAAAACGGTATTCGGTATTCAGTATTCGGTTCCGATGGAAGAATCACAGGATCACAGAATCACAAAAAAAAACGGTATTCGGTATTCGGTTTTGACGTATTGGAGAGAATTAAAAAAGTTTCCACAGAGCGTTGCATTGCGTCTTTGCGAGAAAACAACCTTTGTAGCATTACAATGCGAGAAACCCGAAACCTTTTAACCCGAACCGAGCCGCAGGCGAGCTCACGACCGCAGGGAGTAACCTTTAGCTCACGAGCGAAGCGAGTAAACCCGAAACATTAATCATCAAAGAGCAAGTGTTTTACAGATTTTCCACCTCTGGCAATAAGTTTTAGGGCTTCGATTCCAATTTTGATATGGTCTTCAACAAACTTTTCGGTAACACCCTGATCGCTAGAATCAGTTTTAATTCCAGTAGAAATCATTGGTTGATCACTTACTAACAAGAGTGCTCCTGTAGGAATGCTATTAGCAAAGCCAACGCTAAAAATTGTAGCGGTTTCCATATCTATAGCCATTGCTCTGGTTTTCCGTAAATATTTTTTAAATCTTTCGTCATATTCCCACACTCGTTTGTTTGTTGTAAAAACTGTACCTGTCCAGTAATCGCGTCCATAATCTCTAATAGATGTAGAAACTGCACGTTGCAACATAAAAGCGGGTAAAGCTGGAACTTCTGGGGGCAAATAATCATCGCTTGTGCCTTCACTTCTAATTGCTGCAATAGGAAGAATCAAATCTCCGAGTTTATTTTTTACTTTAAGACCTCCACATTTTCCTAAAAACAATACTGCTTTAGGATTTATTGCACTCAAAAGATCAATAATTGTGGCAGCATTAGGACTGCCTATGCCAAAATTTATTATGCTAATATTATCAGCAGTAGCACTCGACATATTTTTATCATGACCATTAACAGACACCGAGTTGTACTCTGCAAAAAGCTCTACGTACAATTGAAAATTTGTTAAAAGTATATACTCGCCAAACTCGTCAAGTTTCTTGCCTGTGTATCTTGGCAACCAATTGTTTACAATTTCTTGTTTCGTTTTCATAGAATTGTTTTTGCAAAGATAGTAAATTTCAAAATTGTAAAGTGCCATAATCATATAAAAAAAAGCGAACAGAATTCACTGCTCGCTTTTAATAGAGTTAAATTTTTATTACAAAATTTTTATCTGACGTGATAATTTAGCTTCTTCATCTTTAGGAATAACAAGCTTTAAGATGCCTTGTTCGTAGTTTGCGACAATCTTGTCTTTATCAACATTATCGGGCAAACTATATGACTTCTTAAAACTTCCGTAACAAAAACCACGATAATAGTATTTTTGCTCTTTATTTTCGGATTTATCCGCTTTCTCGCTTGAGATTTGCAAAACATTATCGTTTACTTCAATTGTGAAATCTTTTTTCTCCATACCTGGAACTGCAGCTTCTACAACAAACTCCTTATCTGTTTCAAAAACATTAAAGTCTGGTCTGGTAAATAATACTGAATTTTCACTAATCTCTGATGAGTCGTTAAAAAATGCGTCAAATACTGAAGGTAAGTAAGCATTTGGATTTCTTTTAATTAACATAATTTTTCCTCCTATATTTTAGTTATTAATTATTGTTTTCGTATCTGTTAATAACAAATGATATTCCAATGCGTTTTTTTGATAATATTGCCACTTTTACAAATTAAATACTGACATTGTGTCGGCAAAATCACCCCGCAACTGTCATTGTGTCATTTATCCATTGTTTTTATAAAGTTTTTTGCAAATTTTATGCATTAAGTGTGGAAGTAAAGCACAAATTGCGTATTTTTACATTTAATACTTAAAAAGATGAAAAAGAGAATTGCTGCCATATTTTTCTTTACACTATTAAATGTTTGTTCTTTTGCTCAAACTTATCAACTGCCAAATGGAGGTTTTGAGACTTGGGATGGTACAGGAACTAATGACGAGCCTTCATTTTGGAATAGTTTTCCTTCGGCGGTTTGTGATTTATCCGGATTTGCTGCTTTAGGATGTAATTCGGCAACTGCGACTCGCCATCAAAAATCGACAGATACAAGACCAGGTTCAATAGGAAGTTACAGTTGTAGATTATATGCGACCTCGGTATTAGGAATTATTGCAAACGGCACAATTACTACTGGGCAAATTAGAATTGGCAGTACAACACCAACAAGTTCTGAAAACTATAATATAACCAGAGCAACAAATTCAAACTTTAATCAAAAAATCAATGCAAAACCAGATTCAATTGTGTTTTGGGCAAAATTTTTATGTCCATCAGAAACACAATTTGCTAGAATGAATGCAATTATTCATGATAATTATGATTATCGTGATCCAGAAACTTCTAATCCTTCTGCATCTCAACACGTTGTTGGCAATGCTGTTATAAATTTTACCCGTGCAAACCAAAATTGGAAAAGATATGCAGTACCTTTTAATTATAATTTTCCTGCCAATAATCCTCAATATATTTTATTAACTTTCACATCTAATATGGTACAAGGTGTTGGCTCAACAAGTGACCAAATTTTTATTGACGACGTTGAACTAGTTTACAATACAAATTTAAACGCAATACTAGTTGACGGTACATTAATTACTGGTTTTAATCCTGATATAAACGAATATACAATAGATTACAACTGTGGCTCATCGCCTGTGTTTTCTGCTCAAGCATCAAGTTCTAATGCTATTGCTAATATAACACAAGCTAACGGTACAAACACATGTGTGATTGAAGTTAATAATGGCAATCAAGTTAAAACCTACACCATACATATTAATTATTCAAACTTTACCAACTTTTACGATGAGATATGCCAAGGAAAAACTTACAATAATAATGGATTTGAATTAGGGATACAAAATACTGCTGGAACATTTGTTCACAATAAACTTGTATATTCCTCCGAATTTTGCGACAGTATTAATGCTTTGCATCTTACAGTTCATCCTACATTTAAAAATGACACTAATTATATTATGATTTGTGAAATCGGTGGTTATAATTTTTATGGTGATGTTTTAACCGAACCAGGTATTTATGACACTACTCTAATTTCGCAGCATGGTTGCGACAGCATAATAACACTTGAATTAAGTGTTGGTGATTTTTATAGATCATATATTAATGCCTCAATCTGTAAGGGCGAAACATATTCTCAAAATGGTTTCAATCTTTCTACAAGTGCTACCGATACATTGTTTTATACGGCTACTAACGGATGCGATAGCATAGTAATTCTTAATCTTGCAGTAAATCCAACATATACAACAGAATTATTTGATACAATATCGAGGGGAACCATTTATTCTAAAAATAGTTTTGAAATATTTGCAACTAATATTTCTGGAGATTTTATTTTTACCAATACTTTTGAAACAGTATTTGGATGTGATAGTGTTTTAAACCTGCATCTTAACATTCTTGCCGAGCCCGAAGACAGTACCGAAATTAGTTCAACGGATTTTGGTTTTATGTTATATCCCAACCCTGCTTCAGAAGAAATCACATTAATATCTGAAAATCATATTGATAAAACTTTAGATTTTATTATATATGACATATTTGGCAAAATTGTTTTTAGAGGAGTTATTAACAAAGATGAAACAAATATTGAAATCGAAACTTTTGCTCCTGGCATCTACTTCGTTAAAATTTTTGCAAATATTGAGAAAGGAAATTCTATGAAATTCCTTAAAAATTAAAATAAAACAAATTACGCAAACCTTGAATATAAACATAAACGATGTACAATAATTAATAATTTATTATATACTATTTATTCAAAGTTTTGACAATAACCTCCCGATATTACTAATAAGGTCATTTAATTTAATACAACATTTTAGTAAAAACAATGCTCATTTTCAGAGCATTTAAAACTTATTAACAATTTTTTACAAAAAAAATACAAATCTTTTTTTTTATAACACTTTTATTATTATTTTTACAACCGTTATTTGGAGGGAAGCCGAAAACTCAATTAAAAAATTAGAGTAGGCAAAATTATTAAAATATTACAACTATGACCGAAGAACAAAAAATCAGTTACAGCGAAGCTATTAAAACCAGCTTTTCTTGGGGATTAAAAAATTTCCCATCAATCTTGGGAGCAGTAATTTTATGGGCATTAACATGTTGGATTCCTTACCTTAATATAGGGACAACAATTGCATTAGCAACACTTCCAATAGAAATCAGTAAAGGCAAAATGATTTCACCTACATTTATTTTTGATCATAAATACAGACAGTTTATGGGCGAATTCTTTTTATTGAACGGACTTAAAATCCAAGCAACATCTATTGGATACTTGCTGTTCATAATTCCTGGTATTGTAATTAGTATAGCATGGAGTTTAAGCAATTTTTTATTGCTGGATAAAGGAATAAACCCAATGGAAGCATTGTCTAACAGCAATAAATATACTGATGGCAACAAAGGTGCTATGTTTTTATCATATTTCATTATATTACTTATAATTGGTATTGCTGCATTAATTTTATCTCTAATTCCTTTTGTAGGATTTTTATTAACTATAATTGTAATGCTTATTGCTTCACCTGTTTTAATAAGTCTTCAGGCATATTTTTACAAAGTTTTGGTTTTAGATAAGGAACAAATAGCTTAATCTATTGTAAAATATTATTTTCTATTTTGAGAATACTTACTTAACATATAACACAAAAAATTAAAAATCAGGGCTATACGTTAGCCCTAATTTTTTTATTACTAAAATTTTAATTATGGAAAATACTAAATACTGTATTAAATGCGGTGCACAAATTCCTGTTGATGCAATGATATGTCCAGTTTGTGGAGCAAATCAAATGCAACAAGCTCAAACGGAGCAACAACAATTCACACAGCAGTCTATGCAGTCCCCAAATCAACCCCAAAACAATCCTGCTGTAAGTGATAAAGAAAAAACCACTGCCCTTATTCTCTGCATTTTACCTTATGTTGTGCAAATTCATGGACTTCATAGATTCTACACAGGTCATATTGGCATTGGTATTATTCAACTTCTGACATGGAGAGGCTGTGGTATTTGGACACTTGTTGACCTAATACAAATTATTTCAGATAATTTTAAAGATGCAGAAGGAAGACCACTCAAAGCTTAGTTCAAACTTTTTTAAAAAACCATTTTTAAATAAAATTATTTTTCCTTATCTAAGGAAAAACATTTTAATAACTTGCATAGTCGGTTACTATTTTGTTGGATTAATTTTATATATATTTGCCGAAGTGGATATTTTAATCCCATGTATCTGGCACACACTTTTTAATATAAGATGTCCAGGTTGTGGCTTAACAAGAGCATTTATTCACTTACTTTCATTCGATTTTTCTGCCGCTTGGGATGCAAATCCTCTAATATTTATTGTATTACCAGGTATGAGTTTTTATATTATTAGGGATTTTGTACGGTTTGTAAAAAACAATAAATAGCTAATGGAAATGTTTGATGATAATAATATAATTTTTATTATTGCATTAAGCATTGGTTTTATAGCAATAAGTATATCAGCATTTCTACATTTTAAATGTAAATATAAAATTTCATTATTCATTCTGATATTAGGAGGATTACTCCTTCGTTTAACAATTTCTTCTGATGCTTATCTTCATCCTCACGATGAGAAATATCATGCTTTAGTTGCAAAAAATATGGTTACGCATCCTTTTACCCCCACTTTATACGAAAAACCTGTACATGAGGTAGATTACCGCAACTGGGCAGCAAATCATATATGGTTGCATAAACAACCTGTTCCTTTATGGACAATGGCTCTGAGTATTTCAATATTTGGAACAAATGAGTTTGCCGTAAGATTGCCGTCAATACTGCTTTCAAGTCTTGGAATATGGGTACTTTACCAAATAAGTCTGTTTTTCTTTAATTCTAAAAACCAAAGAACCATTGCATGGTTGTCGGCTTTTCTGTTTGCAATAAATGGACTAATACTTGAACTTACGGGTGGACGTATTGCTACTGATCATTATGATGTATTTTTTATGATTTTTATTCTTATTGCAATCTATTTTACTATTAAATTTGTCCAAACAGAAAAACCAATTTATAACATCATAACTGGATTTTTTATTGGTCTGGCAGTGCTCACAAAATGGCTTCCTGCTTTTATTGTTATTGCATTGTGGTTAATACTTATCTATGATACCCAAAAGTTTAAATTTAAAACAATAGTTTTAAATTTGATTTTGCTATTTTCTGTTACCCTGATTGTATTTCTGCCTTGGCAAATTTACATTTTTACAGCATTCCCAACCGAAGCAGCATATACATCGTCATTTAACTTGAGGCATTTAACCGAAGTTTTGGATGAACAAACTGGTGCTATTTATTATTATCTATTGCGCATGGGCACAAATTACGGTGAACTTATTTATCTGCCTTTAGTTTTTCTAATGGTTTATATTTTAAAAAATTATCGTGATTATAAAAAACTATCCTTGGCAGTCTGGATTTTTATTCCACTGATATTTTTCTCTGTTGCAAAAACCAAAATGCAGGCTTATATTTTATTTATCGCTCCAGCCCTCTTTATGATTACAGCTTGGTTTTGGTCTAGTATCAAAGATGTAAAAATGAAAGGATTTAACAAATATATAAAATATCTTGTTCTAGGACTTGTAATTATACTCCCACTAAGATATTCTATAGAAAGAATTAAACCGTTTTCTGATATAGACAGAAAACCAATATGGGTTTCAAATCTAAAAAGCATCGACAAAACTGGTATTCCCGAAAAATCAGTACTATTTAATTTCCCCTACCCGATTGAGGCAATGTTTTATACTGATTTTACTGCTTACTCATTGTTACCTTCATTAATAGAACTTGAAAAGTTTTATGCTGATGAGTATAATGTTTTTATACACCTTAAAGATAATGTACCACCTGAAATTCTGAATAATAGCAAATTCAAATGTATTAAAATAGAGTAAATAATTCAAGAATCATCTATTAGTAAATTTGATATTATTATTGTTGTTACAATGTTATTTATATCTTTAGCGGGAATCTTTAATTAAAACATTTATGAACAAAATAATCCAAATAATCGCAGTAATAATCGCATTTTTAAGTTTATCAAACATCACAATTAGTCAAACTTCAAATGGATATCTTGAAGCGAAAAATCATATTGTAAGATTACATGATAGCTCAATTTTGTTGGTGCGTTTACAAACAAAAGAACACTCATTACAAATATATAGAAATGCTAGTCGGCATAAGTTTGCTGACAAAAAAGAACTTGGGCAAAAGACCCTTAATCAACAGATAGTTAATGCTTTTAGAAAGAATTTTAATTTTTGTGAAGTATATTTTTTCTATTCTAACGAATCGTCAAACATAATAGAACAAAAATTTCACGAAACTATATTCCTTAATGATAGTTTGCAGAAAACCCCGTCAATTAAGCCAAATTTTGAAGATCATTACTATTATATCGCCGAATTTAAAACAATTACCTCTGAAACAGGGATTCAAGGTTTAATAATTATGGATAGCGAATTTAAGCAGCTCGATAAACCATTTCCATATTATGCTAAAAATCCATTTTTTGCTTCAAAATCAAAATTTGCTTTTACTACAGTTAAAAGATTTAATGAAAATTTACATAATTATTACAATAGCTGTAAATAGTGTCCAAAAATGTTACTATTCATTAAAACTACACAAAAAACAGGGGGTAGAAACTAGTATTTGTAAAATTTATTTTTCTGGAGCTAAAGATTGTAACTCTATTACAAAAGTTTCAATTTGAGCATCAGTAAAACCTTTTTCTTTTGCAGCCGATTCTAATGTACCCCAAATTGGTTCGCCGCAAATAATACAGCGTATTCCTTTTTCCGACAAATACTTCATAGATTGTGGAATCTCGTCAATTAAAATATCAATACTTATATCTTTTGTAATTTTCATCATGTTGCAGTTTAATTGTTTAACCAACCCGTGATAGAAAAGTTCATATTATATGATTGTTTGTTTTTTTAAACCCTTATTTTAAACCTGAGTTCGGCATAATTTTTAAAGTTCAGATTGATGTAAAATTTGAACAACACTCGGATTACAAATAAAGCCAAATGAGCAGATTTAAAACAGTTTATGTCCTCTGGACAAAATGAAAACTATATTATGGTTGTTTTTTATTGACATTGAAGTCCTACGGACTACAAAACAAAAATCAGTTGTTAAAAGTTTTAGATTTAAAAACTATTTTGTTTGTCCGGAGAACATATATGTCAATAAAAAAAGATGCTCCTTAGAACATTTTGCCCGTAGGGCATAAACAATTAAAATTACTATTTACTTAATCGATTTAAAGATATATCGTTCATCAAAATCAACTTCATATTCTTTTAAGAATTTAGATACTCTTACCGAAAATTATTTTTATATAGAACTTAGGTTTTAAGTAAAATTTTAACAACACTCGGATTACAAATAAAGCCAAATGAGCAGATTTAAAACAGTTTATGTCCTCTGGACAAAATGAAAACTATATTATGGTTGTTTTTTATTGACATTGAAGTCCTACGGACTACAAAACAA
>Ga0265295_1006268_pt1 | contig 14520 bp, 13 predicted proteins | sample Munlansysbiofilm_FD_192503 | JGI IMG/M metagenome (GOLD analysis project Ga0265295, IMG submission 192503) | Leachate microbial communities from a municipal landfill in Southern Ontario, Canada - Methane capture system biofilm | ecosystem: Engineered > Solid waste > Landfill > Unclassified ... | reverse complement strand
AAAACAACTCATCGAACTGTTCGGTTGTGACTCCCAAATAATATGCTTTTATAAGTTCTCGGGTTGATTGTCTTATTCTTCCTGCTCCTACTGCATTGGCAAGCGAAAGCAACAATTTAGTTTTATTTTCAATTGCAGGGTTTGGTTTATTCCAAATATTATCCCAGAAATTAACGGTTAGCTCTGCTATTTTGGGATCAATATCAGCATATCGTGGAATCACAATTGGCTTAAATGGAAGTTCGTCATCGTCTTTTTCAATTTCTTCTTTTCTGAAAAAATAGCAATAATATTCACCTTCCGATTGTTTCTCCAGATGGTATTCAAAACCTAAGTTTTCCATTGAGCTATATAAAGGTATTGGCTCAAAATCTTGGATAATTACAATTCCATTTCCTTTAGAAATTTGCTTGGCTTTTTTAATGATTGCCGATAGAAAGTTTCCTTTTAAAGTTCTTACATCAAATTTCTCAAAATCGTTTTTGCTTTTCAACCAATCTTTTTCCATTATTAATTCTAATTTAGTAAATATGTTAAAATTCTAAAAATCGAATTGCACCATGATGCATATCGCATGGCAAAATTAATGTTTGTAAGATAGATTCCAAAATTAAATTCCTTTTAATTTTGGAATCAACTTTTTCGTACTTAATGTTGGAACTAATTTGTGATTATCAGCGCCCCCTTTCCCCTACTTTCCGGAAGGTCTTGTTTTTTTGATTAGTTTTGCGCAAACCTTAAATAAATTGCCATTAAGCTAGGTTCCATTTTAGGATATATGCTGCAATTACAAAAGCAATTGTAACGAATGAAAAGAATAATAAGTGTTTTGGTATTTATATTTATTGCATCAATTGCTTTTTCGCAAAATGCTAGCAAAAGCATGTATAGTGGAGGAATGTTGGTTTTGCAACCTGGATATATTATTACAGAAAACAATCATCAAAAAATCACAAACACAAATTTGGGTATAGGTGGAATTCTCAGATTCTATTTTTACGACTATTTTACTGCGGGCATTTATGGTGGAACACAAAAAACCAATTACACTTCAACCAATTCCAAGAACTCATTTATAAACCTTGGATACGGTGGTCCCTTTTTTGGATTTAGCCATAAAATTGGAAAGTTTCGCTACACTGCATCAGCATTTGTTGGCTTTGGAAAAATAAAAAATCTGCATATTGAAAGTCAAAACAATAATTTACTTTCAGATGCTTACTTGTATAAAAATTCCACAGTGGTTTTCTCACCGCTTCTCAGCCTTGATTATGAGATGACTCAAAGAATATCATTAACTCTTCAAGCAGTATGCTTAACCGCAGCAGTAAATAGTGAATATTCATTATACAATCCTACCTTGCAAATAGGTATTTTATTTAATCGCTGAAATGCCAGGAGTTCGTGGCAGCTTTAATAATTATTTAAAAAGACAATAAAACAATATGGGACACGCATACATAGAAGAAGAAATTTTTGATAAAATTGATTTTAAAGACGAACCATTGGCAAAAGGCGAGTATGACAACTGCCGTTTTCTCAATTGCGACTTTTCAAATAGCGACCTCTCTGACAACAAGTTCAGCGACTGTGAGTTTTTCGAATGCAATTTAAGTTTGGTTAAACTCACAAAGACAGCTTTTAGAGACATCAAATTCAAGGATTGTAAAATGTTGGGATTGCACTTTGACGATTGCAATGAATTTGGACTTTCCTTCAGTTTTGAAAATTGCATTTTAAATCACTCTTCGTTTTACAAGAGAAAAATCAAAAAAACAATGTTCAAAAATGTTCAAATGCAGGAAGTGGATTTTGCGGACTGCGACTTGACAAATTCTGTTTTTGAAAACTGTGATCTGAGCAGAGCCATTTTTGACAATACAAACATAGAAAAGGCAGATTTTCGGACTTCTCACAACTATTCCATTAACCCTGAAACAAACCGAATTAAGAAAGCAAAATTTTCAATTTTAGAAATTGCAGGTCTCTTAGACAAATACGATATTATTATTGATCACAAAAATTAAGGCGATCATAAGTGTAAACTTAAAACAAATCGATCCGCAATCACACACGGAATTATATAATCAAGCTGTTCGTCATTCAACGCGACTTTTCTTCGATAACTTTAAATGCCTCTCTGGTCAAAATGAAATTTTTGCTTATTTTTGTAGAAAAGCATTAATAAAACACTAGGAAGCTAGTGATAATTAAGAGGAAATTAAAAATGTCAGAAGAAATGAAACCCTGCCCAAAATGTAAGTCTCCATACGGATATTCGTTAGGGGATGAAATGTATGCCTGTCCAGAATGCGACAATCAATGGAATCCCAATGAAACGACGGAAGAGGACACCTTGAAAGTACTTGACGCAAACGGGAATGAACTCAATAATGGCGACTCGGTGATTCTTATAAAAAGTTTACCTGTAAAAGGAGCTCCCAAACCTATTAAGGCAGGAACGAAGGTGAAAAATATTCGTCTGACAGATGGTGACCACAATATTGATTGCAAAATTGATGGATTTGGTTCAATGGCATTGAAATCCGAATTTGTTAGAAAGGCATAATTGAGGCGGTTGTAATAAAAACCACAAAACAAATGGTTAAAACCATTAAAAATTAATAATTACCCTCATTAGCCCAAGATTTTCAAGCATAATACGCAGAATTTTTAAAATCGCATCATATTGAGATTCATTAATAAAGAACCCACCAACGACCTTAAATCACCACTATTTGTTTCACAACACTGCCTTCTGCGTTGATCATTTTAAACAAATACAACCCAGGTTTCAAATTTGATATGTCAATATTAAGTGAGTTTGTGCGAGGCGAAGACTCATAAACAATCTGCCCCATGAGGTTAAAAATAATGATCTGCTCAATTTCCATATCCGAATCAAGATTAATATTGCCACTTGCAGGATTAGGAAAGAGTTTCACGGTGTTTTTCAAAAGTGGATTATTTTCAATTCCCATTGGAATAGAAATATCCATCATCTCACTCTGTAAAACATTTTTGTTGCTATTATCTTGCACAAACACAACCACAGCAAGATCGGTATGCTCTTCCATAAAGGTCAGATCCATATCATAGCTTTGAGTCAATGAAACTGTATTTCCAACGCTCAGTGCTCCGAGAGTAGTACCACTTGCATTGGGCAACATCTTCATCATCACATTGAAAAATTCTTTTTCTCCATTGGATCCTACATTCCCTGTCGTGGTTTTTTCGACGATAGCAATGTGTGCTGTTAAACCGGCAGCAAGATTTTCTATAACATTAATATTAGCTTCAATGGTAACAACCATATCAGAAGGATCAATAGTTGCAGTTACAATATCAATATCCATTTTTGCAGGCAATCCTAAAAAAGAATCATAAATGGCCTGAGTCATACCGGCAACCCATTTTGAAACTGAATTTATATATAATGATGGGGCTGAACTGTTGGCATAGAAGAGTTTTCTTATATTACATTCTGGAGTATAATAGGGATCACCACTACCTGGAAAATCTACTTGATATTTTATAAGACTATGCGATGTGTGATTAGTTGCCAAAACTGCATCTAAGGCTGGGTTCTGATAAGCGCATGGGCTACAAGTTGAACTTGTAAATTCTTCGTAAAGCGGTTTATTAAAAATCACACCTTGTTGTATGTCCATAGAAGAAGAAACCAAGTTATTTTCAGCATTTTCGTCACCTGCCAGGTTGGTTTTTAGATTGACTGTGTAATTTCCTACAACTGAAGTCCAAGCCGGAAAGTTGAGCACTTTACTTTCAAATGAAGGAAGATTAGTAACAGTCATCGTTTTGTTATAAACTATCGCTGAAGTCTCGTTAAGGATTTCAAGCGTAACATCGAATGAAGCAGCTTCTGAACCCTTATTGGTAACAACTCCCATGGGTGGAATCTTAAGATTATCACCTGAAACTGTCGGAACAAAAATATGAGTTGCTTCAGCATCATGATTAAGATTTTCGTTCAGCATAATATTATCAATATTCCATGAGATAATTGTACCTGAAGTTCCACTAAATTTAAATGCAATTTGAAAGTTATCAGAGCCCACATCTCCATTATTAATAGTAATAAAAACAGTTTCAGGAAGAATGGCTGCTGTGATATTATTAACAGACCACACCTGATGCCAAGTAACACCATCACTGCTTGTTTCAACTGATATTGAACTGCCGCCGGCATAGTTATATAAAAAATGATTGAATTGCAGTATGACTGAACTATATGCTGAAGTTGCAATTTGAGGACTGACCAATTTAGAATTCCCTGTAAAAGTTGGGGCACTTTCCATTACTACTTCAGGGGCAACACCTCCTGCAAATTTGCTTGCAGCAACCTTCCAGTTTGTCTGTCCATCACCAACTATTGACCACCCACTCGGAAGAGACATCCCTCCAGAAAAATCTTCGGAGAAAATTAAACTCCTAGATTCTCGTGTATGATCCTGTGAAAAAGCAACAAGTGTCGGCATTAAGAGTAATATTGCCATGAGTGTGTTAAGCGTACATTTTTTCATACAAATAGTTTTAAATATAGAGATGCAAATTTACAACGAATTAGTTACAAAACGAGAAGGTTTTAATTAAAGGTTTTTTACGGAAACGTGCCGATACCAGATGAAATGGTTGAATACATATTCAGTTTATCCGACTTTTCATCGATGATTAGAAAGATATTTCATATGAAGATGAAAAAATGGCTAGTTTTGTGAATTGGATGTTGAATAAAGTGCTAATGAGTTATATGCAAGTGTTTTTAAACAAAATGCACTTTACTGTTTATGGATAAGCCGTCAGATACAAGTCAAAACACAAGAAAATGAAACGTTCAATTTTTTTTAAATAAAACAGCATACTATTTTCATGGTTAAATAATCTTTAACTGTTTCGCAATATCATATGTGAATTTGGTCAAGAGACGTTTTAATACTTCATTTTGCTTCATAAAGTTGCTATCCTAATTTTTCAGACCACTATACTTCATTGCATTATTTTTTTAAAGTCAAATCATTATTATCGCTAGAGTTATTATTTTTCTTTTTGCGAAAAAGCGAGAAATATACAGATATCATAACAATACCTCCTACAACACTAAGCATTTTTCCTACACCAGGACTTGCTTCTGAAACACCCGCAACAACAACTGATAAAATTGCCATTGCAATAAAAGCAACAATAAAAATGATGATTTTTTGAGTTTTGCTCATGATGAAATGAATCTATTAATTAAAAAGATAAGTCCATTACCATGCAAATATACAAAAAAACAGACACCCTCTTCCACAATCATTTAATCGGGATAAAAATTTGTAAAATCCCAATTAAACCAACTCCCCCAACTTCAATTGGCAAATACTCCTCTTATTCAGGGACTTTCTAATTTAAAGTCTGTTAAAAATCAATGATTTTTTTGCGTTTATTAAACTTTTGACGAAATTATTTGTATTATTGTAAGTTAATTTAAGTGAAACAACCTTAACATTAGAAAATCAACATTTTTAATAAAAAACGGCATTTTAAAAAGCAAACATTATGAAAAATCCATATATTCGTTTCTTTTTCATTGTCTTTTTGAGTCCACTCATTGCATTTTCGCAACCTTCGAATGATGAATGTACGGGAGCAATTGTGCTGACAAATGTGAACAACTGGTGTTCGGCAAACGGTGCATATACAAATGTTAATGCCACTCAAACGTTAGCATCTCTGCCCACGTGTTGGACTGGCAATGTTCCCAGTCATGATGTGTGGTTTGCCTTTACAGCTGTAGGACAAGCAATGAATATTATTGTGGATGGCGCCAACGGCGGAGGTACGCTCAATCGGCCACAGATTGCCGTTTTCACAGGGACATGCAATCCATTCAATTTCTGGGAAGTGGGCTGTACACAATTTACATCGACAAACAATGGATATGCAAACTTGTATCTTTCGGGACTCACCATCGGACAACTCTATTATATTGTTGTTGACGGATATAATGACAACACCGGAACTTTTAAACTATGTCTGAATAATTTCAATCCACCTGCAGCCCCTGGTCAAGACTGCGTCAACGGTGCGTGGTTGTGTAATAAAGATGCCATTACTCAGCAAGCACTTGTGGGTGCAGGAGTATATGAAACAGCAGGCACATGTTTGGATGATCCTTATTCAGGCCCCTCTGACAAGAATACCATCTGGTACAAATGGGTTTGTGCCACTTCAGGAGAACTCCTTTTCTCCATAGATCCACTCATCCCTCTTGACGACATTGACTGGGTATTTTATGAACTGCCCAACGGAAATTGTAGCAGCAGGATTGCCTTGCGTTGTAATTCGAGCGCATGCCCTGGAGCAACAGGGCTAAAGGTGGGTGCAACAAACATCAATATCTATCCAGGTTGCAACGGAATCCCTAACGAATTGTGGTGTGCTCCCGTAAATATGGTTGCAGGAAAAACATACGGTCTGCTCATCAACAATTGGACAGACGCATCAGTGGGGCTAAACAACGGCTTCACCCTTACTTTTGGAGGACTAGGAGAATTTGTGGGACCTGTTTCTGATTTTACCATATCCCCTGCTCCGCCATACTGTACTGGAGATGTTATCACTTTTACGAATGCGTCAACCGGTGGAGCTACAAATTATTCATGGACTTTTGGACTTGACGCCAGTTTGGCAACATCAACCACACAGGGACCTCACAATGTTTCATATTCTAGTCCTGGAACCAAAACAATCGTTCTGACAGTGGATGACGGCAGTTGCGATGATGTTTCATATCAAAGCATTGTGATTGAAGACTGTTGCAGTCAGCCAACCATCAATTCTCAGCCTCAAAACGTGCTCATCTGCGACCAGACAACTCATACTTTTTCAGTATCAGCCACAGGTTCAGGAACACTCACCTATCAGTGGCAATTCAACAGTATTGATATTCCGGGGGCTACCGCTTCTACTTATACAATTTCACCAATCACTCCTGCCAATGCAGGAAGTTACACATGTATTATCAGTGATGCTGCCTGCACGATAACTACCAATGCAGCAATCCTCAGTTTGGGGGATATACCGATTGTCGATTTCAGCGGGGAGCCATTATTAGGATGTAGTCCGCTTACAGTAGAATTTACAGACCTAACACAGGGAAATAGCGTGAGTTGGAATTGGAATTTTGGCGATCCTTCTTCTTCAGCGAATACAAGCTCCATAGAGAATCCTTCGCACACATTTAACAGCGGTGGCATCTATACCGTTACTCTCAACATAACCAACGACGAAGGCTGTACCGGAACACTGACAATTCCGGATATGATTGATGTTCAGGCTTCTCCCATTGCTTCCTTCTCCTATACTCCCACAGTAGTTTATGAAGATTCACCGACAGTATCTTTTATCAACACTTCAATCGCAGGCACCTCCTATCTCTGGAGTTTCGGCGACGGGCCTCCTGCAGGAACTTCAACCTTGGAAAATCCTGTTTATACTTTTCCGGGAACAGGAAATTACAATGTCCAACTATGGGTGGAAACAACAAACGGTTGCAATGATAGTATCAACAAAATGATATCTGTGCGTCCTTTTGTCACTTTCTACGTTCCCAATGCTTTTTCGCCCAACGGTGATGGACAGAATGAAGTATTCATGCCATACGGAAACAGCATAGATACAGACGGATACAGTATGACAATATTTGACCGATGGGGAAAGATTGTTTTCCACACTCAAAATCTCAATACCCCTTGGGATGGAACAATTAAAGACGGTTCCGGAAAAATCGCATTGCCCGGTGTATATACTTATCTTATTAACGCACGAATCGAGGGCAATGACAAGTCCTATAGAGGCATTGTAACACTGGTTTATTAGTCTTTAAATTATTTCTAATAAAAACTTCTTTCAGTTTCACTGAAAATTCTTTATTTTGCATTTCTCAAAAGCATAAATCAGCATGTCACACAATGATGCTTCAGTGAAATCAATTCTCTTTGCCCTACTGGCCAATTTGGGGATTGCCATAACCAAAAGTGTTGCAGCATTTCTCACAGGCTCAGGAGCCATGCTTGCTGAAGCCATCCACTCGTTTGCAGACTGCGGGAATCAGGGACTTTTGTTCCTAGGACTAAGCAAAACATCCAAACATCCTGATGCCGAACATCCGCTGGGCTACGGAAAAGAAATCTATTTCTGGTCCTTTATTGTTGCACTGATACTTTTCAGTATGGGCGGTTTGTTCTCTGTGTATGAAGGAATCCACAAAATCACTGGACACGAAGGGCTCAAAAACCCCATGATAGCCATCGTCGTACTTTCAGTAAGTATTGTACTTGAAGCATTTTCTCTTTATACCTGTGTTGTACAAATCAACAAAGTCAGACATGGAACATCTCTATGGAAATGGTTGAAAAACACACGCCGCAGCGAACTCGTAGTGGTACTTGGTGAAGATGTCGCAGCACTGATAGGACTGATGCTTGCTCTTGCGGCTGTACTCCTCACCCACCTCACTGGGAATCCAGTGTATGATGCCATGGGGAGCATTGCCATTGGAACACTTCTCATTATTTTATCCGGTTTTCTGGCAGTAAAAGTAAAAAGTCTGCTAATCGGACAAAGCAGTGACCCTGAAACACGTGAAAAAATACTCCAGTTCCTGAACTCTAGAGAAGATATTGAAGAAATACTCAATGTGATTACCCTTCAGCTAGGCCCAAAAGTAATGGTGGCAATAAAAGCTTTAATGAAAAACACGAGCACAACAGAACAGATGATTCGCAATATCAATGCCTGCGAAAGGGATTTAAAAGCAGCTTTTCCTGAAATACAATGGGTGTTTTTCGAACCTGACATCAAAAAGGAATAACATTAAAATAATAAATATTATACAAACACAAACTACTTTGAGCAGGTTCATAACCATAAATAAATAGTCGAATTATGGACTTATGAATAAAAATTTGTGTTAAAAGTAAATTTTTTAATGTTTGTATTAATAAAAGAGTTAAATTTGCAAGAATTTAAATTAATAATATATTATGAATCTTTACATTGGAAATCTTGATTACGGAATTAATGAAGATCAAATTAACAAAATGTTCTCCGAATTTGGAGAAGTGAATTCAGTTAACATCATTACTGACAAGTACACTGGACGCAACAAAGGCTTTGGTTTTGTAGAAATGCCAAACGATGATGAAGCAAAAGCTGCAATCGAAGCATTAAACGGAAAAGTAGTTAACAGCAGAGAACTGACTGTAAACGTAGCTCGTCCAAAAAGTGATAATGACAATTATTCAAATAACAGAAGAAGATAATTCTCTATTTATTTAGAATTGACAGTTTTCATGAAAAAAGGGTTGAATTCCATTCAACTCTTTTTTTTGTGCCTTGAATTTTGGGTGATGTCTAAGACACCAATATAATCCGGTGGTTGAGCTTTTTACTATTGTGTCTTCGAGAACCTCAGACACCAGAATTTATCGGTGGTTGAGGCTCTCGAAACTATAGAAGAAAATAATACCCAAAAAACTTCAATTTCGTTATTTCAATTATTTGTATTTTTGTATATGGAACTTAAAACAATGGATAAACCTTCAACACTGGAACATGACGGAATTGTCAGCAGTATTGAAAATGGAATTATCAATGTGACTATTGTAGCAACTTCAGCCTGTGCATCCTGTCATGCAAAGGGATACTGTTCGGCTTTTGGCAACGCTGATAAAATCATTGAAATTAATTCTGAGAAATATCCTGACATTACCCCTGGAGACAATGTGAGGGTGATCATCCGCGAATCAATGGGGATGATAGCCCTGTTGCTAAGTTATATATTTCCTGTAGTAGTATTGCTCATTGTTTTGTTTGCAACTTTCAACTTAACTAATCATGAAGGACTGGCAGCCCTTGCCAGCATTGGTGCTGTAGCTTTATATTATGTGGTGCTGATGTTACTCAAAAACAAAATCAAAAAACACTTTACGTTTGAATTGGAAATGAGATGATGTAGTGATGTGATGATGAGCAGATGTGGTGATGAATATTGTTTTTTGACCAAATTAAAAAAAAACTAAAAAGCGACAAGCTGGTCAAACTGCTCCAACGCATAAAAGTCAGACATGAGGGCGATAAACATCAACACTGCAGCGGAATATTCTTTCCTGTCCCCTATTCTATACACAACTGGAATTTCAAAATCCTGTTGGGCTTTATCAACTTCATCAAGATCAGAATACCTTACCAGCCAGTTGCGAAAATTCATGGCTAGTTGTGGATAAAACCTCATCAGTTCTGTAAACCCCGGAAGTGATTCATACGCATCATCGAGTGCATGAAAAATTGATTCAAGAATCAAATTCGCATAACGGTTATAGTACTGCAGGCGCTTGTGTTTGTAAATATTTTTATAATTGAACTTTTTGATATTATTCATCAATTGAAAATACTCCTCCGAAAAGCACAAGCCATTCTCAGGGTCAGAATGTTGAATCAAGTCCATAATAAAACCGTGCACAAGATTGGTTGTGTTCACTTTTTCTATGGTTGTGCCAAACTTAAATTTGAGCGTATCCTTCAATTCTTCAAGTTGCTCATTATCTAGTATTTTCAAACGCAGAGCATCTTCAATATCACGCCCCAGATAAGCAATTTTGTCGGCAACTTTAACCACACACGCTTCCCATGTGAAAGGGTCAAACTGATTCGATCTTTGAATATCATATAGATTGATGACTTCCTCACGTGGTTTGATTCCGTTTTCATCAACTTCGCCGCAATGTGATATAAGGCCGTCACGAACAGCATAGGTGAGATTCAAATTGCGTCTCATCCCATCAAGTCCTGCAAGTGTTTCAATTTTATCTGCCACAATAAGTGAATTTTGCTCATGCCAGAATTTTGCGTTTCCACTTTTTACCGCAAGAGTAGAGATAATTTTTTCTCCTTCGTGTCCAAAAGGAGCATGACCAATGTCATGGCCCAGTGCGATGGCTGAAACTAGATCGACATTCAATCCCAACTCTTGAGACATGGTAGAACTGATGGCAGCCACATGTTGGACGTGTTCTATGCGCGTACAGATATGATCGTTTCGGGTTCCATAAAACACTTGTGTCTTGTGTTTCAAACGACGATAGGCATTACAATGCAAAATCCTATTGTAGTCCCGTGAAAATTCATTCCGGATATCATCAGTTTTGCGATACATTGATGTTTCACGATGAATTGAGGATTCCCATTTCTCATTTTTGTGAAACATGGCAACCTTTGTAAATTTTAAATTCATCTGTTTATTTTTTTCAAAAATACGAAATGAAAATGAGTATAGAAATTATTTACCATCTACTTTCAAAAGATCCTTAAGATAATGGTCAAGATATTGACTAGGCATTGGAGCATTTGCGTTAATGACGACTCCTTTAGGATTAATCATATAAGCATGCGGAAGCACCTGTACATCCCAATTTGCTTCAATATCGAAATTTTTGGAAAAATTGTAAAAATCCCACGAATATTCATAATCCTGCATGAAATAAAAAAATTTTAAAAAGTTTACATCCATTGAAACTGACACAAAATGAATATTGTCAGCATACTTGTTCACCAATGTTTCAATCACAGCAAATTCAGGATAACAAACAGTACAGTAGGTTGTGAAAAACATAAGATAGATATATTGTCCTCTCATGGTATCGATATTAATCGGATCACCGTGAACATCTCTCAATCTAAGTGCTGACATGGGTTTCTCCTTCTGGTGAAGATTCATTTCAGTAAGGATAGACGTTGCGATGTCTCTGTGTTTTTTAAATTTACTCAGTTGACTGATGTCTTTCATAAGTAGGTAAACACTATCGCGTGGATAAAAGTCCGAAAAATACATCTGTGACAAATTTTTGATCAACACCATGTCTCTCACAACTTCGCCTTTGAGTAATGTGTCTTTTCCCAAAGAATCCAAAAGTGCAGTATAATTACGTTTTTGCAGGATATTAAGATCAAGATCACGAATTGATATTTTCCGCGATGTGCTATAAATATATTTATCAAAAAACACATCAAAGAAAAACATATATGCAGGATGATCGTACAAAAACGGTCTTTTGGAAAAATATTTAGAAACAAAATATGAATTCCTCTTAAGTCTGGCAGTAAATTCTAATTCAGCAAAAGAATATTCAACCATATTTTTGAAAAAGTCGTTTCCTTTTCCGCGGAACAAGCTATCCAGGCGAAATTTGAACTCATCCATTTTAGCAATATTCCTTGTCCTAACCACTTCGGCAAAATCTAAGATTGAAAAACCAATCAGTTCCATGGTGAGCTGAGCTATAAGGTTGTTCAGTTCTAGTGAATCCGAAGGAAGTTTGAAATTGAGTCTAGGAAACTCTGAAATCAATGGAGAATAATACTCATCCTGAACAGCATAATCCAATGAATCAAAATTAAGTTCATAAGTTTTGCCTGCCTCCACGTAAAAATCGTAAGACTTGAACCGCTCCACAGCAAAATAAACAGTTTTCACTTCGTTTGGTTCAAGATTCAGTTCAAACCTGTATGTTCCCTTTTTTCCGACAGAATCCTGTGCTAATTTGATGGGTTTTAGGGTAATCAGATTGGAGTATGAATAAAGGCGGATCCACTTATCAGAAGCACCGTTCACTTTTCCGTGAATAACAGTTTTTATCGGTGCAGCATGTAAGCTAGCAGAAAAAAGAAACAGAATAAAAAGTGTTTTTCTGAACATGAGCAAGCAATTTCCATTAATTAGAACGAAAAGCGTGCAAAATTAGTATTTTTCTAGGTCAACCGCAATAGCTTCCGGAACAAATTGAGAGGCATCTCCCCCGTTTCGTATGATATCACGCACAATTGAAGAACTAACAGGAGTGTATTCAGTTAAGGACAACATAAATATGGTTTCAATATCGTGATACATTTTCTTATTCATCTGCCCGATGCTGCGTTCAAACTCAAAATCTGCCGAAGTACGCAATCCTCTGAGAATATATTTCGCATTTTCCTGTCTGCAAAAGTCAACAGTCAGCCCTTCATAGGGCATTACTTTCACTGTGGGATAGTCTTGAAACACCTTTTCAAGAAAATCTATTCGCGTATCAAGATAAAAAAACGAATCTTTCTGCACGTTTTTACCCACTGCAACGATGATTTCGTCAAAAAGAGGAATGGCACGAACCACTATATTTTCATGACCCCGTGTAACTGGATCAAATGATCCTGGAAAAACTGCAATTTTTTTCATGGATTATGAATTAATTGGTGTTGAGTTGTCAAAGTTAATCCTTTTTTAAATTATGATAAATAATCAATGATCAAGAGTTAAAAATTTTTCAACCAATTGTATCCTTGTTCATTTGACATTGCTCCCAGTTTGCTATCAATATAACTCACTGCTGATTGAACGCTTGAACAGTCGCTGTCAATATATCCATTAATCCAAGCGGTTTGTCTGTATTCAGATGCAGCACTTGAATTGGACATTGCAGACATTTTTGAATCTCTATAAGACATAACTCTTTGTATATTACACCTATTTGCTTTAGATTCGGAAATGCCTCCACCTTCAAACATCTCACTAAGAGTTCTATCAAAAGTTGGATTCCCATTTTCCAAGTGTAGTGAAGAAAAGTAATAAACCCCTTTTAACATAAATACAAAGGCTGTTATTGTCATTGCAAATACCAATGTATCAGCGGCTGTATGTCCTATCCCAGTACTTGGTGCCCATCCTAATATTTTCTCACTCCAAGGATGATTGCAGAACTCATGGCTAAATTCGTGAAAAAAGTAGTATAGTGATATTCCTGAGTACAAAATTGCTTTAATAAGTCTTTTTAAGTAAATCATGGCTTTTTGTTTTTTACGGTTCCTAATATATTATACTGTTATGACAACGAAAATCTAACAGCACAAACCAGAAATCAGTATTGAGCAAGAGTAGTGAGCAAGAAGAAGAAATAAAATTTTGAGTTGTTACCATTGCCAAGCGATTGTATTTAATTTCCATTTTTAGCAAAACATAATCGGCCTGCAACGAGCCCGGCGTTTCATCAAGGGCGTGGCTTGTGTGGAAGTCGCCTTTTTTATTTGAGAAGGGTTGGCTAGTGCGTAAGCGAAGTATTTAATATGATAAATGAGCAAGAAATGAAAGCGTAGCGGGAAAAATCAGTATTGAGCAAGAGTAGTGAGCAAGAGGAAGAAAGAAAATTCGAAATGCGAAAAAAACAAGCACAAAATTTTCTCCCTTCAGGGCAGGGGCAAAAGCACTTGACCTGTGTTTTTTTTGCCACAGCAACTTCATCACCTTCCATGCACGCGTCAGGAGACGCGCGCGAACTGGAGTATAAACCAGTATTGAGTGTGAGAAATCAGTATTGAGCAAGAGTAGTGAGCAAGAAGAAGAAATAAAATTTTGAGTTGTTACCATTGCCAAGCGATTGTATTTAATTTCCATTTTTAGCAAAACATAATCGGCCTGCAACGAGCCCG
>Ga0265295_1006266_pt1 | contig 14521 bp, 10 predicted proteins | sample Munlansysbiofilm_FD_192503 | JGI IMG/M metagenome (GOLD analysis project Ga0265295, IMG submission 192503) | Leachate microbial communities from a municipal landfill in Southern Ontario, Canada - Methane capture system biofilm | ecosystem: Engineered > Solid waste > Landfill > Unclassified ... | reverse complement strand
CCTTTCCCTTGGCAGGATCCCTGCTGCGCTCAGGGGCAACGGTGATGACCATCTCGGCGTTCATCACCACGCTGGTGATGGTGGGGGTGGTCACAGCCCCGATGGAGATGAAGATACTGGGCAAGAACTTCACCTTGCTTCGCAATGGCCTGGGGGTCGTGGCTGCCTTGGTGATAGCGCTGCTGATGGGGGTGATCCTATGAAGAAGTTCCTACAGAAGTTCAAGCTTCCCCTGGGTGTGGCCCTGGCCTACATCGCCCTGTTCATCTTCTCCCCTGAGACAGGTGCACGTTCTTCGCAGGTAACGTGGGAGTATTTTCTGGAGATGGCCTTCATCCTCCCCCCGGTTTTCATCATGATGGGCCTGATGGAGGTCTGGCTGCCGAAGGAGAAGATTCAGGCGTGGCTGGGAAATGATTCAGGCCTGCGGGGCGGCATCTTATCCCTGGCCTTGGGGACTCTCCCCACAGGGCCTCTGTACATGGCCTTCCCCCTCGCCTCATCCTTGTTGCACAAGGGGGCCAGCGTGACGAACGTGGTCATCTTCCTTGGCTCCTGGGGTGCACTGAAGATCCCGCAGCTGATGGTTGAGGTCAAGTTCCTCGGCTGGAGCTTTGCTCTGGCACGCTTTGCCCTGACAACCGGAGCACTTGTCCTCATGGGCCTGTTCATGAAGGCCATGATGCTGAGGTTCCCTGACAGGATGGTCCTTGATGAGGGTGAGCCAAACCCTGAAGAGAGTGCACAGAACCTGAAATAGACAAAGGCAGATATAGATGTAACAAGCCAGAGCACCTATGGGATTTCCCCTAGGTGCTCTGGCTTGTTGAACAGATATGTATCAATTTCCTGCTTGTCCTTACCCCATAAAAAAACTGTCTCACAAGTTTGTTCTTGCGAGACAGCCGTTTTACAGTCTAAGAATTATTACGTTGTGGTGAGAGTCATCGTTATGTCTGCAGTATAGACACCCTGTGTAGCGGTTGCGTCTCGAGGGATAATATACCTCAGGGGCTTTTCATGCCTCAGTATTGAGAGGGCAGAGGCAGTTCCAGAATATGAAGCAGCACCATTGGGACCTGCAATAGCGGGCAAAGCTATTGAAAAACCAGTGCCTGTAATCGTATATGCCAAGTATTTCTCCTGACCTGTCAGTTTCAAAGGGGTGGCAGATACACTTACGGTAAACCCGGATACGGTAGGCCTTCTCACCAATACGGTGAAATACCCAGATGCAGTAGTAAGTGCGGTGTCAACACCGGTAGCCATCTGAATTTCGCTTGGTGCTGAGAAGAACAATGGGTCGAAAGTTACGGGATCAACTCCACCGGGAAGACCGTTGCCTTCTACCAGTCTGATTCCACTGTTGGCAGGAACCTCGCCTACTGATGCGACAAGCTCAACTTTTGCAGTTGGGGGAGCTGCAAACAGACCTGCTGTTACCAAAACCATGATCATTGCTATTGCCAAAATTCTTTTGTTCATAAAATTCTCCTTAATTGTGAGAGTTGTCCGTTGTTTCTCTCTTATATGCTGAATCATAACCTTGTTTGAGACTTATGTCAATGTCTAATCGTATTTTTTGAATTAAATTTTTTATTATTCTTATAAAATTTTTATTTGAATACATAGTATAGTTTTATCTATTTTTTACTTATTACGTAGGTGTCATATGTATTACTTTTTCATAAAACCTTCTGTTTTTTAATTCTTAATAAACTGATATATTGTCATTTCCTTTGGAACAATTGACACATCTCAAGGCATAATGGTCTATGTTGGTCATAGGTTTAAGTAAGAGTTGCCCTTCATGACTTCCTAATCAGGAGCTGTGTCAGTAAAGGGCAACCCTACCTTGGGCCACCGTCTATCAGATGAATACCTTTGCTTCATCATGTATGGCTTCACCGTTACCTCCTTATGATCACAGGGGCTTGTTCATGTGAACTTTCCCATGGTTGATAGAAACCTTGGAGGCTGCAATCCCTTATCTGGTGCTAGCTGTGTTGCTTTGCGTTTTTTTTGTAGCAGGGGGATATATATCCTCCCAAGACGAGTTATATGCAGGATACCACCGAGAAAACACTCGGTTTTATCGGGGTATATGAAAAATTTGTATATGAGTGAAACGCTTGCCAATATTCTTTCCATATCAAGACCGAGAGGGGTTGAATGCTTACCCTCGGTCATATTGCTTTGTTTGATGCAGGGTTGTTTTTGATTTAATAACCTAGCATTACAATATTGTATAAAGAGTTAATTTTTCCCTTCCCTTGATTAATCGCTTTATGAGTAGTAGTATTATCCATGACTCGATAAGAAACTATCCAAAGGAGCTATCATATGAGTTCACAGTATGCATCGTTATTACAAGAGAAGATGAATGAGGAGAGCTATGCAAAGCTCATGAATCTTAAGAATGAAAAAGTCACTGATTTTGTTGGTGTTTTCGCGAAGCATTGCAACCCCAAATCCATCTATGTCTGTGATGACAGCAAGGAAGATGAAGAGTACATCAAAGCAAAGGCCCTCGAAATCGGCGAAGAGTTCAAGCTTGCCAAAGAAGGCCAGACCATTCACTGGGACGGCTACGGAGACCAGGCCCGTGACAAGGTGAACACCCGCTACATGGTCTACAAGGAAAACCTTGAGAACATGAAGAGCCTCAACTCTGTTGAGTATGAGCAGGGACATGCCGAGATCATGGGCATTGCACAGGACATCATGGAAGGCAAGGACACCGTAGTGAAGTTCTTCTGTGAAGGTCCTGCCTTCTCAGAGTTCACCATCCCCTGCGTGCAGTTCACAGACTCCTGGTACGTCGCCCACTCTGAGGCCATCCTCTACCGCCCCGGCTACGAGCACTTCAGGAAGATGGAAAAGAAGGATGACTTCTTCAGGTTCATCCACTCAGCCGGAGCCCTCGATGAGAGGAACACCTCCAAGAACATCGACAAGCGCCGTATCTACATGGATACACAGAACAACATCGTCTATTCGATGAATGCCCAGTATGCCGGCAACTCAATAGGACTGAAGAAGCACTCCATGCGCCTGGCCATCAACAAGAGCGGCAAGGAAGGCTGGTTGTGCGAACACATGTTCCTCATGGCAGCCATCGACAAGGACAAGAAGCGAAGGACCTACTTTGCAGGGGCCTACCCTTCAGCTTGCGGCAAGACCTCCACTGCCATGATCCCCGGTGAAGAGATTGTAGGGGACGATATCGTATACTTCCGCAATATCGACGGTGAGTTCAGAGGTGTCAACGTTGAGCAGGGAATTTTCGGCATCATCAAGGATGTCAATGCTGAAGACGATCCTGTCATCTTCGAGAACCTGATGATCGAGCAGGAGATAATCTACTCCAACGTCTTGAGGGGTCCGGACAACAAACCCTACTGGCTTGGTTCCGGGCTTGATACCCCCAAGAAGGGTGACAACCACAGCGGAAACGACTGGTATGAGGGCAAGAAGGATGCAAAGGGCAATGAAATTCCTGTAGCACACGGCAATGCCCGCTACACCATGCGCCTTGACTATCTGCAGAACTTCGACAAAGCCGGTTTTGATGCCAAGCAGGGCGTCACCGTCGAAGGTATCCTCTATGGTGGGCGTGACAGCGACACCTGTGTACCTGTTGAGGAGTCCGCAACCTGGGAAGATGGTATCCTCATCAAGGCTTGTACCTTGGAAAGTGAGACCACCAGTGCAACCCTCGGTAAAGAGGGCGTGCGTAACCCAAGCCCCATGGCAAACATGGACTTTGTCTCCTACCCCCTCGGCGAGTACACCAAGAACAACATCGACTTCGTAAAGGGCATGAAGCAGATCCCCAAGGTATTCTCCACCAACTACTTCCTCAGAGATGAGAATGGCAAGTTCTGTAACGACAAGCTTGCCAAGAAGGTGTGGCTGCACTGGGCAGAGGGCCGTATCCACAACGAGTATGAGGCTTTTGATACGCCAACTGGAAAAATCCCCCTCTACAAGGATCTGAAGGAGCTGTTCAAGAAGCATCTCGACTACGACTACACAGAGGCTGAGTACACCTACCAGTTTACCTTCCGCTGTACCAAGTGGGTCGAAAAGCTCGAGAGGTCGAAGCTCTACTTCAAGAAGATGGACGCCCATGCCCCTGCATTCATCTTTGAGAAATGGGATGCTGAGATTGCAAAGATCGAAAAGGCAAAGGCCAAGTTCGGTAACGAGATCAAGCCGGGCGCGTACAAGGCCTAAGCTGTTCTCTCACGAAGATAGATAATAACAACAGAGAGACCGACCATGTGTTTGGACGGTCTCTCTTATTTGTCCACATAGCATCGTCTCGTTTCGTCGCATAAGTGAGTAGTTCCTCCTAGCCATGGATGACCCCCTTGCTCTGCAGGACTCCCTCAGAAATCTCAGGTGAGACAGAGTGGAAGGAAGCGGCAGTCAGCGACCCGGTCACCACACCGGCCTGCAAGGATTCGAGCAGGCCCATGCTGTGGTAGCGACCATAGAGAAAGCCCGCTACAAACGAGTCCCCGGCTCCTGTGGTGTTGCACACCACAACAGAGGGTGCAGGGACAAACACAACGCCATGCTCCTTGGAGAGGGCTGCCACCCCCTTCTCCCCAAGCGTTATGACAGGCTCCTGGACATACTGTGCAAGCTTCTGCAGCATCTGAACCAATTCAGTTGAGCCGGTGATCAGTTTGGCCTCATCGATATTTGGGAAAAAATAGTCGACAAGGGCGAGCTGAGCAAAGCTCCCCTCGTCCCAGCTCTGGGCATCCTGAAAGCCAAGGTCGGTGGAGGTGGGAACCCCCGCCGCCCTCCCCGCCTTGAGGAACTCCTGGACAAAGGGAAGGCCAAGCAGCTCAAAACAGATATGGATATGGCTAAATTGGGATGCCTCTATGGAGGTTAGGTGGTTCTGCACCTCCCTGAGATACCTCTCATTCTCCTGAAGCCAGGTAAGGAAGGAGCGGTCTCCGTCCTGGGTAAAGATAAAGCTGACATTGGTCTGGGTCTGATCCAACCTGATGACATGCTCCTGGCCAATGTTTTTTCCCTTCATAAGGCTGATGAGGTACTCTCCCAAGATATCGTCCCCCACAGTACAGAGAAGGGAGGCAGGGACGTTCAGCTGGGCGAGGGCGCTGGCTACGATTGCATTGCCCCCTAGGGAGACGGTGTACCCCTTGAGGTAGAGCTCCTCTCCCTTTGCCGGCATCTGCTGGTAGCCTTGGAGCAACAGGTCGCAAAAGACCGGACCTATGGTCAGGATCGGTTTGTTCGTATCCATAGCCTATACCAGGATGGAGGGGGAGTTGCCCCTCGCATGTGCATCACGAACCCGCTCGAATACCAGACGGGCCTGCTCCTCGCCTACCAAAGGGTGCATGGCTAGAGCCTTGATGGCTTCAGCTTCGCTACGCATGCCGATCGCCCTGACCACCTGCCTCTCATACCGTTTCATCGCCTTCAGCAACGACCAGATCTCCCCATCCAAAGGGGGGCATGGCCATCGGGTGGAGAAACGCCCCTCCCTGATGGAGGCACAGACCTCAATGACATCCGAAGCATCCAGATCAGGGCAGAACGTTTCATTGGGTATGTTCAGGATGAGGGTCTCCCCCTCGCCCTTGTGCAGCGCGGCGAGCACATTGAGCGCTATGGCATCGTATCCCTTGGAGGCATCCATATCCAGCAGGGAGAACCTCTCGCTGATGTTTCGGTCATAGCCGGACTCCATCTGCATATAGGAGCCGTTGCGCTTGTCCATGTAGGTATTGTAGAGCTCGATGGGAGAAGCGTCATGCTCCTCCAGGGTCCTGTACAGCCAGTCATCCAGGGCCTTGATGCTCTCTGCCCTCCCTTCGGCCGCACTCTTCTGGTTGGCCATCACCTGGTCGGTGTGCAGGTAGTAGTAGAGGTACTCATTGGGGATGAGCCCTGTCCTTACCATATGGGTGCGCATCCCCTCATAGAAGGGCTCCAAGGCGATGAACTGGTCAAGATGGTTCTCCACCAGGTCCGAGAGGCGCTCCTCTCCGTCCACCTCTACCGAATAGACCCACCCATAATGGTTCAGGCCAAAATACCTGAGCTGTACAGATGATGCATCACAGCCGTATATGGTTGCGACATGGGTGGCGATAAGCTCAGGGGCATCGCAGATGCCGATGATCCTGTCAAAGCCTGAAAGGGTCCTTACCGCCTGGGTGACCAGCCCTGAGGGGTTGGTGAAGTTGATCACCCATGCCTCGGGTGCATACCTTCGTATCACCTCTATCTGTTCCAACACCACCGGGATGGTGCGCAAAGCTAGGAAGAACCCTCCGACCCCTACGGTCTCCTGCCCTATCTGCTCCAGGGCCAAGGGTTCTCGCTCATCAATGATACGCCCCTGCTGACCACCGACACGAATGGAGGAGAAGATACAGTGGGCGTCCTGGACAGCCTCCTTGAGGCTCTGTGCTACATGGATTGAAAAGGAAGGGGTCGTATGCTCCACCAGGGCCGCTATGATGGTCTTGTTGATGAGAGAGAGTTTCTCCTGGTCGATATCATAGAGATAGAGCTCATCGACATGTATGTCCCCGCGCTTGAGCAAGGAGTGCAGCAACAAGGGAAACCGGGGACTTGCCGCCCCTAGGATTGTCAGTTTCATCAGATTCCTCCCTATGGGATGTATGGCTTATAGTACGGGGTAAACGTTTTCCCGTCAAGAAAAACTTTCTTCTTTGCTCTCTAATCAAAAATAATAATCACAGTATACGATGTATAGGTGTTTTGTATGCTACCGGCGACGAGCAGCGCAAGTAGAGCCTTCCAGCAGCGTATGGGGCAGCACCGTCAGGGCAGGCACAACTTCACTATGCTGGAGCATGGTGATCAGGATGGTGGCGGCCTTCTCTCCTATCTCCTGCATGGGCTGGCTCACTGTGGTGAGCTTTGGGGTGGTGAAGGCGGCGAGCGTGATCCCATCGAAACCCAGAACAGAGATGTCTTTGGGAATGTTCATGCCCATTTCAAAGGCACAGCTGAGGGCCCCTACCGCCATCTCGTCACTCAGGGCGAAGACCGCATCAAGGGTGGGGTGGCGCCCAAGGAGAGCTTTCATTGCCTCATACCCACTTTCGATGGTGTACCCTCCCCCTTGGATCAGGGATTCGTCAAAGGAAATATCATATTCGCCCAGAGCCTCTTTATACCCCTGCAGGCGCTTGTCCCCCACCGAGTAGCCACTTCCTGCGATGAGACCGATCGTACGATGGCCCAAGCCCAACAGGTGTCTTGCCCCATCGGCAGCAGCTGCCCTGTCATCGATCCTTACCTGGGGGAACTGGACCCCCGGGATGTCGATGCCTGCAAGCACTATGGGCACCTGGGTTTTTTTCAGCTGGGCGTAGACCTCAGGGTTGCTGCTTTCGTGCATGAGGATGATGCCGTCGACACGGTTTTGCAGGAGCAGGTCCAGGTAGATGCGCTCGTTGCTCAGGGTGTCCTGCACCCGGCATACAAGCACCTTGAAGCCTGCTGCTTCAAGGGTGCTCTCCACTCCGGCAAAGACCATCTGGTGGTACATCTCCGAGACGCTTGGAATGATCAGGCCAATGGTGAAGGTCTTTTTCAGGACCATGCTTCGGGCTATATGGTCGGCAACATACCCCTGCCTCTGTATGGAGGCGAGGACCTTCTCCTCCAAATCCTTGCTCACAAACTTGGTCCCGTTGAGCACCCGTGAGACGGTGGCGACAGAAACACCTGCGTCCCTGGCAATATCCTTAATACCCATTGGCTTTCAGCCTCTCTTGGTTGTTCATCCCCTAAAGAATGTACTGAAATGGAGTAAAAAGCAAGTGAGGCCACACCAGACGATGCTGTATCAGCAGGGCAAAGCACCAAGCCACGATGCTATACCACAAACCTGGAGCCAGATGCATGGAATATGACAGGTACGGGAAACCCCCTGCTCCATAGGGAAAACATATCATGTTCCCTATGGAGCAGGGGGTTTCTTCCTTAGGAAAATATGCCCTGCAGCAGTTCAGGCTCCACCCTGCGCCTCTGCATAATCCTACACCTCAAACAGAGCGTACTGCCCCCTCTTCGTATAGGAGGTGTGCAACAGGTGGTGACTCCTCTCCCCTAGGGGCTTGATGAGGAACTTCTCATAGAGATCCATGATTTCAGGATTCTCATGGGACTTGCGCACGGCAAAGTTCCTGTCCTCCTCATAGATGGAGGCTGCCCGCTTCCGGCGGATCGCCTCAGTGGTGGGAATGGGCTGTCCTCCCCCACCCAGGCACCCTCCGGGACAGGCCATGACCTCGATGAAGGCATAGGGGGACTCCCCTTTCTCTATCTGCTCCATCAGGATGCGGGCCTTGCCCAAGGTGTGCGCAACCGCCACCCGCACCTCAGTCCCGTTGATATCGACTGCGGCCTCCTTGATGCCCTCCATACCCCTGACATCCATAAAGTCGATAGAGGGGAGGCTCTTGCTGGTCAGCACCTCATACGCAGTACGAAGGGCCGCCTCCATCACGCCTCCGGTAGCCCCGAAGATGACGGCAGCCCCTGTTGAGACGCCCAGGGGGTTGTCGAATGCCTCATCAGGGAGGGAGGCGAACTGGATGCCCACACGCTTGAACATCTGGGCAAGCTCGCGTGTGGTCAGGGCATAGTCGACATCCGCGAAGCGATGCTCCTCCTTGAGGTCCAGCTCCTCCTTCCAGAAGTCAAAGGCGCCATCCATCTCGCTCCTTCCCGCCTCATACTTCTTTGCGGTGCACGGCATGATGGAGACGACACGGATATTCCTGGGATCGAGGCCGGCTTGTTGGGCATAGTAGGTCTTGGCGATGGCGCCGAACATCTGCTGAGGGGACTTGCAGGTGGAAAGGTTGTCCAGCTGCTCGGGATAGAAGTGCTCGATGTACTTGATCCACCCCGGCGAGCAGGAGGTTATCATCGGCAGGACCCCCCCGTTCCGGATGCGCCTGATCAGTTCATGGCCCTCCTCCATGATGGTGAGGTCAGCGGCGAACTGGGTGTCAAACACCTTGGAAAAACCCAGCCTGCGCAGGCCTGCGACCATCTGGCCGGTAACCAGTGCCCCCCAAGGCATCCCCATCGCCTCCCCTATGCCGACACGGATGGCCGGGGCTGTCTGCACGATGGTGGTGAGGTTGGGATTTGCAATGTCGGCAAAGACCTCATCGATATGGCTGCGCTCGGTGATCGCCCCGGTTGGGCAGACCAGGGCACACTGGCCGCAGTTGGTGCACACCGAGCTGCCAAGGCCCCTATCAAGGAAGGTGGAGACCTTGCTGCGCAGCCCCCTCCCTACGATGTCGATGGCATGCACCCCTTGCAGCTGGGCACAAACCTCCACACAACGGTTGCACAGGATGCACTTGTTGGGGTCTCGCACCAGCGAGGAGGAGCTGTAGTCCAAGGGAAGGCGTTTCTTCTTCGTCTGGTAAAACCGGCTCTCGCGCACCCCTAGCTGATGGGCAAGGCTCTGCAGCTCGCAGTTGAGGTTCCGCTCGCACGTGAGGCACTCAAGGGGGTGGTTGGCAAGCACCAGCTCCAAATTGAGCTTCCTGGATGCGCGGATCCGCTCACTGTTGGTGGTGACCTCCATACCTGGCAATGCAGGGGAGACACAGGACCTCACCAACCTCCTGGAGTTTTTCACCTCAACGACACAGACCCCACACGAGCCGTGCGAAGAGACATCCTCAAGGTGACAGAGTGTCGGTATCCTGATGCCCACCTTAAGGCAGGCATCCAGGATGGTGGTTCCCCTCTCGACGCTCACCTCTTGGGAGTCTATGCGTAGCGTTATCATATCCTTAGGCATGTGCAACCTCCTCTCGCTCAGTGTTGCGAATATCACAGCGCAGGCACCTGGAGGCCTCCTGGCGTGCCTGTTCTCCCAGATACCCCCTGTTCACCTCGGCAAAGTTGCCGCGGCGCTCGGAAACCTTCAGATGCCGGGGGGCTATGGGCCTGATCGCCTCTATCTCGGTGGGTACCTCGCTGGTATAGGAGAACTCCTCAAAGAGGGTGGCGAACCGATTCTTCCCCATCAGGTCATAGTCGATGACAGCGGCGGCATCCTTGGCATACCCCATCGCCTCAGCGGCGGTGGAGGGTCCGGTAACGACATCACCGATGGCATAGACCCCTTGCAGGTTGGTCTTGAAGGAGTACCTTCCAATGGAGGCATTCCCCCTTTCGGTGGTCATTAGGCCTTCACGCATCAATAGGCCATCATCGACCTGCTCGCCTATGGCAACGATAACCGTGTCACAGGGAATGCGCCGTGTCTTGCCTGTGGCAAGGCTCTTTCTCCTGCCCGACAGGTCGTACGGACCTCCCTCCATCTCCATGACCTCAAAGGCCTCAACCTGCCCGGCTGTGTTTCCGATGACCTGGACAGGGGCACTCATGAAGGAGAACTTGATGCCCTCCGCCATTGCTTGCTCAATCTCGCTCTTGTTTGCAGGAAGGTCCTCCTTGGCACGGCGGTAGGCGACGGTGACCGAGCACCCCCGCCGCCAGAGCGTGCGGGCGGCATCGATTGCCACGTTGCCTCCCCCTACGATGACAATGCGCTCGCCGATCGTTACGGGCTCCTCTTTCTCCAGCTGCTCAAGCAGGACAGTCCCCTGCAGCACGCCTTTCAGCTCGATGCCTGGGATCTGCAGCTCCATATGGCTGTATGCCCCAACAGCAAGGATTACCACTGAATACCTTTCCTGCAGGGCCTTCATGCTGATGTGGACGCCCAACTCCGTCTTGAAGACAAAGGTGATGCCCAGCATCCCGAAGATCTCCAGCTCCTTGTCCAGCACCTCCTTGGGAAGACGGTAGGAGGGGATGCCGAAGCGCAACACCCCCCCTGCCTTCTCTTGGGAGTCATAGATGGTAACCTCGTGACCGAGCCTGACCAGATAGAAGGCGGCTGCAAGGCCTGCAGGGCCGGCCCCCACTATGGCTATGGATTTTCCTGTCGGGGGATGCTTGCCTTCGACAAGCTTCTGGTAGATGGCCCTCTCGCGTCCCATCTTGTACATCGTGTCTGCAAGATAGCGGTGGATCTCCCCCTGGTGCACAGCCTCGTCCAAGGTTTCGCGTCTGCACCTCATCTGGCAGTGGAAGTGACAGATCCTTCCTATGGTTCCGGGCAGCGGGTTGTCCTGCAGCGTGGATGCGAAGGCCTCCTCAAGGCGGTTCTCCTTCAGCAGCTGGATGTAGGCAGGAATATCCATATGCATGGGACAGGAGTTGGAGCACAAGGCGGTGATGAGCTCCTCACACGTCCCGCTTGGGCAGTGGTGGCGTAGGATATGATCCTCGTACTCCTCCTTGAAGTAGGTGAGGGTTGTCAGCACAGGGTTGGGTGCACTCTGCCCGAGGCCGCACACTGCAGTGTCGCAGATGTTCAGCCCGAGCTCCTTCATCAGGAGCAGGTCCCTCTCCTGGCCCCGTCCCTCCACAATGCCGTTGAGCAGGGCAAGCTCCTGGGCCAGGCCTTCCCTACAGGGGACGCACTTGCCGCAGGACTCCTTGTGGGTGAACTCGATGAAGTACCTCGCCACATCGACCATGCAGTTGTCCTGGTCCATGACGACCATTCCCCCCGAGCCCATGATGGCCCCGAGGGTGTTGAGCGTCTCGTAGTCGATGGGGGTATCGAACTTGGATGCAGGGATGCACCCCCCAGACGGTCCTCCCGACTGTACGGCCTTGATCTTCTTGTTTGCAGAGGAGGACCCCCCTCCTATCTCATAGATGAGGGTGGTGAGCTTCTCACCTAAGGGCAGCTCCACCAGGCCGGTATTCTTCACCTTCCCCACCAGCGAGAAGACCTTGGTCCCCGGGCTGTCGGAGGTGCCGGTCTTTCTGAACCAGGAGCTTCCCATGCCTATGATGACCGGGATGTTGCACCAGGTCTCCAGATTGTTGATGGTTGTCGGGTAGCCCAAGTACCCTTTCTGTGCAGGGAACGGGGGCTTCATGGTGGGCCTGCCCGCCTTGCCTTCCACAGATGCTATGAGAGCCGTCTCCTCCCCGCAGACAAAGGCCCCCGCCCCCTCCACTATATCGATGTCAAAGGTGAACAGGGTGTTGGGTATCTCCTTTCCGAGCAACCCCACCTCCCTGGCCTGCTGGACAGCAAGCTTGAGCCTCTCCACAGCCAAGGGGTACTCAGCGCGCACATAGACGATCCCAGTCGATGTGTGCATCGCATAGGCTCCGATGAGCATCCCCTCTATGAGCATGTGGGGATCACTTTCGAGCTCGTTGCGGTTCATGTAGGCACCGGGGTCCCCTTCGTCAGCGTTGCAGATGAGGAACTTCCTCTCAGCCTCGTTCTTGTTCATCAGCTCCCACTTGAGCCCTGTGGGGAAGCCTGCCCCGCCGCGGCCGCGAAGCTTGGAGTTCTTCACCTCTGCAAGCACTTCGGTCCGGCTCATCTCCCAAACCGCCTTGAAAAAGGCGGAATACCCACCGACGGCCAGGTACTCCTCCAAGGAGGTGGGGTCTATGAGGCCCGCATGGCGCAGGACTATCTTTTTCTGAGCCTTGAAGTAGGAGATCTCATTCCATTCGGGAATCTGCTCAAAGCCGTGGCCATAGAGGAAGGTCGAGCCCAGGTGGTCCCACTCGGTGACCTTGCACAGGACACGTTCGGGGGGGAAGGATTCCCCCTCGATGGAGGAGAAGATCCAAGGGATGTCCTTAAGCGTCACCTTGTCCAGTATGAGCAGGGGCTTGTCAGGGATGTATATGTTTACCAAGGGCTCGTTGGCACAGAAGCCAAAGCACCCCACAGAACGCACCTGTATGTCCAGCTTGTTGGATGCGACATGGGCCTTGATGGCCTCCAGCAGCTCCCCTGCCCCGTTTCCCAGGCCACAGGTCCCCACTCCCACCGCTATGTCCACGATTCCGGCTCTGAGCTGGCGCTCGCCTTGTTCCTTGAGTTGTTGTAGTAGTTGCTTCATGCTTGCACCTTCTTTTCCATAAGCTGTTTCAGAAGCGTGGCCAGCTTGTCACCTGTCATCCTGCTGTAGATGACCTCATCGACTGCGATCACAGGGGCGAGGGCACACTGGCCGAAGCAGGCTACAGTGCGCACGGTAAAGCGCATATCCTCAGTTGTATAGGAAGCCTCATCCTCGCCCTCCTCACTTGTATGCAGGCCAAGCATCGCCATGACATCGTCAAGCAGGGGCTTGGACCCCCTTGTATGGCATGCTGTCCCCCGGCATACCGTGATGGTGTGCTCCCCTTGGGGCTTGAGGTTGAAGAACGAATAGAACGTCGCTACAGAGTAGACCTTGGAGAGAGGAACCTGCATCTTCTCCGCTATGTACAGCAGCGCTTGCTCGTTGAGGTAGGTGTGTTCTGTGTTGCGCTGCACCTCTTCCAAAACTGAGAGAAGTGCGCCGGGCTTACCTTTGTAGGCCGCTATGATGGTGTCATAGAGCTCATTCACAAGGGACCTCCTTGAAAAAACCGATGGACTAGAACCCAATATATAGATACTCCTAAAAAGGGGGTTGTTGTTCGTCTTCAAAGCTGGTCTACTACATAGTAAGGGGGTTTGTCTAATATTGCAAATATTTTTTTCTTTGTTTCCGATCAACGGGAGTGGCAACTCACAAATAATATGAATGATGGCATATTAATTACCAACAACTCGACTCTTTTAGTATGCCACTAGAGAAAAAGGGTATCAGGGAAAAAACAAAAGAACCAAGACAACGGAGCCAAACAGCAAACCCAAAGCGTGCCGACACTTCCCAAGCACCTGTCATGCATACCTGCTCCAAACTCATTGGTTTGACCAGATGCCTAAGATTTCCTATCCTTAGGGGAGAAGGAGCACATATGAAAACCTATAGGAAAGAACTTTTCTTCAATATCCCCAAACGCAGGGGTCTGGTCAACATTACAGACGAAGTGCAGAAGGCAGTCTCAGAGAGCAACGTACAGGAGGGCCTGGTCCTGGTGAACGCGATGCACATTACCGCCAGCGTTTTCATCAATGATGATGAAGATGGGTTGCATCAGGACTATGAGGTCTGGCTTGAGAAACTGGCCCCTGAGAAACCCTACTCCCAATACAAGCACAATGGGTATGAGGACAATGCTGATGCACACCTGAAGAGGACCATCATGGGGCGGGAAGTTGTGTGTGCCATTACAAATGGTAAGCTTGACTTCGGCCCTTGGGAGCAGATCTTCTATTATGAAATGGATGGGAAGAGGGATAAGAGGGCCTTGATTAAGATAATTGGGGAGTAATCAAGCTTGGGGAGCTTTTGGAATTAGTATTGAAGCGACCATCTACCTTCAAAAATATCATAAATAGAATTTTAAGGCTTTTCGCTGAATCGTGTGGGTAAGGCTACATGATGGTAGCTTTTGGAATCTCCAACTCCCCACAAACGAAATAGATCATTGCCATGAAATTGTCCATATTCTTGAACCCTCTTGCCTTTCGTTT
>Ga0265295_1006265_pt1 | contig 14522 bp, 8 predicted proteins | sample Munlansysbiofilm_FD_192503 | JGI IMG/M metagenome (GOLD analysis project Ga0265295, IMG submission 192503) | Leachate microbial communities from a municipal landfill in Southern Ontario, Canada - Methane capture system biofilm | ecosystem: Engineered > Solid waste > Landfill > Unclassified ... | reverse complement strand
AGGTGGTCGATATGATCCTGGGTGCTATGCTCCCTCTCGGCGCCACTTTTTCTTATTCAGTCCTTTTCAAAGTATACGCCGTGGTCGGATGTAGGTCTCTCCTTGAACCCTTTGACCTTGACAGTTTACATATTGTCTTCTCTCTGACCGTTCATATCGTTGTTTTCTGCTTGATAACTGCCCCTCGGTACTGAATTCGAATGGAAGGACGGGGAAACTGTTTCAGAATATGCAGGATGTCGGATCTTTCTTACGAGTATATTGCATCCTTATCGCAATTTTCATTACGATATCAGACCCTCGTCAGGAATCGGATATGGATCGAGAATCACCTGATTATCGCCCTGACGCCCTCTGCGATCCTGTCTGAGTCCAAATCATCCAGTTTGAAATACGAGCCTTCCAGTTCCATTGCCAACTTTTCAGCGTTGTCGAAGCGGATGTATCCAGAACTTGCATCGACTACTATCCACTCCACGTCCGGGATGGATATGTCGGACGCGATCTTCATAGCCTCTTCGTTGGCATCCGCATTAGGGTCTATAGGGACGTTTGCCCGTCCGTCCGTTATGACTACGACATAACAGATTTCTCCCGGATGGGATCTGGAATAGCGAGCCATGAACGTGTTTGCGGAGATCAATGCTTCTGCGAGAGGAGTCTTTCCTCCTGTAGGTATCTCCGATAATTTCACATATCCGTATTCTGCGGATCTGGTCGGTTGAAGGATCATCTCCGCCGAATCACGTCTGAACGCCATGAGCCCGACTTTGTCTCTTTTCACGTAACTGTCGCGCAACATTGAAAGGACGGCTCCCTTCACGGCGGACATCCTTTTCCTGACTCCGAGAGAACCGCTTGCGTCCACAAGGAACAATATCGTAGATCCGGATGGCCTCTCTCGGACCTTCACCCGTATATCTTGACTGTTTATCGATATCATCAGGTTTCCGGGGGCCCTTGACCTCTGATACGGCGCTGCGGCACGGACTGTTGCATCGAATGCTATGTCTCTGGCTTTCCCTTCCGGGATCCTGGAGTTCGTATACCTACCTGTTGTGTCCAAACTTTCAGCCGGGGCTCTGCGCCCCTTTCTGCTGGTTGTCTTTCTGACTCTACGGCTTGTTCCATGGAGGTAATCGATGACCTCGAATTGTTTTCCTATTTCGAACAGGACGTCATCCGAAGTCATGCCTTCAACTGATTCCTCGGGGTTCGGCCCTTCATCCTTATCGGGTTGCTTTACAGGCCCTTCGCCTTCGTCGTCTTCTCCGGTCTCCGGTCTTTGACCTTCGTCTTTACAGGATTCTTCGCCTTCGTCTGGTTCCCGGTCTTCATGCTTTTCCCTGTCTTCATCCTGCTCGTTTTGTCTTTTTTCCTTCCGTTCCGGAGATTCGTGATTGTTGTTGCGACGATGCATTAGACTTATCGAGGCCGCTTCCTCCACATCTTTCCTTGTCACTTCGTCCCGCCCGTCAAGGGCTGCCAAAGCCATGGCTGCGTTGATCAATGCCAGATCTCCGCGGAAACCCTCTGCGGATACCTTCACTGAAAGCTCCACTATGACGCTCAGGAGACCGTCGGATATTTCCGTGAATCCTAAGATGGCCTTGGCCTTTTCAATCTTAGATCTTAGCGCGTCATCTTCCGCCTTGTACAATTCGATAAAGTCATCTGTTCTTTTCTGGAATTCTGCGTTCCTGCGCAGGATCTCTTTTCTACTGTCCTCGTCCTCAGGGAAAATAGCATATGCGCACAGGTCGAAACGGTCGGTCAGGTGCGTGCTCAATTCAGGACCTTCGGGATTTATTGTCGCTATCAGGGTCGTTTCGCACGGATATTCAGCAGATATGCCTTCTCTTTCCAGGACCACTCTGTTCTCCAGGACGCAGTCTGTCAACGATATGGCGACCTTTTGGTCCAGGAGGTTTATGTCGTCGACATACAGTATTTTACCGTTGGCCCGGTGTAGGATCCCCTTCTGGATTGTGGGATTTCCATTTTTCAAAGTTGCTTCGATATCCATCCCGCCGAACAATTGTTCCTCGGTGACGTTCAGAGGTACGTTAACGACCTCTTTGTCCGCCAGGACGCCCGCCGCCCTCGAAAGTACGGTCTTGGCGGATCCGGAACACCCTGTTATGAGGACCGTACGTATGCGCGGATTCACCAAGGAGCATAGTATGGCTTTCTTAGGATCTTCCATGCCTAATATCGCATTGAAAGGCAGTCCGTTCATATGGATTGCAGACATCTGTCCAGTTCCTCTTTATCGAATGCCTCTTCTTCGAATGGGCGCCGCCTCATACGGTGCGGAAGTGTCAATGGGGCTACCGCTTCTACGTCTTCTTTGCTTACAGCGGTCCTGCCTTCCATGGCAGCATTTGCCTTGGCCGCCTTCATCATGGTTATATCTGCCCTGTGGCCGTCTATCCCGAAGTGCGTCGTCATTTTTACTATCGCTCTGAGTATATCGTCATCGGCGGAAACTTCAGGAAGAAGTTCCCTCGCCTTTGAAAGCCTGGAGGTCAATTCTTCTGATTCCCCTCTGTGTCTCTCTGTGTAATCTTCGGGATCTATGTCGAACTTAAGCCTCCTCCTGACGACCTCCATGCGCTCCTCGGTACCTCTGTCGCCTTTCACTTCAACCGAGAGTCCGAACCTGTCCAAGAGCTGCGGCCTCAGATCCCCTTCTTCCGGATTCATCGTCCCCACAAGTATGAACCTCGAAGGGTGCGAGAAAGATACTCCTTCCCTTTCCACATAATTCACTCCCATCGCAGCGGAATCTAGCAGAAGGTCCACTATATGGTCGTCGAGCAGGTTCACTTCGTCGATATAGAGAAGATTTCCGTTTGCCTGTGCGAGCACTCCGGGATCGAACTTACGTTCTCCCGTTTTCAAAATATGTTCGATGTCGAGAGTGCCTGATACTCTGTCTTCGGTGGCGCTCAGAGGAAGTTCTACGACCCTCATCCTTACATTCACAGAATCCAATTCCTCTCCTAACGACACCTTATCCTTGCAATATGGACATAGTCTTCCGGGCATGGAGGGGTCGCAGTTGAAGGCGCATCCTTCGACAGAGTTGCGCCAAGGGAGGATCTGTGCGAGGGACCTTACCGCGGTGGATTTCGCCGTCCCCTTTTCACCTTTTATCAGTACGCCTCCGATGCTAGGATCTACAATGTTGAGCAATAGAGCCTTTTTCATTTCTTCTTGACCGACTATCGAAACAAAGGGGAACAGTAATTTATCCATGATTATTCCTAACTAGTTGGCTTATATATCCAATGACTATAATAAACCTATATGATGAAATCGAAGAATCGGATCTGCTCCGAGATGCTTTCGGGATGGTGCTGTTACCGACTCTGAAGGATGCAGCAGCCATATCTTTCATCCTGCTAGGTGAGATCATGATCATCACAATAATTTCAGTGTCAATGCCCGCACTCTTGAAGACGTGCGATTATGCCAATAGGCATAAAGATGCAGGTCTTGACTTCAAAATATATAACCTCCTGTCAGAAGAAATCGACACGGATCGGATGCTAGTTGACATCGAAACAGCAGATCTATTGTTGACAGACCTGATGGGAATTGGGAGTAAATTGCATTCCCTCATTGTGGATGCTATGAAGAAATGTAAAGGAAACAGACTGGCGATCGGCGGAATGGCCCCTCCGCTGAGCCGTCTAGGAGGATATGATGCTTCCAGGTTCAAGATGGACCGGGAGGGCGAGGCCAACCTCCATCTAATCGAGATGTATTGGAAACGTGCAGAAGAGAGGGATGTTGATTTCATCTTCAACCTGGTTCTAAAGAAATACTGCGGGTGCGATTGGTTACCTGATGCGGTCGCACCGGAGATCAGCACTGGAGTATACATCAAAGACCCGTCGTCCAACCGGGAGTATGGATCTCGTGAGGAATACCTAGAAGACCATCCGTCCGACCCTAGGAGAGGACAGGTCCTACTGGTATTCAGCGGAAGCAATTACCCTACCAGCACTACAGAATGCGTCCGCATACTCTTCCACAGGTTGTCCGAAGTGGTCGATGTATTACCGGTGGCGATGAACGACTATAATATAGGTTACGTTCCAGCATTTAGAGTTCTGGTCGGCAATCCTGACGTCATCGTCAATGTACTTCCTTTCCGATTCATGGCCGGACCGATGGGAGGAGATAGTGTCTCGGCGGTAAGTATGCTAGAAGAAATCGGAGTCCCTGTGCTGTCTCCATTCTTTCTCAGCGGGACATCTAAAGAGGAGTGGACTGCTAACAATGCCGGCCTCGGACCTATGGAATTCATGTTGAACATATTCCTTCCGGAACTCGACGGCTCCCTGTGCACCCTGCCAATCGGATTCGGCGAAATAATAGAGGACCATAATGCCCTGAATATGAAGGAAATAGTCCCGGTCGAGGACCGCATCGATCGGATCGTAGGCAAGGTTCGCAACCTAATCAGCCTAAGAAATAAACTCAATCCCGACAAACGGGTCGCTATCATATCATATAACTATCCTCCAGGAGAGGGCAATCTCTTCGGCGGTTCGTTCCTTGATGGTGCAGGTTCTATCTCTGCGATATTAGGAATGTTAGTCGATGAGGGCTACTATACTCGGGATGTCACCCCTAAGGAGCTTTTTGGGCGTTTCCTGGACGGCGGCATACTGAACGACGGGCAATGGATATCGCCCTCGGAGGAGATGATCCGTTATGGCGTTACAGGACATCGTCCCGAAGACTTGTTGAAAGTCTGGGGAGAACCGCCGGGCGACGTTATGGTACAAAACGGGCGTTATCTTATACCGGGTATCGTCGAAGGAAATGTATTCATCGGTCTGCAACCGCCCCGTACTTCGGACCCATCGGATAATAATAAAGATTATCACGATAAACACATGCCCCCTCATCATCAATACTTGGCGATGTACGAATGGTTGCAAAATGTGTTCAAAGCGGATGCCGTAATCCATCTGGGCACCCATGGGACGTTGGAATTTCTACCAGGTAAAGAATCTGCGACCTCATCAACATGTTACCCGGACATGATAATGAATGACTCCGTACATATCTACGCATACTATGCAGGTAACCCTGCCGAAGCGATGATTGCAAAACGTAGGTCCCATGCGTGCCTAGTCAGTTACATGCCTCCTCCCTTTATCAGGAGCGGAGTCTATGGAGAACTGGTCGAATTGGAGGATGCCATCTCGGAATATAGGGAGAGTTTCATAGTCGATGCAGGGCGTAGCGAAATGGTCCTGAAGTCGTTGCAGGCGCGAGCCGAGGCGATGCGCCTACCTATGGATATAGACGAATTGGAAAATGAATTAGCAGCCATCCGTAACTCACTGATACCACAGGGACTCCACGTATTCGGCGAAGCTTTAGACCGTGGGGAAGCCGAGGATTACGCAGTCAATGCCATGCGTTTCCCGCATGACAAAGCCCGATCCTTTGACGAATCAACCAGAGACCTCACTGAAGAGGGTCGTGAGCTACTGTTGCGCGAATACTGCAGGAGCGGTCGGATAAACGGAGATTTCGATAGTATATCAGTTTCGGAAGAATCCTTGGAATTCGTCCGTAGTCTGATGCATAGGTCGATGGAAAGCAAAGAACTGGATGGCCTGCGGCAGGCACTGGAGGGGAGATATCTTGGAGTAAAAGCGGGCGGGGACGTGATGAAGGACCCGTCTATCCTGCCGACTGGTTACAACATAATACAATTCAATCCTTACCATATACCTTCGATGTCTGCCTTCGAAAGGGGAGTTAAAGCGTCCGAAGATGCAATTCAACGCTACCATGAATGTACGGGAAGCTATCCGGAGGGGGCCGCGTTGATACTATGGGGTCTGGAAACATCAAGGACACAGGGCCTGACAATAGGTCAGATATGCGGGTACCTTGGTCTGAGGATGAAAGGCAATTCCGGCGAATTCGCCAATAGATTCGAACCGAAATGCATAAAGGAGTTGGGAAGGCCTAGGGTCGATGTGACTGTTACCATGTGCGGATTCTTCAGAGACATGTTTCCCAACCTGGTAACAGGCCTCAACGATCTATTCGACATGGTAGGTTCCCTTGATGAAACTGATGAAGATAATCTCTTCAAGAGGAACACCAGAGCCAATGCCATCGCCCTCAGTGACGCCGGTTACACCGGAGAAGAACTGCAGGAACTTGCCGGATGTCGGTTATTCGGTCCAGCCGAAGGAAAATACGGTACTTCGATAACCGATGCTGTCAGCAACTCGACCTGGAAAGAAGAGTCTGAACTTGGCGAAATGTTCGGCTCCAACCTCCGTTACGCCTACACTCGAAGTACACACGGCCACGATGCCGGGAGCCTATTAAAGATCAATCACACTCGCATCGATATTGTCTCGCAGGTCCGGGACAGCGCCGACAATGAGCTGATTGATCTGGATCATTTCTACGAATTCGTCGGCGGGCTGTCCAAAGCGGTCGAAGTCGCCCGCAACGGTGAAAGGGCAACCGTCTTCATCATCGATAGCAGCGGACCTGTTGTTGCGGCTCAAGATGTGCAGAGGTCTATCGAACGCGGGATCAGGACTCGATTGTTAAACCCTAAATGGATAAATGGGTTGCTTGAGACGGATTACCATGGGGCCCAGAAGATTAATGACCGCTTCGAGAACGTTCTTGGGCTCGCCTCCACGGTCGGGGAAGTCGGCAGCGGAGTGTTCAGCGATATGTTTGACTGTTATATCAGAGATACGGATACCGCCGACCGGATTAAGAATAATAATAACTGGGCTTACATCTCGATGCTCAATCGTATGTTCGAAGCGAAATCACGCGGATATTGGAGAGCCACCGATGAAGAGATCGACCTGCTGAGGGAGAGGTATCTAGAAGCAGAAGAGTATGCTGAAATCCAGTCCGATCGCGAACCGTGATGATCGTACCTGGAATCTTCGAAAAGGAAACGACGATGGTCGTCATACTCGGTCCGCCACGTCATCTCTTCCTGAATCGAAGGCACGGACGTACAGGCCGTGCTCGTCCTCGATAATATCCGCTGTAACTCCATAGACGTCTTCGATCATCTTGGAGGTTATGACGTCCTCCGGCCGACCAATATCATAGATGCTGCGGTCATCCAACACCAATACCCGGTCCGAGTATCTTATCGCAAGGTTTAAATCGTGCAGAGCGACAATCACGCAGGCGTTCTGCTCGTGACTGATACTCTTCATTATACGCATGGTATCAAGTTGGTTGCGTAGATCGAACGCGCTGGTGGGTTCATCGAAGATGTAGAATTCCGGCCGTTGCGCTAAAGTGCGAGCAACATATACACGCTGCCGTTGACCGCCTGACAGCGCCTGGATGTCTGTCTCGGCGTAACAGTCTACTTTCATAGTTATCATTGCCTGGGCAGCGATCCGTAGATCCTCCTGGGAATAGGACCAGTCGACATATGGCTTCCGGCCTATCAGCACCAGGTCGTACACAGTGGAGTACCCGAAACTTGACATTGTCTGTGGCACGTATCCGATAAGTTTTGCCAGTTCTCGAGGGTCCATTCTTAGTGTATCTTCCCCGTCAATGAATACCGACCCCGAACGTGGCTTATGGACGTTGCAGAGCGTCTTGATCAACGTAGACTTACCGCAACCGTTCGGTCCGAGGACAGAGAGCATTTCCCCGCTCCCGGCACTGAAACTAATGTCGTCGATGACTATATTGTCGCCATATCCCTGTCGCAGGTTTTCTACTTCTAATTTCAAAGCCTGGCCCCCCATTGTTTTTGGGTGACCATCCAGATGAAGAACAGTCCCCCTATCAGGTATAGTATGATTCCAACTGGTATCTGCTCCGGCCGAATGATTATCCGTGCCACGATGTCGGATCCCGTCAAGATTGCTGAACCCAACAATGCCGAGGCAGGCAATACGTAACGGACGTCGTTACCTATGGCCATCCTGCACATATGTGGGGCCATGAGGCCTATGAATCCGATGACGCCAGTGAACCCTATACAGGCAGAAGTCACCAGTGTGCTGACCACTAGACCGCGCTTCCTCAACTTCTCTAGATCTATACCGACGTTCTTAGCAATCTCATCACCTGCGGAGAGGCTGTTAATATCCAGGGCCAGTCTCTCAAGATAGATGACACATATGATGACGATCGGTAATAAGATGACTATTGCGCTCCAGGTGGCATTCCACATTCCTCCCATCAGCCAGTTGGTTATCTCCCTTAGCGCTTCGTCGTCTGAAACATACTTTGAGAACGAGATGCCTGCTTGGAAAATATAACCTATCACTACTCCGGAGAGGATCAGCGTAGACCTCGAGGCGTCCTTCTTGGCAATCTTCATAACAATTATGATGCTGAGCATACCGAAAACGAACGACATGATCACCAGGAGAATGTTCTTCACGGTCATCGGCAACCCCAGGAAGCTGAAATTTAGGTAGAAGGCGCTTCCGAAGAGTGTCGATCCAAAAACAAGAGTTATCGCTGCACCGAACGAAGCCGCAGTCGACACTCCGAGAGTGAACGGGCTTACCAACGGGTTCCGCAATAATCCCTGCATCACAGTACCTGCAGCAGCGAGGCTTATGCCGGTTAAGACGCAGAGCAATGTCCGCGGCAATCGTTCATTCATGACTATAACTTCATACCATTCCTTCTCAGGCATGGATATCCATGAAGGGAATATATTGTGCCCGATAGACCGGAGCACATCAGTTAATGGTATATCCACAGATCCAAAGGCTAGTGAAAGGAAGAAAACGATTATGCTGATTGCGAGCATCGCCAGCACGAACAAAGATTTTCGGCGGAGGGATGCGGCATATATTCCCTCAATCCTGTCACTTTGGATCTCCTCCGCCTTGTTATCCATCAACTCCTGTTCACGGCTTGGGCCCTCTCTTTCTTTAGAGTGCATCGAATCTGGATTGCTTACTTCTTTTCTGATCGTGCTTTCATCCTCCTGCATCGGACATAACCGAGATCAGGCCACTGAAACCAGTAGATCATCTATGCTGTAATGCAGACCGAACTCTTCATTAAAGGCCGATATCATTTCAGCCGCCTTATTGCCGACATCGGCACCGTAAGCTTCCGCATAAAGTATCTGTGAAATACAAGATAATGCCCCATTCACACAATCCGTCGATATCGAGTATACTTGCTTGTTCTTTATGCAGGAGAGATCTTTTAGATTAATATCGCCACCAAATGCCAGGAACTTGTCATAATTTTTCTCAGGAGTATCGAGCGAATAAAGGAATACATAATCTAAGCCATGTTCCCCGTCGAAATCGACCAAGTCCGCCGAATTTGGATTGAAGTATACTGTATCTTTCGTGTTGGGGTCTGTGATGTTGGTGTATGACTTACCGGAGACTTCCTCGATCACCTTAACTGCAGCCGACGCGTGAGTCTGCATGAACCCGGACGATGACATATACAGAGCAAAATTCTTGTCCTCGGTGTCGTCAAAGTCGAAACTGTCCACGAACTCGCCGCATTCAGTGAAGAATTCCATGTAACGTTCCTGATTGGCGCGCACCTCTTCGGTAGCCCCGAAGAGATTGACCAGGATCTCAAGATTCTCCCCTATCACATAAGGATCGGTAAGATCCAGGTAAATTACCTCTATCCCCAAAGCACTTAGGGCGTTGCTGTTGGATAAGCCCATCGTGACTGGAGTGAGTATGACTTTGGATCCGTTCTTTATCATGGTTGGTCCATCTGGTTCGGAAAAGGTACCAATCGAGTACGAGTTCGGAAAGTAATCTTTAAAAGTGATGCCGTGAGTCGAATCAAGACCTGCCACTTCTTCTTCGACTCCGAGTATCTTCATGAACACTGGAATATATTTATGCACCACAGATACATTTGTGAGAGGGACGTTCACGGTATGTTTAACGCCTTTTGCGTCTAGGAAGGTGTACTGATCTCCTTCTAAGTCGGCAGCATCTTCGCTACCGTCCATGTGTTGGACTGCTGATATTACGACAACCACCACGAGACAAGCTACCAGTACAACAACAATCATCTTCTTATCTACATGTGCCATATTTGGAGGTAATATCCAACTTACTATTTCAACCAATTGGATGATACATCCAATATATTTATATCATGAGAACCTAATGGGGCGTTGAAGCCTTATGGATTTAATACTTGACAAAAAGTATTTGGCAATTGTATTAGTGGCGATTATAGCCGTCGCAGCGATTGCCACAGCATTACATGTTATGAATGACAACAATGACAAGGACGACAAAGATCCCGAAGTCATGGCCGTACACCTTATAAATAATTATGATGGAGTGTTCGGAGAATTCTACCTTGATGATGGTGCTGATTCAGAATCAGCCATCGTCCTTAAGCGTACTGGCAGTTCAAGATTGCCTTATTCGAGGATAAATTATTCCGTCACTAACGATGCTGAGGGCCAGTTCAATGACCTAGCGGCCGGTTTGGATGAACTCGGTTCTGTTATGGGTGCACAGCCGGTTAAAATAACGGGAATAACCGGATTCGATGGCGTAAGCGTGTGTGTATACAATGTGACTATGGGTGGAACTATGTTCGCAATGGTCTATTTCACGGCATACTCAGATAACGTCCTCATCAATGCCACTGTAGACCCGGCCTATGCAGGCTCGCATGTATCAGATAATCAAATCACGACTCTGATGGACGCTATAGCGGATTCGATTAATGCGCGATAAGATATATGATCAATGATGCTGCAAAGGCAATCGATGCCTTCACTAGGAGGTATGACGGGATGTTCGGTAGGTTTAAGGTAGATGCGGACCCGGAACCCGGGTTCGCCACTGCCTCTTCTCCGGACAGGGACAACACGAGCATCGTGCAATTCTCTTTCCCAGAAGACTTAGTTACTGAATTCGAAAATCACAAAACGTTCATTGAGTCTAAACGTATACGTCTGGAGCCTATGGGAGTTTTGGAAAAATTCGAATATTCGGGCGGATTCACGGAATCGCTCGGCGGCATCTTGAATTTCGATTTAATGGGTAAGAAAGGAGGGTTTCTATATTACACCGCTCACGTCGGCGGTATGCTGCTTTTCATACAGGCCTATCATACTGCTGGCGGAGGGCAGATTCCTTATGAAGAGGCTGAGCAGATTGTAAACGCGGTCCGCGAAGCCTTGGACTAAATAATTCAAACCTTATTCTTTTTAAATTACTTTCTTGAGAACATCACCGTAAATCTGGGCATGAGGGCTCCCAATCTGGCCTTTTTATCAAAGGATACGCTCGCATACCTTCTCGTCGTTCTCCAAGCTCACATATATTGACGAATTGCGAACATTTCTAAAAATCATATTTTGCTTAAACTTTCTGAGAAATAATAACTGTCGGTATATCGAATTATTTATATTGGATTATACATCCAATAGTGAGTTTATGAAAGTCGTTTATATTTCCGTTCAGAGCTCGGATGCTCACATCATGGAAACGCCTGTGAGAGAAATATCTTCAGAGCACGGGTGGGTTATCGATCTTTTTTGCGTTAACGGAGAAGATGCGGACGATGACCCGATGATATATCATGAGATGGTTAGAAGATCCAAGGTTGCGGACCTGGTATTGATGAGGTGTATGGCCGAACCTTCAAGGATGAACAGATTCGCCCAATTCGAAAACGTACTGAGGGATTGTCCGGGGTATGTGATGGTCTATGCAGGGAATGTAGAGGTTCGCCTCATGTATCGCGACCTTTTCAAGGGCACTGATGAAGATTTCAGACTATTGAACGAGTTCCTTGATAACAGAGGGGGAGAAAATGACAAGGGGATTATCCATTGGCTCCACAAAAAACTCACCGGGAAGGGAATCGTCCCGGAACCCGTGAAAAACAGAGAAGACGGAATATATCATCCGGACTACCCTCGGGATATAGGTCTGAAGGAATACCTGGAAGATCTGATCCCCGAAAGACCTACTGTAGGGATACTATACACTTCCAACCTATGGATCTATGACAACCAGGAGCATATCGATATGCTCGTAAGAAAACTGGAGTCGATAGATGTCAACGTAATACCTGTTTTTTTCAGGACTAGGGTCAACCGGTCCGAAGAGAATGAGGGTACCGTTTCAATCGTCAGAAAGTATCTGATGGATGGAGATAGATGCAGAGTCGATACCATAATCATGGCGACCCCGTTCTCTCAGCTAAACAATTCCAGAGACTATACGGGAATCTCCACTCCCGATGAACAAAATTTCTACCGTCACCTGACCGATGTCCCAGTCATACAGGCTATGGCGATAGGCGGTCGTTTTTCAGATTACGAAGAAAGCGCCTCGGGGCTCAGCAACGGCGAGTTAAAGATGAGCGTCGTGTGGCCGGAGATCGATGGTCAGATCATTACCGTACCGATCGGCAGCAACGAGGGAGGCTTGGGTGCGGCGAAGAAATACTCCCCCATAGAAGACAGGATAGAACATCTTTCGAATGTTGCGAAATGTTGGGCGAAATTATCCATGAAACCTGCTTCGGAGCGCAAGGTTGCAATCTTGATGTATCAATCGCGCCCGGAATCGGGGCGCATAGGCAATGCGGCCGGCCTTGATACTATTGAAAGCGTTAATGATATGCTTCTGAGATTCGACAGAGAGGGTTATTCGTTGGATCACCTGCCTCGCGATGGAAGGGCGCTCATAGACGAGATCCTAGACAACATCACGAACGACCTTGAATCGTCGTCACCGGAAAGAGTAAGGGAGAAGGCGGCGGACATGGTAAACCTGGAAGAGTACAGGCGGCATTATTCCGAACTTTCAGATTTCAACAGAAAATTGATGGAGGAAAACTGGGGGGATCCTCCCGGTACAGTGAGCGTAGAAGATGATGAGTTTGTCATCCCCGGCCTGTTGAACGGTAATATATTCATCGGTTATCAGCCATTGAGATCATGGGCAGACCAGATGGAGTCAGTATACCACGACCCCGTCATACCGATGCCGCACCAATACCTCATGTTCTACAGATGGCTCAAATTCAATTTCAAAACGGATATAGTGTTCCACATGGGTACTCACGGCTCCCTGGAATGGCTTCCGGGTAAAAGCGTAGGACTTTCTTCGAAATGTTTCCCTGACATAGTCCTTGACGGCATCCCGCATATCTACCCGTACATAATCAGTGACCCGGGAGAGGGTATTCAGAGTAAGAGACGTTCGGAGGCCGTACTGATAGGGCATATGTGCCCTGTGATGGCACGTGCAGGATCATATGATGAATTGGCAGAGATCGATAATGCCATGCAAGAATATTTCAAAGCAAAGAACTCCGGCAATGAAAAAAGAAGGGCGCTTGTGGAGCGTGTTTTGAACGGCGTCCGCGATGCAAAGATGTTCGAAGATTTAGGCATCTCTGAAGAGATAAACGAGGATGAGTTTGAAGAACATATCGGAGACCTTCACGAATATATAGCGGAAATAAAGGATGCTCTGATCAGAGACGGCTTACACATCTTAGGCAGAGCGCCGGAGGGGGAACGCCTCGACGGGACGATCTATTCCTTGATGAGGTTGCAGAATGGAGATATCCCCGCGCTCAGAGATTCTTTTGTGAAGGCAAGAGGATACGACGTAGAGGATCTTCTCGATAATCCGTCGGGATTCATTGATGGGGAACTGAACTCCGTCATCATCGATTCCATTGAGGAGGATCTGCTCGAACTTCTGACAGAAATGAGGTCTTCAGATTATAATAAAGAAATATGCATGACAATTGCGGAACAAGTAGCAGGGTGCATGTCTCCGGACTTGGAGTCATCTATAAGCTATATCTGTGATCACTTGGCCGATAATATCAGGAAGATGTCTGACGAGATGGACAGTCTGATTCACGGATGTTCCGGAGGTTATGTTTTACCCGGCCCATCCGGGGCGCCCACAAGAGGCAATGCTCATATCCTTCCGATGGGAAGGAACTACTACGGCATCGATCCGGATATCGTACCTCCTCCATCCTCATGGGAGATCGGTAAAAGGATGGCCGACCAGATGATTGAACGATATATAGACGAGACAGGAGATTATCCTCGTGAAGTCGGTTTCATAATTTGGGCGACCGATACTATGAAGACTAATGGCGACGACGTCGCCTACATACTGTGGCTTATGGGCATAAAGCCCGTCTGGTCCAAAGCCGGAGGACAGGTCATAGGACTTGAACCAGTCCCTTTGTCCGAGCTCGGAAGACCGCGTATCGATGTCACTGTCCGCATAACAGGATTGTTCAGAGATACCTTTCCCAACCTCATAGACCTAATAGATGACGCCGTAAAGTTGGCCGCGGGACTTGACGAGTCGGAGGAGGAGAATTACCTAGCGGCGAACCTGCGCAAAGATATCGTGGAGGGCATAGAGAAAGGACTACCGGCGGAACAAGCGAGAAAGGAGGGGCTAATGCGTATTTTCGGCTGCCCGCCCGGAGGATACGGTCCCGGTGTGAACCATGCCGTG
>Ga0265295_1006264_pt1 | contig 14523 bp, 14 predicted proteins | sample Munlansysbiofilm_FD_192503 | JGI IMG/M metagenome (GOLD analysis project Ga0265295, IMG submission 192503) | Leachate microbial communities from a municipal landfill in Southern Ontario, Canada - Methane capture system biofilm | ecosystem: Engineered > Solid waste > Landfill > Unclassified ... | reverse complement strand
TCTTAAGCGATTCTTCAATGCTTAATAGTTTACGCTCTTGGCTCTTAAAACTTGGATCTCCAATCAAACCGGTTCCTCCACCGATTACAAGAATTGGTTTATGACCGTAATCTTCAAGTCTTTTAGCCACTAAATATGCTAAAAGATGTCCTATATGCAAACTATCCGCTGTTGGATCAGCTCCTAGGTAAAAAACAAGTTTTTCGTTATTCAACTTCTCTGCTAGGTCATCATCTGTCTGTTGATATAATAACCCACGCCATTTTAAATCTTCATATAAATTCATAATTCTTCCCTCCTATAAAATAAAAAAACGTCCTTTAAAAAATTTAAAGGACGAATGTTTCCGCGGTACCACCTTAATTCACTTATTTTAATAAGTGCACTTGTAAAGATAACGGATTTACCGTGCTATAAAAGCATAACTCCTGAGTGTAACGAATAATAAGGAATTGTTCGGTTTTCACCAACCACCGAATCTCTAAATTTACAATTTTTCAAATTATTCTCGCTCATTCACAGTCTATTTTGTTGTTTGTCTTAATATAATGTTATGTGGAAGTTCATTAAACTTCTCTTCAATGTGTTGACCATCAATTTCTTTCTTCAACAGATACATTGCTTTAACTCCTATATCAATAATAGGAATATCTACACAAGAAAGTTTAGGACGTGAAAGTGATGCATATTTAGTGTTTTGGAAGCCGAAAACAGATATGTCTTCAGGTATTTTCTTACCCTTCTCAATCGCTTGATTTATGAATGAAACAGCTATGGAATCCCTTACTGCAACTACACCGTCAATAAGATGTCCGTTGTCTTTAAGAAGTTCATTAAAATGAATAGTATTGATAGTGATATCTCCACTGGTTCTAAATATATTCATTTCTAATCCGGCTTCTTCGATAGCTTTTTGATATCCAGCCTCTTTCAAGTCATTTACCATGTATTTTCTGGCAGTTGTGAGCATAAATATGTTCTTCCTGCCTTCATCAACTAGTTTCTTAGTAACTTCATAAGCTGCTTGATAATAATCAATTGATACAGTTGTTAATGAACTATCGTAAGGGTAAACGGTATTAGCTAAAACTACAGGCACACCATATTCGTCTTGAATCATATTTAGAGTTTTATACTGGTCTTCATTGATTTCATCATTCATATAAAGAATTCCGTCAGCCTGTGAAGCAACTACTTCTTGCATCATTTCTGTTTCGTTAGCATATTTATCCTTCAAAACATAAAGAATCAAAGAATAATCATACTTCTTAGCTTCTACTGCTATACCGTTAACCATTTCAGCAACTGAGGATCTTGACATATCAGGCACAATAATGGCTACAGACGTTGATTTTCTACTGGCTAGGCCTTTTGCATAAGCATTTGGTTTATAACCTAATTCTTTTATAACTTGAAGTACTCTATCTCTAGTTTCTGGTTTTACTTTTTCTGGATTATTTAGTGTTCTTGAAACTGTCGCTAGTGATACTCCCGCTTTGATTGCCACATTGTAAATAGTAGCTTTACTCATATAATCAATCCCCTTCCTCTTTAAAAGTATTGATTGATATATATTTTATCACAAATAATCGCCACTGCAATCGCTTTTATGAAAATTTTTCATAACTGAGGGTTAAAGCATGAAAAAAGACGAATTTTCATTCGTCTTTTTGTTAAAATTATCTTTTTTCTTTGATTCTTGATTGTTTAGCAGATAATCCACGAATGTATCCGAGGTGAGCTCTTCTAACTTTACCACGACGTTTAACTTCGATTTTTTCAATAACTGGTGAATTGATTAAGAAAGTTTTTTCAACACCTACACCGTAAGAAATTTTTCTTACTGTGAATGTTTCACTAACTCCTCCACCTTGTCTTTTAATGCAAAGACCTTCGAAAACTTGGATTCTCTCTCTGTTACCTTCCTTGATTTTGATACCAACTTCTAAAGTATCTCCAGGACGGAATTCAGGAATGTCATTTCTCATAAATTCTTGAGTGACATCTTTAATTAATTGCTGCGACATTTTGGTCAACTCCTTTTTAAAATTTACCTAGTGTTCATGGGTTAACCAGCGGAACATTGGCATGATATATTCTTTTCAGCGATATGTATTATATCATATAGATTATTATAAAGCAAATATTTTTTTCTCAGATTATTTATCAGTTTTGATTAAATCCGGTCTTCTTTCAAGCGTCTTCTTTTTTGACATTTCTTGGCGCCATTTTTCAATTTTTGCATGATCGCCTGAGAGTAAAACATCTGGCACTTCTAAGCCTCTAAATTCTCTTGGTTTTGTATATTGAGGATAGTCCAATTGGCCGTCGTAGAAAGAGTCTTTTTCAAACGATTCTTGCGAGCCTATTACACCTGGTATAAGCCTTACGATAGAGTCAATCATTGCCATAGCGGCTATCTCCCCGCCAGTCATTACAAAGTCTCCTAATGAAATCTCTTCATCAACGAATTCTAAAACTCTTTCGTCAAATCCTTCATAATGTCCACAGATAAAAGTAAGATGTTGCTCTTCAAGCAATTGCTTTGCTTTATTTTGATCAAATTTAGTCCCCTGAGGTGATAGTAAAATCTTGTGATTTGGTTTTTCTAGTGATTCTAAGGCATAATAAATTGGTTCTACTGAAAGTACCATTCCGCTTCCGCCACCATAAGGAGTATCATCAACGGTTTTATGTTTATTTGTCGAGAATTCGCGAAAATTAACTATTTCAAATTTTACAAGTTTTTTTTCTTGAGCTCGTTTTAAGATCGAAGAGTTGATTAAAGGTTCAACCATTTCCGGAAAAAGTGTTAAGATTGTTATTTTCATAAAAGACCTTCCATTTCCACTACAGATATTTTCTCATCATCTTGGGTTTCGATAAATTCATCGCGAAAAGGAACTAGTTTATCTCCAGTTTCAGTTTCTACTACGAGATAATCACCTTGAGGATAAGTCACTATGTCAACTACTTCACCTTTGTAAACTTCTCCCTGGTATACTTTTAATCCGATTAACTCTTCAATAAAGAACTCATTTTCATCAAGAAAAACTTCTTGATCAATAGGAACGAATAAATCATAACCTTTATACTTCTCAATCTTGTTAATGTCTTCATAACCTTTAAAAACCAATACATCTTGATTTTTATGAATGGCGTGTGATTTTATCGTTAACTCTAGATAATTATTATTTTCAATAAGAAATATTTTATTGCCTGGCTTAAAACGATCTTCCTGCATATTAGTAAGGGACTTGATTCTTACTTCACCTTTTAAACCTTTTGTTGTGGCGATAACTCCCACTTTAATATATTCCATAAATATCCACCTCAAAACATGAAAAATCCTATTTCTATTATAACATTTTTATATATTTTTTATAAAAAAAGAAGGAAGATTCCTTCTTTTTATGCTAAAGCGGAAATTTCTCCAGCTTTCTTAAGAATAATTTTTGTAATAAGTGGTCCGGTTAATTCATAAATGACTGTAGCGGATAGAACAATCGCTCTAATTTGTGAGCCTAACTCCGGATTTAAAGCTGTTGAAGCTATCAGGCTCAAACCGATTGCGACTCCGGCTTGAGGTATAAGTGCAAAACCTAGATACTTTTGAACTTTCTTTTCACTCTTGGTAATCTTTGCACCAATATAAGCTCCACCAATCTTACCAAATACTCTGAGAAATACATATAAAATTCCTAAAACACCCACTGTAACTAGAACAGATAGTTTAAGTTCTACACCGCTTAAGACGAAGAACATTACATAAACTGGTGGTGTAAAGAAATAGATAAGTTCATTAACCTTTTCTTGTTTGCTAGAAAAGTTAGTGAACAAAAGTCCTAGAACCATTGCGGCTAAAATTGATGAACCGCCCCATACTTTTGCTAAATAAACAGTTAAGATAATCGAAGCTACAGTCAAAGAGATTCTGTTTCCACGTCCAGTAAACCAAATACAACCCAATATTAAGACTACTCCTATTAAAATACCAATTCCAAGAGAAATCAATATTTCAAAGATTGGATGCAAGATTTGCATAGCCACTGATACATCTCCAACAGGATTTAAAGCGTTGGCAATTGCAACAAAAATACCAAACAATAATACTGCAACGGAATCATCGATTGCTACAACGCTAATCAAAGTTTCCGTTAGATGACCTTTAGCTTGATATTGTCTTACAACCATTAGAGTTGCCGCTGGTGCAGTCGCAGCAGCGATTGCTGACAGAACTAAAGCGAATCTAATATTTTCGATTGTTAATTCTCCAATGATTAGGAAATATACAATTAATCCTAATAAAACAGCTATTACAGCTACAAAAGATTCAAAGAAAGCAATGATAACAGGTTTAACTCCTACTTTCTTAAAATACTTAAATTTTAGTTCGTTACCGATTGTAAAGGCAATAAAACCTAAAGCGACGACAGAGACGATTTCTAACCCTGGCAATGCCTCTTCTTTAACAATGTTTAAGATTGAAGGTCCAATTAAAAGACCACCGATAAGGTAGCCTGTAACGTTTGGCAATCTAAGATATTTTGCAATTTTTCCAAATAAAAGACCTGTAGCGATAATGACGGCAGTATAAAATAAAACTAAATAGTTCATGATTAAAGCTTACATCCTACCGTTTCTTCAATAGGCACCGTAAATGCGACACCAGAATCAGGTTCTTGTAGGTTTCCACAAACATATTCAATTACCTTATAAACTGTTTTTACCTTTTCATCAGGCAACGCCATCAAAATAACATTTGACTCAGTTCTTTTGTTTTCAAACAAAAATTTTAGTGATCCAAACATATGCATATCGTCACTTTTTGCTAAAGTTCTACCCATACCAGTAGAACTGATAATTGTAGCTCCTTTAATGCCGTTATTGTTGAGTTCTGTTAAAAACTCTTCGAGATATTTAGTTTGAGTCATTACATAAATTACTAATTTCATACTATTCACTCCATTTCGCCATATAGTATTATACTCTTTTAATTTTTATTTGCAACTTTTTTATTTAGGCAAAATTCAAAGAACTTTTTAAAGCGTTTTGCCCAATGTAATTCCGAATGAGTTGCGCCTTCATCAATCACTTGCAATAGGTTTTCTTTAGGCATTTTCTTTGAGATGTAATCATGGAAAACTTTCTGTTCATTGAAATAAATTTTGCTGAAAAATCCGTTTTCTTTAGTACCCATATCATGATAAATTCTAAAAGTTTGATTAATCTCTATACTATCTAAAAATTCATATAATCCCTTTTTTACGATGTAGTAAGCAGGAGAAAAAGCACCAATGCAAGAGAATACATCTTGATACTTTAATCCTAAATAGATGCTGATATTTCCTCCACAAGAACTACCGGCCATAAATGTGAACTCTTTTTCTTTCTTAGTTTGAAACTCTTTATCAATTAAAGGTTTTAGTTCTTCAACCAAAAACTTACCGTATTCATCTGCTTCTGGCTTTATATTTTCAGCATTCATGCTTTTAAGTCTTTTAATCGCAGAACGATTTAGATCATTTGAGTATTCCATTATACGATAGACGCTATCACTATCCACACCAACGATTATCACTCCACTAAGTTGCTCATAATATTGATCCATCGTTTCTATAACTTCCCACGAATGATTGCTGAAGGGTGATGGATCAATTAAGTTCTGTCCGTCGTGCATATAGATTACGGGATAAGACTTATTATCTAAACTGTAGTTTAAAGGCAAAATAATCCTTACTCTTTTATTTCTTTTTAAGTTTTTGCTATAGATGTCTTTGATAATCACTCTGTTCATACTTTCACCTCAGTCAAATTATACAATAAATATTTAAAAATATAATTATATTTATAAAAAATACTGTATAATATTTGATATAAAGAGGTGTTAAATGTGAAAAAGGTATTAAAGATATTTCTTATCATTGTTGTTGTTTTGGTAGTATTCGTTTTAGGATTTATTCTAACACTACAAATTTTCGAGTATCGACCAACCGAAATTACTATCTTGAATGTTGAAGATAATCTAGATGACTCATCCGAATATTATGTTGATATTAATGAAGATTTAACAATCCTGACATTTAATATTGGCTATGCTTCTCTTAGTGAAACTGAAGATTTCGTTATGGATGGTGGAAAAAAGGCAAGAATGGATGATATAGAAGGTGTTGAAAACAATCTAAATGGAATTACAAGTATTTTAAATGATAACCCTGCCGACATATACCTATTGCAAGAAGTTGATGTTGACAGCAATAGATCTTTTAATATTAATCAACTTGTCCATTTTCAAGATGTGTTAGGAAAAAGTTCGGTTTTAGCCTACAATTATCGTTGTATATTTGTTCCTTTCCCACTTAATCCAATGCAAATGATGGGTAAAGTTAATTCTGGTGTAGTAACATTTAGCGACTTCTATACAGAATCAGCTGAAAGATATCAATTACCTGGAAGCTTTTCTTGGCCTGTAAGCCTTGCCAATCTTAAAAGAGCTATGCTAATTAGTAAATATCCGATTCAAAATAGCGAAAAATATCTAGTAGTTATCAATGTCCATTTATCAGCTTATGATGATGGAACGATGCGTCTTGAAGAGATGGAAGCGCTAAAAGAGATAATGTTAGCTGAATATGATGCCGGGAACTATGTTGTTGTTGGTGGTGATTTCAACCAGACTTTCCCTCAGGCTGTAACAATTAATCAAGATGAGTCTTATACGTACCATTACGCTTTAAAAGATCAAGAGTTGTGGGAAGCCTATCCTATGGAAGAAGACTGGTTTATCGATAATGATTTTAGTTTTGCAGTAGATATCTCAAATCCTACTTGTAGATTGTTAAATAAACCTTATGATTCACAAAACCTTGAAAACAACCAATATTATGTAATTGATGGCTTTATCGTATCTAATAATCTAGTAATAAACAATATTGAAACATTAAACGAAAACTTTAAATACTCTGATCATAATCCAGTACTACTTAACTTAAGTTTCAATTAATATATATTAAGTAAAATAAAGAACTTATCCCGAGTTCTTTATTTTTATTTGGCTGATTAAGTGACAACGGTCATTTTATTGTGATATAATTAAGTGATAACAGCTTTTAATTTGAGGTTACAAAAATGCTTAAATCATTGAAAAAGAATCTCAGAAAATTTATAAGTTTAATATCCAATAACTTCTGGTTATTGGTTCTTGCCATTCCAATCTTAGGATTAATAAATTGGAGTTATTTTGCTGTATTAAATTCGGAAAAAGAAGCTTTAAAAGTCCAACAACAGTCTTTAGCTAGTGAAAAAGTAAATATTATCGATTTCATAATCTCAAACGCAATCAACAATACTTACAATGATTTGCAAGTAATAGCAGACTCTGATGAAATGCAAGCTTATATAAATGCTAAGACTCCTGAAACGCTTGAAGATGCTAAACAATTGCTTTATCGAATATCAAATAATAAGCCTCAGTTTGCTAGTATTGAAGTCTTAGATTTAGATGGAGATCAAATTGTCTGGCTATTGAGAGATGAAATTGAAAGTCTTTACTTTGTAGATGATGGTAATCTAATAAATCGCGAAACCGAAGAGTATTTTAATTTTTCAAAACTTTTAAGTAAGGATCAAGCGTATATAGCTCCAATCTACTTAGAACAAGATTTAGTTAATGAAGTTGTTATTGAGAAACCATTAACAAATATAATAATTAACATTTATGACAGTTCAAATACAAAGCACGGAACACTGGTCTTAGAATATAACGCCAATTATTTACTAGAGATTTTTGGTCAGTACGTTAGTGATCAATCGAGATTCATCGAACTTGGAATTATCAATGAAATGGAAGTTTGGGGTATATCACCTGGATTTTATGATTTGGTGAATGAATATGGCCAAACTAATAGTGATTATATTGAGTTTTTAAACAAAGATGACGAAACCATCATTAAAGATAATATTAAACTATCTAACTTCTTAGGGGAAAACATCTATAATGATGATTTCTTCTATAGAACTTACGCTGTGATTGATATTGAAAGCGTGTATGACGAGTATGGTGGAATGTTTGTTAAATACCCAGTTCTAATTTTTGTTATTAACGCTTTATCTTTTGTTGTTATCATCCTTGTTTCAAATTTATTGAAAAGCAAGAGTAATGATCGAATATTACTCAATGCCAATATGTATTTATCTGATAGAAATAAAGATGGAGTTTTAATAACTAATGAAAAAGGAGAGATTACTTATGTAAATCAAACCTTTGAAGACATTTTTGGCTACAAATTAAAAAGTATTCAAGGCCAAAAACCCGGACGAGTCTTAGGACAATTAAATTTAGGAATTAAGTCGATATTAAGAAAATCCGATGAAATCTTTTCCAAAAACATTTGGAATATAAGTAAAGATGGAATATATATACTAAAGCATTTACGGGTTAAAGCTGAAACTGCTTCTGGAGGAAATATCAAACACTTCTTAGCTATTTATTCAGATCCTTTAATTGAAATTGATTCATTAGTTTTTTCTAGTAATTTTGAATCAATTGAGAATTTTAAACTATTGGCTAAAGCTTATGAAAATGAAGACTTTAAGGTTAACAAATCAGTTTTTATGATTGTTAAGACATTTAATGAAAAAAGTAAAAAAGGATTTGATATCATCAACAATAACAATATCAAACCAATTTCCTTTCCAGTCTTTTTAAGTAGAAATCTAAGTGAAAACTATAGAATTTCTGTACCTAGTGAAAATTATACAATAATCTATTTTCTACTCGATCAGATTGATAAATCATATAATGATGTTATCGACTATATTGATTATCTAATTGATAAATATAAGCATCAACCAAATGTCAACTCAGGATTAGAGTATAATTTCGGGATTGCAAAAGCTGATAATAAAACCATAACGAAAACAGATTTGATTGAGAATGCTTTCATAGCATTACAGATGTCAAAGAACATGAAAAATATCAAACATTTAGTTTATAATGAATCAATCAAACAGTCAATAATTCGAGAAAAAGATATTTTTACACAGCTTGAACATGGTTTCAATTATGATGAGTTCTATTTGCAATATCAGATTCAAAAAGATGTTTCAAAGAATAAGTTCACAGGTGTTGAAGCTTTACTTAGATGGAATAGTCCGATTTTAGGAAATGTTTCCCCAATTGAATTTATCAAAGTTATTGAAAATTCATTCTTTGTCAATCAGTTGAGTTTAATGGTACTAAATAAAGTCATTAAAGATTTTACGCCTTATGTGAAGTATCTTACTGATAAATTTAGAATATCAATTAATTTAACCTCTTTTGATTTCTTTAGTGATCAAATTATTCAAAATTTAGTTAATATCATTGAAAAGAGCCCTATACCTTCAAAAAATTTCTGTTTTGAGATTACTGAGAGCGGTTATTTGGAAAACAAAGATAAGACAAATGCAATAATCGATTATCTTCATACAAAAAACATAACTGTAGCGATTGATGATTTTGGAACTGGATTTTCATCATTGGAAGTTCTAAAGAAACTTAAAATTGACAAGATAAAAATCGACAGGTCTTTCATTAAAGACTATCCTGAAAAAGATGATGGAGTCATGTTACAAACTATTGCCAATCTAGTAAAAACAATGAAATTCGGAATCATATTAGAAGGTGCAGAAACTAAAGAACAAGTTGATTTCGCATTAGAAAATGGAATAAATGAGATACAAGGATATTATGTATCTAAACCTATCTATATAGAAAATCTGGTAATCAAATATCTTAATAAAAAATCGGACTTCTAATTAAAGAAGTCCGGTTTTTATATTTAGTAAAACTATTTCTTTTCGCGCTTGAAGCACATGAACCAATCTAAACAATATTGGTCATCATTTTTTGATTCCATTCTTTCTTTTGCAGTACCGCATGAACCGGCAGTTGGAACGATAACGTCGTCTCCTGGTCTCCAGTCAGCTGGGGTAGCTACATGATCTTGATCAGCTTTTTGTAAAGCCAAAATGATACGTTTGATTTCATCAAAGTTTCTACCCATTGATAATGGATAATAAAGAATAGTTCTGATAACTCCTTTAGGGTCAATAACGAAAACTGCTCTAACTGCTTGAGTGTTGCTTTGATTTGGTTGAATCATACCAAATTTATTAGCTACATCCATTCTGATGTCTTCGATTAATGGGAATTTAACTTCGATGTTCTTCATGCCTTTCCATTCTAGTTCTTGGATTTTTCTTAACCAAGCGATGTGGGCATAAAGCGAGTCAACTGATAGCCCGATTAATTGTGTGTTTAAAGCTTCAAACTCATCAATCATGCTAGCAAAAGTCATAAACTCAGTTGTACATACTGGTGTAAAGTCTGCTGGATGAGAGAAAAGAATCACCCATTTTCCTTCATAGTCTTCAGGAAAGTTGATTGTTCCTTGTGTTGTTACAGCTGTAAAACTTGGGGCTTTGTCGCCAATTAAAGGCATTGAATAAAATTCTTTTTTTACTTCTTCCATTAATATGTCCTCCTATATTTTTATTTTTTATTGATGACATTATAACATTAAATATGAGTAAAATCTAATCAGTTGCTCAGTGATTGTGATGTTGGTGTTCATCACATATAACGTTTGATGATTCAAGATTATCATTCAAGTATCTAGCTATTATATCTTTAGGATTACCATTAACACCTCTAATAGCTTCAATTCCTAAATTAGTTAAGTTATTAACTGCCATTTCTCCTAGATTTCCGGTAATTACAACATTGACATTGTTTTGATCCAAAAAGTTAGGTAAAGCTCCCTTTTGATGTGGGGGATTTTTAATTTGATAATTTCTTAATACATTTTTGTTTTCTATTTCAAAAATTTCGAAATAGTCACAATGTCCAAAATGTTGGGCAATTAATTCATCTTTCACTGCAATAGCTACTACTTTCATGTGCTTCCTCCTATTGAAATCTATTTCTTCCTTGTCTTCTTCTAAGTCTTAAAGGTTCTAAACACTTATCACAATCTTCATCACACATTGTGACTTCTCCACCTTCAATAACGATTATCTTACCGTCTACCAATGAAGCAGCTAACTTTTTTCTAGCATCATTATATATTCTCTGTACTGTGGTCCTTGCGACTTGCATTTGGTCTGCTGCTTCTTCTTGAGTATATCCTAAATAATCAATTAGTCTAACAGTTTCAAACTCATCGATTAACATATTCAAACGATCGTGACTATTTGCTCGTTTTCCCTTTGGGCCAAACACTAAATGCTCAGGTTGATGGCAAATATATCTTGGTTTTTGTGGTCTCGACATTTCTTTCCCTCCTTATATATTTTATATTACTTATTGACATATGTCAAGTTTATACAATTAATTCTACATCCTCTGACTTTTTAAGTTTTTCTCTGATTTCACCAACAATTTTCTCATAATATTCTTCACTAATAATATATTTCTTATTGATTAACCAATATGATATAAATATCAGTAATATCGGCAATATAGTGATTGCAAGCCTCAATCCCAAACGCATTGTTGAAGTTGCTTTATCTCGAAATGCTGAGTCAGCTGCCGCATTAATAATCATTTCTTCTTTTCCATTATCCGCTTCTTCAAAAGTCACTAACTGCAAAGCGTCGTATATTTGATCTTTTCTTTCTTGTTCAATGTCTAAACCGTCTAAAATAATGGTTCTACTTGCAACATTTTCTTTAAAGGTAATTTGTTCGGAAATAGTCATTGTATCAAAATAATTTTTTTGGGCTTCAAGTTCTGATACATTTTGGCTTAAGACATAAATTCCAAAAATAATTAAAACTAAGGTCATAACGCCTTGTTGAAGAGCACTAGCAAGTTTAACAACAAAAGGTCTTAAAGAAAACAATATTGCTTCGTTTCTTTTACCGGTTTTGTATTCATTATATTCAATAGTATTCGTCATGTTAATGATTAAAGTTAAATAGATGATCGCTTGTCCGCCAAATGCTAAAGCACCGAATAAACATACGGTTATAATGTTAACTGGAATAAAAGGAATGTAGCCCATCAAAAGGAACAACAAGTAACCTAAAGATATAATAATCATACCAAACTTAAATAGTTGTGAACGTTTGAATCTTTTAGCAAGTTGTGCATAGAAACTTTGGATAAGAATCGTTACAGCACCAAAAGTTGCGATAAAAATTAATACAAGATTTCCGTCATATCCAAGTTCAATATAAAAGAAGTTATATCCTAAAGCAACTAGTATTCCACTACCAACTGTATAGATTAAAAGTGAAAGTGTAACCCACAGTAATTGATCGTTATTTTTTATAGCTAAAAACATTTGCTTCAGAGATACTTTATCATCCTCATGAGGATTGATATTCCTAGGTTCTTTAACGCCGAACAGTGTTAGAGCAGTACATATTAAAAAGAAAGCAACAAAAGTTATCGAGATAATTCTATAACCTGCAACCGCATTACCTACAGTGAATAAGGTTACGATTGCATTAGCTGCAAAAGCACCAACAGCGGCGAAAACAACAACCATTGAAGCGATTTGGTCACGTTTTTTCTTAGTTCTTGAAAGATTTGGTAACAAAGACCAATAAGGGATGTCATTTAAAGTCCAGGCTATTTCCCAAACAAAGTAAATTACTGCAAAGAAAATTACAAAAGCAGTCCCTGAAGGTCTTAGGTTGAACATCAATAATACCGTGATGCTAGTTAAGACTGCCCCGATAAGAATCCATGGTTTATACTTTCCATATTTTGTTTTTGTATTTTCAACGATGCTTCCCATAATCGGATCATTAATCCCGTCCCATATTCTACCTAAAATAAGAATAATGGAGATTGCCGAGAATTGTCCAGGAGTTAGTCCTAATCCGGAAAACTGAATGTAAATCATTAAAAAAGATGCAACCAAAGTATACATCATATCTCGACCTATACCACTAACGCTATAAGTCCATTTATTCCGCTTATATATTCTTTCTTCTAGAATTTCGATATTGTTCATCATATCCCCCTTATAATTTCATAAAAATATTATACCAGTTTTTATTAAATTAAAAACAGTGTATTAGTATTTTTCCTGAAATATAGTATAATAATTTGTTAGAGGTGTTATCATGGAAAAGATAAGTAATTATCACGAGTTTTTAAGTATAATAAAGTCTGAGATTTCTTTAGTAATTGCCAAAACGAAAATGTGCGTAGTATGTAAACCTATGTCAGAAAAGTTAAAGGTGTTCATGAATGATTATCCAAGCATTCCCGCTTACGAACTTTATCTTGAAGATGTTGAAATGTTTCAAGGTCAACAATTAGTGTTCACAGTACCTACAATATTAGTTTTTAGCGAAGGAAAAGAAATATTGAGAGAATCCCGATTTATTGACTTTGAAAAAATAAAGAGATTATTCGATTTATACTTAAATTAAGAAAGAAAAGGTGCATAAATGATTCTAAGTTTAAGCTTAATAATTTTATTAGGATTATCTTTAAATGCTATAATGATTAAAATAAGAGTGCCTAGTTTAATCGGTTATATGATAACCGGCATGATTTTAGGCCCTTTTGTTTTTGATTTGATAGATCCGACAATTTTATCAATATCTGCGGATTTAAGAAAAATAGCACTGATTGTCATTTTATTGAGAGCAGGTTTGTCGATTGATATAAAAGATTTAAAAGTGGTCGGTCGAGGTGCTATCTTACTCAGTTTTTTACCAGCAACACTTGAAATATTAGCTATTGCTTTTCTATCTGTTTGGTTATTTTCAATTACCTTAATTGAAGGTTTTATCTTAGGTAGTGTAGTTGCGGCAGTTTCTCCAGCTGTAGTAGTACCTCGAATGATTGACTTAATCAATAAAAAGTTAGGAACAAAAAAGAGTATTCCTCAGATGGTTTTGGCAGGAAGTTCAATTGATGATATCTATGCAGTGGTTTTATTCACATTGTTCGTTCAAATTCAACAGACAAATATAGTAGACTTCAAAAGTGTTATATTCTTCCCTCTGTCAATTATCTTGGGTGTGTTAGCAGGTGTTTTAACCGGGTTCGTTTTAGTTAAAGTTTTCAAGAGATTACATATGCGAGATACTATAAAAGTATTATTGATCTTTGGTGTGGCATTCTTGTTTGATTTTATCGAAAATATTATAAAAGATATCGTTCCTTTTTCATCTTTAATAGCCATTATTACTATCGGTTTGACGACATTAAAACTTTATCCTGTTTTATCATTAAGACTAACTTCAAAGTTCGCAAAAATATGGATATTTTCTGAAATGATGTTGTTTGTGCTAATTGGTGCTTTAGTGGATATAACTGTGATAAAAGATATCGGTTTAACTTTCGTATTGCTATTAGTTTTGGCCATATTTATTAGATTTATAGCAGCGTTAATTTCTACATCTAAAATCAACTTAAACACGAAAGAAAGGCTATTTGTGTTTTTCTCATATTTACCTAAAGCAACTGTCCAAGCAGCGATCGGAGCGATACCTTTAAGTCTGGGTATGCCAGCT
>Ga0265295_1006262_pt1 | contig 14529 bp, 11 predicted proteins | sample Munlansysbiofilm_FD_192503 | JGI IMG/M metagenome (GOLD analysis project Ga0265295, IMG submission 192503) | Leachate microbial communities from a municipal landfill in Southern Ontario, Canada - Methane capture system biofilm | ecosystem: Engineered > Solid waste > Landfill > Unclassified ... | reverse complement strand
GCCTTGTTAAGCCCTCTTTTTGTATGTAATTTGAGACTACGGTCAACCCTGTGAAACTAGTTAATCGTTCGTTTGTGAAGTTTTTATCTGCTTTTCCAGCTTTAAATTCGATGGTTTTCTTAACTTTACTTTGCATCTGTTGGGTGAGTGTTATGTTTGCATTAACACATTAAATATAAGCATTTTATCTGACAGATGCATCTTTTATTTTAGAAATTTAAGTAGTATCAAAGGCGGATATTACAAATTATACGAAAACTATATACAACTTGATGACGATGTAACACTCTTTGAACTTACTGGCGAAAAAGATGTCACAAAAACATGGAAAATTGGAGGTTCAGCCTATTATGTAAAAGATAGAGCTTCAGGAGCGGGTGGTGTCTCCATTTTAAGTCAAGGATTAAACAGCATGTTAGCAAGCCATAACGGTGTATATCGCTTTAATTTTGGTCAAGTGGATTACAAAGCCGATATAATCTGGTTGGGAACTTTTTTTGGTCGTAATACAGAACATCTTATTGATCCGTGGATGGTTACCGGTTTTGTAATGGCAAATGTTGGTACTGCCGACACATTGACAAATCAAGCTGTGTCGCATAAAGATTGGTCGCGTGCGGTCGATATCATGGGATTCTCCGCAAACCTACGTGCCTCGTATCGATACGGACAAACACCCTCCGACGCAATTACTGCTGATCTTTTATATACCTCTGGTGATAGCGATGGTTTAAGAGATGGTAAATATTCGGGTGTCATCACTGGAAATCAATGGGGCGCACCTGGAGCAATGTTTATCAGTTCAGGAGCATACTTGCTAATGCCACACTCCAATGTCGTAAATCGATATACACCCGCAATAATGGATATTTCCAATATGGGGTACGGTTTAACAGCCGCAACATTGAATGTTTCGCGGGGAATAATTCCATATACCTTAAATGCTAAGGTTGGAGCGGCAGTGGCGTTTAGCAACGTTGAACCTTTTGGAGGTGGCATGCTTATGGGAACTGAAATTAACGGAAATTTAGCCTATAATTTTGGTCCATATATGAGTTTAGAACTCCATAGTGCCTATCTTATGCTAGGCGATTTTTACGACAGCAAACAAGATTCATACGGAAGTGCTGTTAATGGAAATGTCGATGTTCGACCCAAGAATCCATGGACTGCGTTTTTAGTCTTTAAATGGCTTATGTTTTAGGTTTTAAATACAGAAAAAGTGATGATAATGAGAAATATAGCAATCATTTGTTTGACCATAAGCTTAATGTTAACAAGCAGTTGTTCAACACCTTATGCCAAATTATCGGAAATGAAATCATTGGACGACATGAAATATCTCCATCCGGTTAAAAAAGTACACCTTCCCATAAATGGATTCGATGTTGCTTACACCGACGAAGGAAAAGGCGAAAAAACAATTCTATTTATTCATGGTTTAGGAAGCTACCTACAAGCTTGGATTAGAAACGTGGATGAGTTAAAAGCCAACTATCGTTGTATATCCATTGATCTTCCTGGATATGGCAAATCGAGCAAACAACCCCACAGTGGCGCAATGACTTTCTATGCCGACATTGTAAACGAGTTGGTTGCCGAGTTGGGCTTAAACAAAGTAATCCTTGCCGGACACTCCATGGGAGGACAAATTTCAATGACCACTTCTTTGCTTTATCCTTCCATTGTTGAAAAGCTGATTTTAGTTGCTCCTGCAGGATTTGAACGATTCAATAAAGGACAATCTCAGTGGTTTCGCGATGTAATGACATTTGATGGAGTACGATTAACCACAACAGAGGCAATTCAAAATAATTTAGCATCGAACTTTTACCATCTGCCCGAGGAAGCCGATTTTATGGTCACGGATCGAATCAGTATGCGTTCGGCAAACGATTTTGATGGATATGTTTATGCCGTTGTTCAATCGGTTAACGGAATGGTCGATAACCCGGTAATTGACTATTTGAGCGATATTAAGATTCCAACGTTGATTTTGTTTGGTGAAAACGATAATCTGATCCCTAATCGATTCCTTAATCCGGGACGAACTTGTGAAATAGCTAATTATGGAGCCTCACAAATTGCAAATAGTAAATTAGTTATGGTTCCAAAATGTGGCCATTTTATGATGTTTGAACGACCCGATGTTTTTAATAACGAGGTTCGCACATTTTTAAAATAGAAGTAATCATGGAAAGAGTCGAAATTGGCCAATGTTGCATTGTTTCCTATCTTCCCGAAGTAGCAACTATCCAAGTAGAATGGTGCAACATGCCTTCAACCGATGTTTTTCAAAAAGGGTGTAATGCAGTTCTTGATATGTTGATTGAGAAAAAAGTGTCTAAGGTGTTGGTTGATAACACAAAGGCAAAGATTTTTGCAATGAAAGATCAACAATGGCTAAACAACAATTGGCTTCCAAGGGCTGAAAAAGCAGGCTATCGATATTCAGCCACTGTTTTAGGTGACTCAGACGCATTCGTGAAATTTGCTACACAAAGTATTGCTAACAAGCGTGATAAAACGAAGTTTATAAATCGATCTTTTAAATCAAAGAGTGAGGCCTTGGTTTGGCTTAAATCGTTGTGAGTTTTCATATGTAGTAATTTGTAGATAGCCAGCAGGAATGTTGGCTATCTTTGTATTTATTGGGAGGTATATTCCTATTAATTATGGATATAGTGGGAACCTTATGTATTGTAGAGATGTTGCATGCTGCAGAGACGTTGCATGCAACGTCTCTACAAAAAACCTGTTGTGCAAATTCTTTGTAAAGTTCAAAAATAATCCTATCTTCATATCATAAAAATAATTTGGGATTCAATGCGCAATAAACTTGGAACGTTCTCGGAATTTACAAAGGCACTTTATCCGCACGAATTGGATTATCTGGTTTCTATTCAACGATTTAGTAAACCCGAGAATCTTAAGATTTTGAACCTTGTTCTTTATAATTCCAAAAATCCGTTAAACCCGATTCTCTACGACTCTTCAATTGATAAGCGAACATACTCCTATCTTAAGAATTGGATCAGTGAAACCCTCGATAAAGTTGATGTCGATAAGTATTACAACTGGCTTTTAACTATTGAGCAAAGCGTTATGTCTGACTCAATTACTGCCCATGAGGAGGATTCGCTAATGGAACAAATTTCTATAATAAATTCGGCACATTATAATTTTATTCGATTTTATCAAGTTCTGCAGCACTATCGCGATTATCTGTTGGTTCGCAATCGAATTCGTTATTTTACACACGTTTCAGAATATTTGGAGTCGTATAAAAAGCCCTATGAAAAGGTTCAGAGACTCAACAACGACATGAATAATGCTGCCGAGCACGTTATAAAACAACTTACGAACAATAAGGATGAATATCATCGATGGGAAAAACTTTTCAAAGAGATCTATTATGATTCGAAGCTCGACGGCTATACTCGTTACAGGGCGGTTGTTCGTTTAACCATTCTGTACTATACAAATCGCGATTTTGAACCCCTTTCGGAGATTTATGATCATCTCGATTTGCATTTTAAAACCGATGTTTTTTATTCAAAACGAATTTTAGCAAATTATTATCATAATAGAGCCATGATGCACTCCAAGTTAAAGGAACTGGAGGTGGCCGAGAAGTACGGGTTTTTGTCGATACGGCAAAAAAACAGCGATTTTTTATTTTACTTAGTTAGTTTGTGCAATATATTACTTCGTAAAAAAAATTATACGTTGGCTCTTCAACTTATGTCAGAATCCATGCCTGAATTAAAAAAGAGCAATAGCTTTCATGGCAAAATTGGATATGCATCGTTTTATATCAAAACCCTGTTGGCTAACAATTTAGCTGATAGAGCTGAAAGTTATGCCACCACTTATTTTGAAAGCTATAAAAAAGAGATTTTTCAATATCGATGGCATTTATTCATAACAATATATATTCAAGCTCTTTTGGCCACCGAGAAGTATTCTAAAATAGTTTCTTTGTCGCGACGATATAAACTCGTTGCAAAAGAGAAACAGTTTTTGGGCAAGGCTGCCTATTTGCCGATAATTTCGTGGTACACCGCATTGGCGGAATACATTGAATGCACTCTTTCGAAAGACGCATTTAAAGACGTGGTTTTGAATAATGCAAAACCAGCCATGGAAACGGCCTATAAATCCCAACGTGTTTTTGAACTTTTAGGGTTGTTGGAACTTTCAATTCCCGATATAATTAAAGAAATTAGGGAAGAGCTTAAGTGAAGTGAGTTTTAGTAAAGAGAATGGTTTTGTTTACTAATAGTTCGCTTCTAATTGTAAGGGATGTTTTATTGGATCGGAATATATGATTCATTTCACACCTTAAAAGTATCATTTCAGTAAAATAAGAATCAATATTTGTCAAATATGATCTTATTTTGTATTTCCATCTTTTCCTGATTAAATAAATGGAACTATATTTAAAATAATTAAAAAATATAAAACTATGAAGGTGTATCAATTCATCCTTTTTTTTGGCGTAATAGCTTTTCTGTCGGTTGGATGTGCCGATCAAACCGAAAAAAATGAAATGCTTGTTCGGAAAGTTAAAGTCGCAAAAGTGCAACACTCTATGACAAACGAACAAAAGAGTTTTTCGGGCATTGTGAAAGAAGCACGCTCGGTTAATTTATCGTTTAGAGTCGCCGGACCAATTCAAAAACTCAATGTTAGGGAAGGTGATTTTGTTAAAAAAGGCGACCTCGTAGGTCAAATTGATATTCGCGATTATGCTATTCAACTATCTGTGGCACAGGCGGAATATGAAAAAGTTACCGCCGAGACAGGCCGTGTTGTTGAACTTTATAAGCGCAACGGCGTTACCGAAGCTGATTATCAGAAAGCGGTGGCGGGTGAAAAAATGATTACGGCACAGTTAAATCATGCAAAAGATCAAATTAATGATACTAAATTATTCGCCCCATTTTCCGGATATATCCAAACCCTTAATTTTGAAGAGGGCGAAATTGTTAATATAGGAATGCCCATAGCTTCGCTCATTGATGTGAATTCGTATCACGTCGAAGTGGATATTCCAGCTTCACTTTATGTGGCGCGCGATAAGTTTGCCGATTTTGTTTGCAAATTAAATCTGCCCAACAGTAAGGAGATGCCCCTTAAATTATTATATACACCCGCAAAAGCCAACAGCAGCCAGCTTTATCGACTTGTTTTACAGTTAAATCCCAAGATCGATGAACGTGTGTCGCCTGGAATGGAAGTGGTGGTTTTAATAAATTACGATATTTCTACGGAACGTCGTTGCTGTGTGCCATTAAACGCTGTTTTTGATTCCGCCGGCAAATCGTATGTTTGGAATTTTAATCAAGCCGATTCAATAGTATCAAAAGTTGAGGTTGTGACAGGCGATATCGCCGGAAGGGGCAATGTTTTGATCCTTTCCGGATTAAAGGGAGACGAAACCATTGTTGTTGCCGGAGTTAGCGTTTTAAACGAAGGCGAAAAAGTTGAAGTAATTAAACCCGTATCAGAAACCAATATAGGAGGTCTATTGTGATGCATTTGTCGGAATTGGTTTTTAAGAAAAAAAGCATTTTCTATTTCTTAATCGCTTGTTTGGTTGCCGGAGGAATTCTCTCTTATCAGAGCATTAGTAAGCTTGAAGATCCCGAAATTGTGGTTATGATGGCTAAAGTTGTTACGGTTTATCCCGGTGCTTCAGCTCACGAAGTCGAGATGCAAGTAACCTCTGTTTTAGAAGATGCTATTAGTGAACTTGCTGACATTGAAAGTATTAAATCTCAATCAGCAGCCAATGTTTCGGTTATTGACGTAGAGTTGAAGATGACTGTGCCTCAAAATGAAATAACACGACGGTGGGAATATTTACGAAATAAAATTCAAAATGTAATTCCTTTATTGCCCAGTGGTGTTCAAGAGCCCATGGTTCTTGACGATATCGCCGATGTTTATGGAATGTTTTACGCCATGACTGCGGAGGGGTTTTCCTATCAAGAGATGTCGGATCAGGCGCAATATTTGAAACGAAACTTTTTGCAAATAAAGGGAGTGCGCAAGGTTGCTATTTATGGTGAACAACAGTCGGTTGTTGATATTATAATGGCACCCGAAAAGATGGCGCAGATGGGCATAATGCCTCTTCAGATTATGATGGCCATCCAAGATTATAGCGCTTCAATATACGCCGGCATGCTGAAAACCGGTGAGAACCAACTTAGGGTGAATATTACCGGGAAAGTGGATTCTATTGAAGCGTTGGAAAACATTCTGATCAAAGGATTGAACGGCGAGATGATTAAATTATCGGATATCGCCACCATTACACGCAATTACAACGATCCACTGCACAACACCTTCCATCTTAACAATCAAAAGGCACTTGGGATATCGTTATCTATGGAATCGGGCGAAAATATTGTAACACTAGGAGAACGTGTCGAAGCCCGACTTGTAGAACTAAAACAAACATTACCTGTTGGCTACGAGTTTACTAAAGTATTCTTTCAACCCGATGTTGTCAATACTTCCATCAATGATTTCATGATTAATTTAATCATGTCGGTTCTTATTGTAGTTGTGGTTTTGATGTTGACCATGGGATTGCGTTCCGGACTTATTATTGGTGGCGGACTTCTTTTAACCATTTTGGCAACATTCCCATTCCTGCTCTTGGCTGATGGTACACTACAACGGATTTCGCTCGGTGCATTTATCGTAGCCATGGGAATGTTGGTCGATAATGCCATTGTGGTCATTGACGGGATTTTAGTCGATTTGCAAACCAAAGGCCGACGGAAAACCAGTTTTACTCAACCCGCAAAACGAACAGCATGGCCTCTTCTTGGTGCAACAGTGATTGCTGTAGCGGCTTTCCTTCCTGCGGTGTTGTCCAAAGATACTGCTGGAACCTATGTGCACGATTTATTTGTTGTCCTCTGTATTTCGCTGATAATTAGTTGGATTCTAGCCTTGACGCAAGTTCCCCTCTTTTCAGCCATGTTTTTGAAAATAAACCCCAAGAAAAAAAATAAGAGTCCATATGATGGGTTCATGTTTAAAGCGGTTCGGAAAGCGTTGGTTTTTTTCCTACATCACAAAACGGGTACCGTCATTTTAGCAACGGTAGTATTAGCTATTGCTGCCTATAATTTTAAGAATGTAAAACAGACATTTTTTCCCGATTTTAATTATGATCAGGCGTACATTGAATATAAGTTACCCTACGGAACTACTCCAGAGGCGGTTCAAGAAGATTTGGCTGAAATAACCAACTATTTGTTGAGTTTCAAGGAGGTTGAAATGGTGGCAACAAGTCAGGGAATGTCGCCAACACGGTATTGTTTGGTTCGTCCCATGGGCGAGATTGCCGACCATTACGGAGAGGTGATTGTCAATTTTGAAGATTACAAAACAATGATTCGCATGAAACCTCAATTTGAGGAGTATCTGCGAAATAACTATCCCAATGCCTACATTCGTATTCGGAAATATAATCTTTCCATAAAAGCCAGTCACACGGTTGAAGCCCAGTTTTTAGGTCCCGATCCAGCTATATTGCGTCAACTCAGTCAACAAGTTGAAGCGATAATGCATCGAAGTCCCTATTCCGATAAACCTACCATTTCCAGCAACTGGGAACCCATGGGGAAATCCATTGAGGCTCAATATTCTATGGATGCCGCTCGTAGGAATGGCACAAATCGATCCGACATTAGTTATGCGCTTTTATCGGCCACCGAAGGTCTTCCACTGGGAGTTGTTTACGACGGAGTTACTCCGCTCGAAATGCGTTTGAAGATGCGAAATAGCGACGGATCAAAAATAGAAGATCTGAATGATATTCCGGTTTGGAATATGCTCCCAAATATCGATGCTATCGACCAAAATGCCATTACGGGCTTGTTGTACGGAATGACATCCATGGATCAGATTAAAAGTGAGGTGATTCGATCTATTCCCCTGAGTTCGGTTACTAAAAGCGTCAGCATGGCTTGGGAGGAACAAGTTGTTTTAAGAGTGGATGGAAAAAGAGCCATCGAGGTTCAATGCGAACCACAAGATGGATATAGTCCGGCACTGATGCGGAAAGATATTCTAAAAGAGGTTGAAGCAATTTCTCTGCCCGAAGGGTATAGTTTGCGATGGATGGGGGAATATGAATTGCAAGGCGCAGCTCTTAAAAATATTTTTAGGTACTTGCCAATTACTATTATGATTATAGTGTTTGTCTTAATTTTATTGTTTAACGACTACAAACGTCCACTCATTGTACTGTTATGTATTCCCATGGCCATAATTGGAATTGTTCCTGGATTGATTCTCACTGGACAACCATATACCTTTATTGCAATTATCGGAACCTTTGGTTTAATAGGAATGTTGGTAAAAAACTCCATTGTGTTATTGGACGAAATCGATAATCAGATAAGCGGTGGAATGGAACGATACAACGCCATAGTTCATGCTACTATTTCGCGAACTCGTCCTGTAATTATGGCTTCGTTGACCACTATTTTGGGAATGATGCCCCTGTTTTTTGATCCAATGTATAGCAGTATGGCCGTTGCCGTGATAAGCGGATTGCTTGTGGGAACTGTTATTACATTAATATTTGTCCCCATCTTGTATGCAGTGTTTTATCATGTGAATCCAGAAACCAATAAATAAATCTGTGGAGAGATAAGACATTATGTCTCTACTGAAATAAAATAAAAAAATAATTATTATGAAACCCATCATATCCCTTTTGATTCTCATCCTAATGCTGTCGTTCCATCTCAATGGACAGGAAGTGATCTCTTTGCAACGCGCCAGAGAAATGGCCCTAGAACAAAATCAGAACCTAAAAATTGCCGATAAGAACCTGCAAAAAGCAGAGGCTGAAACAAAGGCAATGCGGACACTATATTTACCTTCACTCTCTGGCAGTGCCACTGTTGCCTATTTATCCAATGAGTTTAAGGAGGATATTTATATGCCTACATTTGTCCCCGATCCAACAACTGGACAACTAGTGCCAAATGTTATGATTGATCCATCAAATGGCTATCCTGTAATGGGACCTGACGGGAATCCGGTATTTAATATGTATGCTTATTTGCCCCTTGAACTTAGTCTTAAAGGAGCTTATATGGCTGGTGTAAATATTGAACAGCCCCTATTTACTGGTGGGAAAATTATAGCGGCGAATAAAATGGCGAATATTGGTTGCGAAATGGCGACGCAAAACATTGAATTGCAAAAATCCAATACCATAGCCGAAGCCGATCAATCCTACTGGCTCTATGTTTCGGTGCGTGAAAAAGTTCGGCTGGCCGAAACTGCTGTTCGGATGCTCGATAGCCTTGTAGCTTTTGTGAAAAATAGCGTTGAAAGTGGTTTGGTGCATCAAAACGAATTGTTGAAGGTGCAAGTGAAATTCAACAACGCAACGCTTGATTTGCAAAAAGCAAAAAGCGGTTTGGAACTTACGCGGATGTCGCTTTGTAGGGTTGTGGGGTTGCCGTTTGAAACAAAACTAGTGTTAACCGATACGGTTGTAGATTGCTCCGACCAACTTTTTTCAAGTTTTGGCAACGAAAATATTGAGCAACGTCCCGAATTTCAACTAATGTCGCATCAAGTGGCCATGGAAGAAGAGCAAATTAAATTAATCCGGGCCGATTTCCTGCCAACCATGGGCGTTAGTGCTGGATATTCATTCTTGGGCGGCATTAAATTTGGCGATCAAAGTATGGATAATAATGGATTTAATATAATGGGTTCTCTAAAAATACCGCTTTTCCATTGGGGCGAAGGAGTACAAAAAAGTCGTTCGGCCAAACTATCGAAAGAGATAAAGATTTTGGAGTTGGAGAAGAATACGCAGCTTTTGCAACTTGAGATTGAACAAGCTAAATTTAATTTGCAAGACGCTTTTATGCGGATTAAGATGGCTGAAAAAGCCCTTGTTCAGTCCGATGAAAATCTACGTTTGACGAAGGATAATTACGAGTTGGGAGCTGAACTCATGACCGATTTGCTAATTGCTCAAACTCAATGGCAACAAGTATTTAGTGATCTAATTGAGGCGAAAACCGATTTTAAAGTAAAGGAAACACAATATTTGCGGGTTACGGGTCGGTTGGGAATGGTGAAGGAGTAGGGGGGAGTAAAGTTATAAAGTATTTAAAGTTTGAAAGGGGAGATCTTTCCGTTTTTTTTGCAATAAAAAAGAGGCTTTCTATGTTCACACCTTAACCTAGATTGCAGTGCATTTTAGAAAGCCCCTTTTTGAAAGTATTGATAGTCAGTTTATTGCTTAATCAGTTTTCGGGTCGAAATTGTATTTCCATTTTCTGATAAAAGAACCATGTAGATTCCGTTTTTCAATGAATTTGTGTCTATCTTTTCATCATTGGAAGTTAGGGTGTATGTTCCCATGTTTTGTCCAATGGCGTTGTAAATGGCGAGTTGTTTTCCTTCGCCTCCCGAGACTGTTAACTCTCCCGATGTTGGGTTTGGATAGAGTTTAAACTCTGCAACCAACGCTTCTGGAGTAGATGATAAAATGTCGAAATTTACTATAAATCGCACGCTGTCATTGGGGTTGTTTTCATTAAAAACAGTATAGGCTATTCGGTTTACGCCAGCACTGTTATTGTCGGGCATTAATTCAACATCAAGTGTTCCTACTGCAAATGAATTTGCTGCAACCTCTACAAGTTGGGTGCTTTCATTGATATATGGAGGATAGCAAACTCCCCAACAAAATGTTGAAACGGATTCTCCATGTGTTTCTAACACTTGTTTTCGCACTTTAACTGATATTGTTGATGTTGAAATGTTTTTAATTTTAAAACTCTCCACAACCATTTCGTCCGAAGTGTAACCAAAAGTGGTTGTTTCGGAGTTATTTAAAACTAAAACGTCTCTTGTTGTGTAAACTTCGATCGATTGGGCGTTAACGGTAAAATAACCCATCATCACGGTCAGAATTGCTAGTAAGTTTCTTTTCATAGTATATAAGTTTATTGTCTTACAGTTCATTTCAAATATTATGCCCTTTATCTATGAAGGATATAATTTGGATTTATTCAATGTGTTTATAGGCGGCTTGGATAATTTTGTTCTCTTCGGAAGTAACAAAAACCACCACGGAAAGTTTCTTTGCTCGCCATGAACTATGAATTGCAACAGGGAAATTATAAATAAATTTGCTTTCGCTATTTAATACAAATGGCTCACCCAAATGAGATGTAAATCCGTGACGAACTACATGGTTATGAACATAATCGGTAATTAATTGACCATTGTTTAGCTGTGCGCTTACCACCGAATCCTCTACCAAAACAGCATATAGTTTTAAATCGTTTAAGGCTATTTCCGGTTTTGTATTGGTTATAGTGGCTTTCGAAATTACCGTGTTGTTTTCAATTGAACTCTCAATGTTTATTGCCATGGTTGTGGGTATATCTTTTTCAATGGCAACAGCTTCGGCCCACTCTGCAAGTGGTTTTTGCGCATCTTTGTTCAACGATCCAACAACTCCTCTGGGGTATAGATCAATATTTAATAAGGTTGTTAAATTGTCTCCAAATGGGGTTGTGTAATTGGTTGGATAGGTTGTGGTTGTATCTGAATAGTATCCCGAATGAATTGCAATGGGAATTATTCTTTCTCCATATGTTTCCGATAATATTTGCAACTGCTGATGTGCTTGTGGGCAATTTGTGCAACGATGACCTGTAAATTCAATCAAAAGTACTCTTTTTACCGTGTCGCCGTCGATGGTTGTGCCTGTATCTTGGATTGTTTCGTATGGATTTCCTTCGATTTTATCGCATGCGTTGAATCCAATACCGAGGAGTGCGATTAATATTGTAAGTAGAATTGTATTCGTTTTCATGGTTGAAGTTTTAATAATCGAACTATTAGAACGTACTTGATATGGAAATATTGAATCCTGTGGATGCGGGGACCATGCGGCAAACTCCGCCTATACATATAACGCCTTGACGCTGACGACCATAGCCAATTTGAATTCGATTTGCCCCTTTTGTATATCCAGTTCTTACCATATAATAGTGTAGTTGTTTGTCTGAATCGCTGTTGCCAAAGTTGTATTGATCCACTAGAGCCACAAACCAATGGGGTGATACGGTATATTCTAAGGCTGCGGTAACCCAATCGCCATAATCCTGTTTAGTCGAAAGGAATTGTAACTCGGCACGAAGTGCGTGTTTTGGTTTAAGCGAAAAAGTCATGTCTCCAACAAATATAAAGGCTTCAATCATTCCGTCTTTCCCTTCAATATACTGGCGGTTGTAGGCCGAATATTGCAATGAGAAAAAACTTTTCACTCTTTTTGATAATTTCTTTTGAATGTCGATGCTAATATCTTCGTACAATCGCTCATCTCCAATACTTAGGAAAGAGGTTTCGTATCTATTCCAATGGGGACGAATTGAGTCCAACATGGGAAGGTTTGTTGTGTCTATGGTTTGTACTCGGCTGTAATTTAGTGTGATAAGAGTTCCGTATTTTCCGCCAAGAAGTGTTTTGGGTTTTAAACGATAAAAAATTTCCGCCTTAATTCCAGCTTCTCCATTTAATTGTGTGGCATAAGGATACATCGCCGGAAGGCTATAGATATGATTTTTGGATATTGCGGGAAGGTAATTTAGCATTAAATCGTTGTTTTGTGCTGATCGACTTGAGCGGAAACTCATGTTGTTTAACCACTTTCCTCCTACAACCATTCCAAAGGTCCCTTTTGTAAAGGAGATGTCGGACATAATAGCTTGCCCAGGTTGGTAGTTGTTTAGGTTGTCGGCTGAAGGGTCATTTATTTTATATCCATATTCCGATACTATTGAAAATCCTCCGCGCTGAACCGATAGTCGCGTTGCCATAATAGCCACGTTTTCAGGGAGTTTTAATATTGGATTTCGATCGGCTTGGTATCTCGATACAAAGCTACCTCCCAATGTAATTTGGGTTTCTACACTGTCGAGTTTAAAGGCTTCGTTTAGTTGAATCTCTGCATCGGCACCACGAACTATACCGGGTCCTAAATCGAAAAATAGTCTTTGTTTTCCCACCAGTCCTTTCAGGTAAATTCCTTTATGTGGATTGTGTCTTACGAGTACACCCTCAAAAGCATTGTCGATTCCTAATGTTTTATCTTCGTAGGCACGCAGCGACATTCCGCTTCCAAATTGCTCGTAGAAGTTACCAACGGTAAATTCAAGTTCGTCGCTTTTATAATTAAAAAATTTATAGGGAATTCCAGTTCCATCGTATGCATTCGAAATTCCTTGTAAAGTATTAAGGTAAGACTCAAAACGCAACCCTGCCGTAAGTTTGCCATAGGTGTAACGTAGATTGGCATAACTGTTCATGAGCATTATTTCGGGTGCTTTATCGGCACCAGTTATGGTGTCCTCCATGTAGGTTTGTGCGTCAATCTGAAAGTTTCCTGAAAAATGACCTTTTTTTTCATCCTCTTCTTGTGAAAATAGACTCGAAAACGCAATTGAAACGAGTGCCAAACTGTAAACTATCTTTCGCATGATTTTTAATGAGTGTGTTAAGAAAATAAATGGCCGCAGGTTGGATTTTACGATGTAATTTGCCAAGTGCGGCCATTTAGAATTGTAATATAATTAGCGGATAAGCATTATGTGTTTACATTATTTAATTTCTTTGATTTTTTCAAAGAGTTCCTCTTCGTCGCCATCGATATAGCTCGTGTGTTGCCACACAATTTTTCCATTCCCGTCGAGCAGAAATGTGTGGGGGACGTTGGCAACATTCATTGCACGCTTAAATTCTCCGTTGGGATCACAATAAACCTCAAAATCCCATCCCTTAGAATTTACATAGGGCGCAACGCGCGACATGCTTCTTGAATCGTCCGTTGAGATGGCTATGACCTTTACTCCAGTCTCTTCTTGCCAGTCGATATAGTTTTCGTGAATTGCAGAAAGTTCTTTAACGCAAGGTTTGCACCAAGTAGCCCAAAAGCTAATTACAATGGGTTTCCCGTTGTTTGTGAGGTCTGCTGTGTTAAATGTTTTACCTGACATTGTTTTTATCTCAACGGAAGGGATATTCTGAGCCGTTAAGTTTAATGCTAAGGCAGAAATTAAGGAGATGAAAAGGAATTTGTACATAGCTGGTTGTTTTGATTTAAACATAAGATGCCTCGAATTTAATTGTTGAATGAAAGTGCTCAAACTCATGAATCCAACTCATAGCGGAATCGAGACATCTTATGTTTGTTAAATTGGTTTAATTTCTTTTTCGTAGTTGCAATTATACGGCCAAATGTGAAATTAAGCAATTTTAACGCTCCTACAATTTTCCTACAATTTATAATTTGATATATATACAAATACTACATTAATATTTTAAAAAGTTGATACGTAATCAATTAACATCGTAGTAAAACACTACAATTAGACAACAGATTTATTTTTATGCTTTTAGATATAAGAAAATAACTATCTTAGTAAATTGAAACTTTATGAGATATTTATTTCT
>Ga0265295_1006261_pt1 | contig 14530 bp, 12 predicted proteins | sample Munlansysbiofilm_FD_192503 | JGI IMG/M metagenome (GOLD analysis project Ga0265295, IMG submission 192503) | Leachate microbial communities from a municipal landfill in Southern Ontario, Canada - Methane capture system biofilm | ecosystem: Engineered > Solid waste > Landfill > Unclassified ... | reverse complement strand
GTGGAGGATGCGCCGTCCGGGACCCTGGCGCTGCGGCAGGCGGAGCAGGCTCTCAGTCTGGAGCGGCCGTATCAGGCCGTGTTGATCGACCGGGGGATGCCCGGCATGGACGGCATTGAAACGGCGGCGCGTATCCGCTCTCTGAGCCCCGGTTCGCCCCCGGGGATTATCCTCATGAAAGGCGCCGGGGACAACGGGCGCCCTTGTGAAGGAGACGGCGCGGCTGACATGGAGCAACTGACGAAGCCTGTTCCGCCCTCCGTTCTTTTCGACACCATCATCCGCGCGCTGAGCCGTTTGTCCAGGAGCGACAGAGAATGCACGGCGGCTCATTCGGCGCTGGAAGAACGATTGCGGACCATTGCCGGGGCGCGCATTCTGCTGGTGGAGGACAACGAGATAAACCGCGAGGTGGCCGTGGAGCTGCTGAGGGGCGCCGGTTTGCGCGTGGACACGGCCGACAACGGCCGGGAGGCGCTGGGGATGCTCAATGGGTCCGGCTATGAACTTGTGCTGATGGATATGCAGATGCCGGTAATGGACGGCGTCACGGCAACCAGGGACATCCGCGCCAACCCCTTGTGGAAGGATATTCCAGTTATCGCCATGACGGCGAACGTTATGCCGCCTTACCGGGAAGAATGCCGCGCGGCGGGCATGAACGATTTTATCCCCAAACCCATCGACCCATCCCTTTTGTGGTCGGTGTTGCTGAAATGGATCCCGCCGCGCAAAGGGGACGCCGCGGGTCCGTCTCCCCCGGAGTCTCCGGACGCCTCGCTTCCCCTTGCCTTCGACGGGATCGACACCGCCCTCGGTTTGCGCCTGTTGCTGGACAACCGGGATCTATATATTGCTATCCTGAGAAAATTCCTCCTCAACCACGAGGATACGGCGGCGGAGATCCGCCATGCACTGGATGTCGGCGATCTGGGGACCGCCGGACGTATTGCCCATACCATGAAAGGGGTGGCCGGCAATATCGGCGCGATGAATCTGCACTCCCTTTCCGCGGAGCTGGAACGCGGGATCCGCAACGGGGCCGCCCCGGAGGAAGTGGAAAGGTGCATGATGTTGTTTCGGGAGGCCCTTGACGCCCTTGTCCGCGAACTGAGGATGAAGCTTCCCCAGGAGGAGGCGCCGGAACCGGTTCAGGTCGATGGAGAGGCGCTGGAGGTCATATGCTGTTTTCTGGCGGAGCTCCTGAAACAGGATGACGCCGAGGCCGTTGAGCTGTTCGGGGAAAACGAGAATCTCCTGCGCGCCGCGTTTCCGGAGGAATTCGGGCCCATGGAGAAGGCCATCAGGAGATTTGATTTCGATGTGGCGCTGGCGATACTGGAGAAAACCCGGTCAGTAACTGTCTCCGGCGTGGCCCATTCCGGATAACGGGTTTGAAAGAGGTTTACGGATAATGTCCATAGGAAGGTCCACGATACTTGTTGTCGACGACACCCCCGACAACCTTTCCATCATGTCCGCCATGCTCAGGAACGACTACCGGGTAAAGGTGGCCAACAATGGCGAGAAGGCCCTGCGCATCGCTGGGTCGGAACCTCTGCCCGATCTGATCCTGCTGGATGTCATGATGCCCGTCATGGATGGCTACGAGGTATGCCGGCGGCTCAAGGCCGATGTCCTTACCCACGGTATTCCGGTGGTATTTCTCACCGCGCGGACCGAGGCGGAGGACGAGAAGAAGGGCCTGGAGCTGGGCGCGGTGGACTATATCAGCAAGCCCGTCAGCCCTCCCATAGTCCTGGCCAGGGTAAGGAACCACCTCAATCTGAAGGCGGCTGCCGATTTTCTGCGGGACAAGAACGAATTCCTGGAACTGGAGGTGGACAGGCGGACCCGGGAGGTGCAGGCCATACAGGAGGTGACCATCCTTACCCTGGCGTCACTGGCGGAAACCCGCGACACGGACACCGGCAACCACCTGAGGCGGACCCAGATGTACGTGAGGTCCCTGGCCGCGAGGCTCAAGGGGCATGCGCGCTTCAGGGAATTTCTTACCGGCGAAAACATCACGATGCTGTTCAAATCTGCGCCTCTGCATGATATCGGCAAGGTCGGCATTCCGGACCGCATCCTGCTGAAGCCGGGCAGGCTGACGCCGGACGAGTTCGAGATCATGAAAACCCATACCACCCTGGGCCGCAACGCCATCGTGCACGCGGAACGTTCCCTTGGAAGCAAGGTGGATTTTCTGCGCATAGCCAAGGAAATAGCCCTGTCGCACCAGGAGAAATGGGACGGGAGCGGTTATCCGGAAGGACTGGCCGGGAACGCCATTCCCATCTCGGCGCGCCTGATGGCGGTGGCGGACAACTACGACGCGCTGACAACCAACCGCGTCTACCGGAAGGCGATGCCCCATGAAAAGGCGGCTGAGATAATCATCCAGGGGAGGGGCGCCCATTTTGATCCGGATATCGTCGATGCCTTCATCGGCCTTCAGGACGAGTTCCGCTCCATTGCGCGTCGTTATTCCGATGAGGAAGAGGAGCAGTAATCCCGAATCCGGAGTGGGCCCTCAGCCGTAGAGATAGCGGGCCTTGAGGGCCATGATTCTTCCGCAGGCCTGATTGATCCGCTTCTCGTCCATGCGTCCCGCTGCAACCATCTTCATCAGCATCTCTATGGTCCTCGGCGCCGTATCCGGGTCGTACAGCTTGTCGTTGGCCACCACCAGGATGTCCACTCCCGCGTTGATGGCCTTTTCCACGGCGGTCTCGTAGCTGTAGTGGTTGACGATGGCGGCCATGTTCAGGTCGTCGCTGAGCACCACGCCGTCAAAACCCAGTTCCCCGCGCAGAATACCGTCGATGGTCGCCCTGGAGAGGGTGGCGGGATAATCCCCGTCCAGGCGGGAGTTGAAGGTGTGGGCCGTCATCACCATGTCGCACAGGCCCTGTTCGATGAGCCGGCGGTAGGGGATCAGTTCATCCCTGGTCCAGTATGCCGTGACATCCACCAGGCCGAGATGGGAGTCGTCCCGCGAGCTGCCGTGGCCGGGAAAGTGTTTCAGGCAGGTGGCTATCCCCCGCTCCCGGTGCCCCTTCACGAATTCCGCGGCATGGGCGGCGACCCGTTCCGCGTCGGCGGAAAAACTCCTTTCCTTCAGGGCGATGATCGGGTTTGCCGGGTTGCTGTTCAGGTCCACAACCGGCGCCAGGTTGAGGGTGAAGCCGAATTCCCTCAGGGTGGAAGCCATCTCTTCGGAATGGGAGCGGGTCAGCTCCGGGTCGTCCTTATTTCCCAGATATCCGGCCGAAAGGGATGGCGGGAAGCCGTAACGCTCCTTCAGGCGGGTGACGATGCCCCCCTCCTGGTCCACGGATATCAAAAGCGGAATACCGGCATAGGAGTTGAGGCGCCGGGTCAGGGATTTCAGTTGCGCCGGTCCGGTGATATTGCGGTTCGTGACCTGGAGGTCGCTGTTGTTGTCGAACAGGACCACCCCGCCTATGCCGTAATCGCGTATGGCGACGGCGACCGGGCTGTCTTCCGGGGCGGTCTCCCCGGTGAACCCAAGCATCAGCATCTGGGCGATCCTGCGTTCCAGTGGCCACTCCAGCCATTCCCCGGCGGGGCGCGCAACGGCCCGGCGCGATGTGGAGCACGCGGCCAGGAGGCCGGGGAAGATGAGGGCCGCTCCGGCCAGGGCGGAGCATTTCAGGAAACGTCGTCTTTCCGGGGAAAAGGGCGAACGCACGGATGTACCTCCTTGGATGATGATCCCCGGCGGCGGGGTTTTTCCCGCCACACCGCGGAAGAATGCATCCTACCATGGAATCCCGCCTTCCTTTCCAATAAAATCTTCATCCCGCGCGGAAATCTGTTTTCAAAAAGGGCCTGTGACTGGTAAGCTGTAGCAATCGCTGTACTTGAAAAGGAGGCGCGCCATGTCCGTCAAAGTCTGTTTCGCCGATATGAGGGCGGGGACAAAGGAGAATCTTTTCGACAAGATCGGCAGGCTTATGCGAGGTTGCGGGCTGGAGGAGAGGATCTGTCCCGGCGACCTCACGGCGATCAAGATGCACTTCGGGGAAAAGGGAAACCACGCCTTTGTCCGGCCGATCTTCATCAGAAGGGTGGTGGAAGAGCTCAAGGGATGCGGGGCAAAACCCTTTCTCACCGATTCCTCCACCCTCTATCCCGGGGCCAGGAAGGAGGCCGTGTCCGGCCTGACGAACGCGGTGGAGAACGGTTTCGCTTATGCCGTGGTCGGTGCGCCCCTCATCATGTGCGACGGCCTGCGGGGGCATACTGCGGTGGACGTGCCCATCGAGGGTGAGCTGTTTCGCGCGGTCTCCATCGGCGCGGAGATCGGGGAGGCGGACGCCATGGTGGTGGTGTCCCACTTCAAGTGCCACGAGCTGACCGGTTTCGGCGGCGCCCTGAAAAACCTGGGCATGGGATGCGCCAGCCGGAGCGGCAAGCTGCTGCAGCATTCCGCGGTGGCGCCGAACGTGGCCGAACAGTTGTGCACTGGATGCGGCCTCTGCCTGGATGCGTGCGCCCATGGCGCCATCAGCGTTCGTGACGGAAAGTCGCTCATAGACCCCGTAAAGTGCGCCGGTTGTGGCCGCTGCATCAACGTCTGTCCGGTCAAGGCGGTGAAGGTGCGCTGGGACAAGGACGCCCCCCTGGTGATGAAGAAAATGTGCGAATTCGCCCTGGGAGCGGTACAGGGAAAGCGGGAAAAATCCATCTACCTTAACTTCATCACCCAGGTATCGCCGGCCTGCGACTGCTATGGCCACGCGGACGCGCCCATCGTGAACGACATCGGCATCTGCGCCTCCACCGACCCGGTGGCGGTGGACCAGGCCTGCGCCGATCTGGTGAACGCGGCGCCGGGGAACCGGGACACGGCCCTGAAGAGCGGTTTCGAGCCGGGGGGGGACAAGTTCCGCGGGGTGTCACCCGACATCGACTGGGAGGTCCAGTTGCGGCACGCTGAGAAGATAGGCCTGGGGACCAGGGGATACGAGCTGGAGAGGATCTGACGCGCTATTTCCCTTGCCATCAGGCCGCTTCCGGGTAGAATTTCGGCGGGGAATGCCCCGAGGCGGGTTATCAAACAAAAGGAGCGCCATCATGAATGTCGTGGAGAAATATCTGCAGGCCCTTGAAGCCGCGGTCGAAGTGAAGGACAAAGAGGTCATCGCCATGCTGGAACCCTTTGCCACTCATCTTTACAAGGAGATCCACAACCGGACCGAAAAAGCCTCCGGCGAAGAGCGCGCATCCTGGGAACGGGCGCTGCGGCGCATCAAGGATGTGATCGCCGGCATTGCCAAGGCGAGTCCCGAGATCTGGTAGGGATCTCCCTTCTTTTCCGGGGGTGCGCTGTGAAATACTATCCCATCAATATCGAGATCCACGGCAGGAGTGTCACCATCGTCGGCGGCGGGGCCGTAGCGGAGCGCAAGTGCCGGACCCTCCTGGAAGCTGGGGCCAGGGTCAGGGTCATCGCTCCCACCCTGTCCAGGGGCTTGCGGGGATTGGCGGAAAAAGGGATGATCGAACATCTGGCGCGAGAGTACCGGCCCGGCGATCTGGCCGGTTCCTTTCTGGTATTCGCCGCCACCGGCAGGCGCGGAGTCAGCATGGCGGTGGCCGATGAGGCCGCTGAATGGCGCATCCCGGCCAACATCGCTGACATGCCCGAGCGCAGCGATTTCACCACCCCGTCTTCCGTTGCCAGTGGCGATCTCCTCCTGACCGTATCCACCGGCGGTAAGTGTCCCGCCCTTGCCAGGGAAATCAGCGGGGAGTTGCGGGAGCGGTACGGCGAGGAATACGCCGTGACGCTCCAGGTATTAGGCGCCGTCCGCGAACGTCTCCTGGCGATGAAAATGGGCTGTCACGCCACCAGGGAGATCCTCGGCTCCCTGATTTCGCGAGGCCTTCCGTCCCTTTTGCGCAACGGCGCCGCCGATGACGTCGATCGGCTCATGCGGGAGGTGGCGGGTCCCGGATTCAGTCTAGGCGAACTGGGGGTGGAGAGAAGGGATATGCCATGAGCGCCACGCTTTATAACGCCGCGCTGGCCCTTTACGGCCTCGCCACCCTTTGCTACCTGGTCTTCTTCGTCCGTCCGGCCGTGATGATGGGGCGTATCTGCCGCTGGGCGCTGGGCGCGGGATTCGCGTGCCATTGTCTCTACACCTTCCACCGCTATTTCGCGTCGGGACATACGCCCATCACGAATCCCCATGAGTCGCTCTCCTTTTTCAGCCTGGCCGTGGCGGGGGTCTTTCTCGCCTTCCAGTGGAGATACCGGGCCGTCATACTCGGCGCATTCGTCATGCCGGTGGCGTTTCTCATGATCCTGGCGTCCGCCTTCTTTCCGTCGTCGGTCGGCCCCCTGAATCCGGCCCTGAAAAGCGGCTGGCTGATAATCCATGCAGCGGGCGCGTTCTCCGCCTACGCCGTATTCGCCGTGGCCTTCTGCGCGGGGGTGATGTACCTGCTCCAGGAACACTACCTGAAAAGGAAGATACTGGGGGCCATGTTCCATCGCCTTCCCTCCCTGGATACTCTGGACGACATCAACTATCGCTGTCTGGCCGTCGGCTTTCCCCTGTTGACGGCGGCCATCATCTCCGGGGCCATCTGGGCAAAGGCCGTGTGGGGGGAATACTGGAGCTGGGAGCCGAAGCAGACCTGGTCTCTCATCACCTGGTTCGTCTACGCGGCCCTCCTCCACGGCAGGCTGACCACCGGATGGCGCGGCAGGAGGGCCGCGATCCTGGCCATTGCCGGTTTTTGCGTGATCCTCTTCACTTATCTCGGCGTCAACCTTCTGCTGCCGGGACACCACGGCAACAGGTAGCTGGAATACATGAATATCATCGTTGTGGGACTCTCCCATCATACGGCCCCCCTGGAAATCAGGGAGAAGCTGGCCTTTTCCTCCAACGGCATCGAATTACCCCTCCGTGAACTGACCTCGCTTCCGGATATCACCGAGGGGGTTATCGTTTCCACCTGCAACCGCGTCGAGGTGTATGCCGTTACCCGCGATATGGCCGCCGGCATCGCGCGCGTCAAGCGGTTCCTGGCAGGCCGTCGCGGGATCCCCTTTTCCAGCCTGGAACCCCATTTCTACGGTTATCACGGAGAAAAGGCCGTCCGGCATGTGTTCCGGGTGGCGTCCAGCCTGGATTCCCTTGTGATTGGCGAGCCGCAGATCCTGGGGCAGGTCAAGGCGGCCTACGGCTATGCCGCTGAATACGGCGCATCCGGCCTGATCCTGAACCGGCTCCTGCACAAGGCCTTTTCAGTGGCCAAGCGCATACGCACAGAGACCCGCATCGCTTCCTCGGCGGTATCCGTCGCCTTTGCCGCCGTGGAGCTGGCCAAGAAGATCTTTGACGACCTTGCCGGCAAGACTGTGCTTCTCGTGGGGACCGGGGAGATGGGCGAGCTGGCGGCGAGGCATTTCGTAACCGCCGGCGCCGGCGAGGTGATGGTGGCCAACCGCACCTTTGAACGGGCGGAACGTCTCGCAACGGAGTTTTCCGGCCGGCCGGTCCGTTTCGATGACCTTTCGGATCACCTCCACAAGGCCGATATCATCCTCTCCACCACCGGCGCCCCCCGCTACATCATCGGTCCGGCTGCCGTGTCTGAGGCGCTCCGTCGTCGCAAACAGCGGCCCATGTTCTTTATCGACATCGCGGTGCCCCGGGATATCGACCCGGCGGTTAATGATCTGGAGAACGTCTACCTGTACAACACCGACGACCTGCGGGGGGTTGTGGAATCCAATCTGGAGCAGCGCGCCAGGGAAGCCGAAAAAGCCGAGGAGATCGTCACCGATGAAACAGGGCATTTTCTCGCCTGGCTTTCTTCCCTGGAGGTGGTGCCGACCATTGTCGCCCTCCGCTCCCGCTTCGAGGAGATCGTGAGCGCGGAGGCCAGGCGGACCCTGTCCGCCTGGAAAGACCCATCGCCGGAGCAGGAGAGGCGTCTCGACGCCATGACATCGGCCATAATCTCCAAGTTGCTCCACACCCCCATCAGCGTCCTGAAGCATACCGGCCAGGGAGGGCGAATCGATCTCTACCTGGACGCGCTGCAAAGCCTGTTCGATCTCTCTCCGGAGAGGCCGGAAGGGGATGGGGAGTGAAAGGTGAAAAGTGAAAAGTAATGCGTGATGCGTGATGAGTGATGAGTGATGGGTGAAAGGCTGAAAGCTATTGGTTTGGGAGGGTTTTTTTGTGAGTCGGAGAATGGCTTTGAGATCTTTGAAAATCGGTACCAGGGGGAGCCCGCTTGCCCTTTGGCAGGCCGGGTGGGTGCGTGACCGTCTCGTTGAACGGTATCCCCAGTGCGCGGTCTCCCTGGTGAAGATAACGACCAGCGGAGACCGCATCCTTGATGTGCCCCTGGCCCGGGTGGGCGGAAAGGGGCTCTTTGTCAAGGAGATCGAGGAGGAGATGCTCCGGGGCGGGATCGACCTGGCCGTGCACAGCATGAAGGATGTGCCGGCTGAATTCCCGGAAGGCCTGGGGCTCGCCTGCGTCACGGAGCGGGAAGACCCCCGGGATGCCCTGGTTTCCAACGGAGTTCCCTTCGCGGAGCTGCCGCGCGGCGCCCGCATCGGCACCAGCGCCCTTCGCCGCCAGGCGCAACTGCTGGCCATCCGTCCGGACCTGGAGATGGTGATGATTCGCGGCAATGTGGAGACCCGGCTTGGCAAGATGGAAAAGGAGAATCTGGATGGGGTTGTCCTGGCCGCGGCGGGCATGAGGCGTCTCGGCTTCGCCGGGCTGGTAACGGAATATCTGTCCGTGGAGATATCGCTTCCAGCCACAGGACAGGGAGCTCTGGGAATAGAGTGCCGCATGGACGACAGGGCAGTCATAGAGGCGGTTTCCTTTCTCAACGACCCGGTCACGGCATGCTGTGTGGGGGCGGAAAGGGCGTTTCTCGGGCGCTGCCAGGGCGGCTGCCAGGTTCCTATAGCCGCCCACGGACAACTGGTCGGCGACGAGCTGCGTCTCTCGGCCTTCATCGGTGCCCTGGACGGCGGGAGATCCGCGCGGGGAGCTATCTCCGGCCCGGCGGAGTCCTTTGCCGCGCTGGGCGTTGAGCTTGCCGACAGGCTGCTGGAGGAGGGGGGTAGGGAGATACTGCGTGAGGTGTATGAGGGTGGTGGTGAAAAGTAAAAAGTGAAAAGTGATGAGTGATGAGTGATGAGTGATTTGTTTGGTGTCGGGATGAAGCTTTTTCCTGCTTTTTTTGGGCAGGCAAAAGGCGTATTTTCCCCCTTTACACAGGGGGATTTCGACCATTTTATTGAAGATCAACGGATACAGCGCATATGGAACCTCAAAAAAACGGATATGTCTACCTCATAGGCGCCGGTCCCGGCGACCCCGGCCTGATCACTGTCAGGGGGAGGGAGTGTATCTCCCTTGCTGATGTGGTCATCTATGACTACCTGGCCCATCCCGGACTTCTGGAATTCGCCGGGCCCGGGGCCGAGCTGATATATGCAGGCAAGATCGGCGGGGCTCACAACCGGGAACAGGGGCAGATCAACGACATGCTGGTGGAAAAGGCCCAGGCCGGCAAGGTTGTGGCGCGCCTAAAGGGAGGAGACCCGTTCATCTTCGGCCGGGGAGGGGAGGAGTGCGAGGTCCTGGCTGCCGCGGGCATCCCCTTCGAGGTCGTGCCCGGGGTCACGGCGGGTTCCGGAGCCACCGCATATGCGGGGATCCCGCTGACGCACCGGGACTTCACCACATCGGTTACCTTCGTCACCGGCCATGAAAGCCCGGCCAGGGAGGTCTCGGGCATCGACTGGCCGTGTCTCGGCCGGGGCAACGGCACCCTTGTCTTCTACATGGGAATTAAAAACCTGGCCGGGATAACGGAGAATCTGATGGCCCACGGCAGACCGGCGGATACCCCCGTGGCGCTGATCCGCTGGGGGACCCGCCCGGAGCAGGAGGTGCTGATCGGCACGCTGGCGGACATCGGCGAGCGTGCGCAAAAGGCCGTTTTCAGGGCGCCGGCCATCACCGTGGTGGGGGATGTGGTGCGTCTGCGGGACAGGCTCCGCTGGTTTGACACCCTGCCCCTGTTCGGCGTGGGAATACTTGTAACCCGCGCAACGGATCAGGCCGGCGCCTTCTCCCGCATCCTGCGCGGGTATGGCGCCCGGGTCGTTGAATGCCCGGCCATCGCCGTGACACGGCCCGAAGATTTCACCGGACTGGACGAGGCGATCCGTTCCCTGTCCGGTTTTGACTGGGTGGTCCTGACCTCGGCCAACGGGGTGAAGGCCTTCTTCGACCGCCTGTATCACCTGGGGTTCGACAGCCGCGCCCTGGGATCATGCCGGGCGGCCGTGGTCGGCCCCGGAACGGCAGAGGCCCTGGCGGCCCACGGTATAAGGCCCGACCTGATCCCCGGGGGATACCGCGCCGAGGGGGTGGTGGAGGCCTTCGCGGCGCTGGACGCGCTCGGAAAAAGATGCCTCTGGCCCAGGGGGGACCGGGCGCGGGACGTCATCAGGCTCGGGCTGGAGAAGCTGGGGATGGAGGTGGAGGCGCCGGTCGCCTACCGCACCGTGATGCCCGATTCCCTCCCCGCGGATGCGCTGGAGGACCTGGAAAAAAGACGCATTCACTGCATTTCCTTCACCTCTTCATCCACGGTTTCGAACCTGGCGGCCCTGGTGGGCGAAAACCGCCTCCTCCATCTACTGGAAGGGGTGGCGGTCGCCTCCATCGGCCCCATCACCTCGGATGCCTGCCGCGACCTGGGGCTGAGGGTGGATATGGAGCCCCACGACTCCACCATCGAGGCCCTGGCCGGAGAAATCGCCGCTTTTTTCTCATCCCGGAGGGACTGACCCCCGATTGCGCCGGGGTGTGCGGGGTGGTAGACTGTGCTCCATGCCAATCATTCATGAACCCGGTCTGGTGATGGAACCGGCCCGGAAAAGGAACTGGTTCGACCGCAACTGGAAGTGGTTCGTTCCCCTTGCCTGCCTGTGGGGGATTGCCGTTGTCGGCGCTTTCTGCCTGGTCATCGTTTATTTCGCGTTTGGACTCATGAAGACGAACGACGCCTACCGGGAGGCCCTGGCCAGGGCCAAGGCCAGCCCGGCCGTCATCCGCGCCCTGGGCGCCCCTGTGCGGGAAGGGCTGTTTGTCTCCGGCTCGGTGCAGGTAAGCGGACCTTCCGGGAGAGCGGAACTGGCAATTCCCGTCTCCGGGCCGAAGGGGAAGGGGACGATATTCGTATCGGCGCGCAAATCGGCGGGACGCTGGACCTTTTCCACAATCCAGGTGGAGGTTGATGAAACCAAGGAGAGGATCGACCTCCTTGGTCCGGGCGAGCCCCGCATTCCCGGCGGGGAATCTCCGCGAAAGGGGCGTGAGCTGGTTATATGAAACGCGGGGAACCGGGCGGCAATGAACCGTTGGTTATCCCGCGTTTTCATTTCGCGCATGTCAGTCATTCCATGGGTTCGGTACCCCAATATCGCAAAGGAGAACGTTATGGAAAGCCGTGTCATAATCCTTGCCGCGCTGATGCCATTATTGCTGCTTGCCGCCTGCTCCGATTCGGGAGACGGGGAATCATCCAACAGAAAGACCTACACTCTGGATTCCGCGGCGTCAGGGGTGATTGAAACCATAAACAACATCGTCAACATGACCATTGTGTCCAAAGACCCCAATGACCTTAAGGCGGAATACAGGGCGGGATTCATCCAGGGGAAGCTCCAGGGAAAAACCATCATTTCCGCCAGGGACAATTCATGGGATCACGCCTATCTCCTGGACCCTTCCCATACCTTTCCGAAGCAGCACGGTCCTACCAGAGCCGAGCTTGATGAGGCGGGCCGTGTCCTGACGGCCAACTATGGCGCTTTTCTGGAATACCTGCGCAATCCGGCTTGCGGCGCCGTCACCGCGCACCGCCTGAAGAGGCTCCTTTTCCGCATGCTGGGCATCTACCACGGCGCCGTTCTTGACAAGCCCGAAAGCCTCGACTTTTCAGGGTCATGGCTTCCGGACGCTCATTATCTCAAGGTCCGGGAGCTGGTCTTGGGGTATGAAACCGCCGGTCTCACCTTCCTGGACGTCTATTTTCTGAATGCCTACAGCGACCTGATGGACACCATATCCTTTTCGCCGGAACTGGCGGCGGGAGGGGTGAGGCCCGGCGACCATCCGGACAAGTGCTCCGCCTTCCTGAAACGCGTCGGAAGCGAGGTCATCCTTACCCACAATACCTGGCAGGGGTTTCTTTCCCAGAGCATGGTCCAGACCCTGGCGGTGAACGGTGACATGGTTACCATGAACGCCACCAACCCCGGACTTATCGGTTCCTGCACCGACTTCGGTTTCAACAACAAGGGGATGCTGTTCAACGAGACCACGCACCGGGCGTCCAAGGGAGAGGTGAATCCCACGGGAATATGGATATTCTGGCGGGCGACCCTGGCCGAACAGTTTTCAGCCTCCGTCGACGACTTCTTCGACGCCATCTCCCTGGACAACACCGGCACCTATCTGAACGGCTACATGCTGGCGGACGCCAAGACCGGGGAGACCGGGCTGGTGGAGATGTCCTACCGCTGCTTCGTCTACTATCGTTCAACGGGCGGCCCTTACGTGGTAACCAGCAGGTCGCTGGACGGCAGGCCGTGCTCCACCGATTATGACCGGGAAATGGTCACCGCCGATTATCTGATGGGGATCAACTTTCCCGCTTCTCTTCAGGTGCGGACGGACCTCCAGTCCACGGACAACCGTCCGGCGCGCCGGCAGCAGTTCAAGGAACTGCTGCCCGGCGTGAAGGACGTGGCGGACGCCATGAATGTCATAACCTACACCGATCCGGCCAACCCTCTCTCCCTCTTCGGCCGATGGGACCTGGGCTATGGAGAAACCTCCTATCCCAAGCAGATACCCGACGGTTCCATCGACTCCAAGGCGGCTACCACGGAAATGGTCCGCTCCTTTTCACGGCTTTCCGGAGCGCTGGACACAGCTTCCCCGAACAAGGGGTTCTGGATGCTGTACGGGACCCCCAGGGTGAACGGAAAGCCCTTCATCTGGAGCGAATCGTCATGGAAATGGCAGACATTGCGTGACGTGCCCGACAGGCTCGACGGCAGCTTCACGCTGATGCCGCTCTATCTGCGGTAGGAGGGGGGAATTTGAGGATATCAATAGCTCTGCGGTTCTTTATCCCGCACGTGGCAAAATATTATTGATCATCTCGCAAATTCTATTTGTCATGCCCGAATGACTTTATCGGGCATCCATGATTCCGATAGGTTACAGTCTGGATTCCCGATTAAAATCGTCTCGGGAATGACAATTTGCGAGAGCATCATTATTCAAATTCCTCAAATTCTTCCGCGGAATAAAAAAGATGCGCTTCTTTTATCTGTTCTTTATCGAGGCTATCATTCAATATGGATTCTTCAGCTTTTTTTCTGAATAACTTTGCCCGATCTTCAAGTTCATTGAGTTTTTCTACAAGACCGTTTTCCTCTATGGTTGTTTTCACAGCGCGGAATAGGTCTTCACTCCCATAGACCAGCATGCCCTCCTGGAGAATTTTGATGGCAACCATGTGTTTGAAATCGTCGAAGCGGGCCTGGTCCCTGATGAGCGCCAGCCTTTTTATTTTATAATCAACCTCTTCGTTTAGGGAGGGATCAATAAGCATTCTGTACTTTTTCCGGTATATGATCTCATCAAGTCTGCTAATTGAACTATCCGGCAGGGCATCGTCAACAACGGCAACAAGGTCAATGTCAGAACCCTTTACGAGCTTCCCCGTGCTTTTTTCAGGTCTGGGCACATCGTGCGCCATCTCATAAACAATGTCTCCGGCAATGATAAAGCAGATTTGATGTTGCCGGGACAGATCATCTTCAAATTCCTCCATTATTTCAGAAACCATCCAGCGGGCAAGGCCGAATTTGAAGGCGCTGATCTCGTGAATCCTCTCTGTTACCTCTGCGCATCTTTCTTCAAGTGGTCCGGGATTATCGGCGAGCCCTACAACTGAATAGGTAAGGAACTCTCTCAGGATCGAGGGGGAAAGACGGGCAAAGCCTTCAACATGACGGTCGAGCCTCACATATCTTCTGCCCAAAGCGCGAACAAGCAGTTGCGGAGTGGATTTGCATGCCTTCCAGATAAGCAGGCTGTCTTCATCGACTTCTGATAAGATCTCAAACCCCGTACAGGGACCTTTCGTTTTGACGAGGCGGACAATCCTGTCCTGCAAGGGGTCGGGCATTTTCTGGTCCTTTTGGTTTATGTCTATGTGAAATCTTCGTAACTATTCAGCACAAAAACTGTCAACTAAGGAACTGTAAACAAATAACATGGGCATCTTGCATCTCATCTTCAGGTCATCTTTGACCGAACCTCAATCACCAAATCCTCAACGTAGCCCTGCTACGTCTGCGGTTTGGTTCAATCAGTTCAGCCAAATCTGAACTGAATCTGAACGCAATATTGACCAT
>Ga0265295_1006260_pt1 | contig 14530 bp, 8 predicted proteins | sample Munlansysbiofilm_FD_192503 | JGI IMG/M metagenome (GOLD analysis project Ga0265295, IMG submission 192503) | Leachate microbial communities from a municipal landfill in Southern Ontario, Canada - Methane capture system biofilm | ecosystem: Engineered > Solid waste > Landfill > Unclassified ... | reverse complement strand
TCCGATCCTCCCCGAGCTTGACGTGGGGATTGTACCCATGCGCGGAAATTTCGGCCACCAGCCGTGAAAGCCGCACGGCCTCGGACTCCTTGTCCATGTAGATCATGAGTTCAGGAGCGCTGGACACGAACGTGGTATCATACTCTCCGGCGCGGAAGCGCGGATGGGCGATGATCTGACGATGAAAATGGATGGTGGTCTTGATCCCGCCGATGATGTATTCATCCAGGGCCCTTGCCATGATTCCGAGCACCTTGTCCCACTGCGGGCCGTAGGCGATGAGCAGCGATGCCGCCGAATCGTACTGGGAGGGAAAATCGTACCCGCCGCAAACGCATGAATCCACGCGCACTCCGGGACCGCCCGGAGACAGATAGCGGGTGATGCGGCCGGCGTTGGGCGAAAAATTGTTCTGCGGATCTTCGCAGTTGACGCGGACCTGGATGGCATGGCTCTTCGGCGTGCAGTTCTCTTCGGTCAGACGCAGCTTGGCTCCGAACGCCACGGCAATCTGCTCTTCCACCAGATCAATGCCGTATCTGCACTCGGTGATGCCATGTTCGACCTGCAGACGCGTATTGACCTCGATGAGATAGGCACGGCCCTCGGCATCGACCAGAAACTCGACGGTGCACAGGGAATGGTAGCCCACTGCGCGCACCAGCTGCCGCGAATATTCCTTGAGCTGTTCACGCAGTTCCTCGGTCATGCCCGGCCAGGGCGATGGAGTGATCTCGACCAGTTTCTGATGATTGCGCTGCACGGTGCAGTCGCGTTCGTCAAAGGCGAAGACATTCCCGTACTTGTCGGCGACGACCTGGATCTCGATATGCCGGATGGAGGTCAGCAATCGCTCCACATACAGACGCGGATTACCAAAGGAGGCCTGGGCCAGAGTCGAGGCCTTGATAAAGGCGTCGGCCAACTGGTCCTCGCTGAACACTTCATAAATGCCGCGTCCGCCGCCGCCGCCCTCGGCCTTGAGCATGACCGGCAAGCCTATTTCGGTGGCCACGACCTTTGCCTCTTCCACGGAGACGGCTCCCTCCGAGCCCGGTACCACCGGGATGCCCAGCTTCTGGGCCAGGATGCGGACCTGCACCTTGTTGCCCAGAAGCCGCATGGCTTCGGAAGTGGGACCGATGAAAATAATTCCGGCAGCGGCGCATTTCAACGGAAAGGAGTCGTCCTCGGAGGCAAAGCCCCATCCGGGATGGATGGCCGCCACGCCCCGGGCCTTGGCCAGAGAAATTATCGTGTCGATGTCAAGATACGCTCGCGAGTTCTCACCGAGATGAAGGAGTTCCTGGGCGCCGGAGGTGAAGGGGGCGGTCTTGTCCACATCCGTGGCCGTGATCATGGGCACGGCATGGAAAACTTCCTTGATGGAGCGGACAATTCGCCTGGCGGGAATGCCGCGATTGGCGACAAGAATCTTCTTGCCCCTTAACTCCAGGGCCACTTCTTCAAAACTGCGGGAAAGCTGCGAACACATATATTTCTCCGTATGCGTTATATTTGACCTTCCAATCAGCCCTCGGGGCGCAGCGAACCGGAATGCACGATCCGCCGTTCGCCGCCGGTGAGAAGGACTATGCCCCCATCCGGACTTATCCCCGCATACGTTCCGCAAACCGATGATCGATTGTCCGAAACGCGCACCAAGGTCCCGAGATAGGCTAGAACCGGCTCAATTAACTGGGAAAACTCCAGAGGGGTCGAATCAGAAAGTTCAGCACTATAACGGAGCCGACCCAAATTCACAAGCCGTAACCACAGGTCAAAAATGGTCATCCCGCGCAAATGCCCGCCGAGACTGGCCGCGACGCAGGCGTGATCGCGGCGCAGGTCCGCATCCTCGGGGCATGAAGTGATGTTGATCCCTACCCCGGCCAGGAGCACATCCCCTCTCTCCTCGATCAGGATTCCGCCGATCTTGCGACCATGCAGCAGAATATCATTGGGCCATTTGAGCTGCACGGGCAGGCCGAGCTCTCCCAGCCCCAGACAAACGGTCCAGCCGACCAGGACGGAGATCATGTTTTGCCAGGGAAGAGAGGGGACGGGCAGACGCCAGGCCGCAAAAAGGTTGCCGGGCCGTGAAATCCAGGTCCGCCGCATTTGCCCCCGGCCAGCCCACTGCCGGGTGGCCAGGACCGAATCCCACGGATCAAGCCCCCCCTGCCCGGCCAGGTGTCCGGCGACGTCAAGCACCGAAGAGCATGGCCCACAGAGGTAGACACGCTCGTCAGGGCGAAGCGGGTCAAACCCTCCCACGCCAAGGATCGCGGACGCGTCATCATGCTCCGCGCGAAAAGCGTCCGTGACGCCGACGATATCAGGAGTCCAGAGAATAGGCATGGGCTTTTACCAATACGAATAGGGTCAGGATTGGCTCTTCTGTTTTTTTTGCATGAGCAGGCGCTTGAGCTCGGATTTGTCTCCTGCGCGATACACCTGCGCGGGCTGGGATCGGACCGGGGCGGGACGAGGCGCCACAGGGCGCGGAGCCTCTTCGCGGGGGGGCGCCTGCTGGGCAACGGCAGCTCCCGGCGCAGGCGCTATCGGCCGTTCCGGCGGCGCGGGCGCTACCGGAACCGGCTGCGGAGCGGGTGAGGCGCCAGATGCCCCAATGGGCGCCGCAACAGGGGCCGCAACAGGGGCCGCAACTGGCGCCGGGACTGCGCGTGGAACTGGCCGCGGCGCGGCCACAGGCGCAGGACGCGGCGCCGGGAGGGGCGGCCGGACGACGGAGGCAGCCGTTCCTGCAAACGCCGGCGCCGGTGTCTGCGCGTAGGTGAAGCCCGTGGGAGTCTGCGGGGAAGAGCCGGCGACAGGCTGATAAAAAATGGAGCGCATGTAGCGTTTGGGCTCGAACATGCCCGTCACGCCGGTCAGGGATTCGGTGGACCCGATGATCAGGGACCCGTCGGGTTCAAGCACGGTCGCAATCTTCTCAAAAACCATCTTCTTGTCTGGCGGAGTAAAATAAATCGCCACATTGCGGCAAAAGACTATGTCAAACTTGCCAAGCCCGGCAAAAGGCTTCATCAAATTGAATTTCTTGAAGACGGCCATGGCCCGGATCTCGTCCCTGATCTTCCACCCGTCGCCCTGGAGGGTGAAGTATTTGTTCAGAGTCTGCAGCGGCAAGCCACGTTCTATCTCGAATTTATTGTATTTTCCGTAACTTGCCTTGGTCACGGCCTCATCGGAGATGTCGGTGCCGAGGATGGAAATCTGAAAATTGTTCACGTTGCCCAGCGCTTCACGCAGGGCGATGGCGATGCTGTAGACCTCCTGTCCGGTGGAACAGGCCGCGCTCCAGATGCGTAAGGGGATGTTGCGGCCTGAGACCGACTTGGAGCGGGCGTCGATCAGGTCCGGCAGAATCTTGTGCTTGAAGACTTCAAAAGGAGACGCGTCACGAAAAAAAAGAGTTTCGTTGGTGGTGATGGCGTTGACGATCTCTTTTTCCATGTTTCCGCTGCGATCGGCCTTGGCCTTGGCATGCAGATCCAGATACGAGGCGCAACCGTATTTTTGCATCATGGATTTGAGCCTGGTCTCGACCAGATAGGTCTTGGTCGAATCCAGGGCCACTCCGCAAATGGAGTAGATGTATTTGGACAGGACGCTGAACTCGTCAGCGGTGATGGTCGTCATTTTGCCGCCACTGTTGGTATTGACATGGCTATCTCACCGTGCGGACGATCTCGGAGGCGATCATCTGCAAAGGTGAAACCACATCCACGACACCGGCCTCGGCTGCGATCTTGGGCATGCCGTAGACCACGCAGGACTCCTCGTCCTGACCGATGGTCACGGCCCCGAAGCTTTTCAGCACCTTCAGCCCCAGGGTCCCGTCGCCACCCATGCCGGTCATGATGACGCCGGTGGACAAGGCGCCATACTCGCGGGCCACGAAGCGGAACATGTAGTCCACGGAGGGCTTGCAGTTGTTTTCAGGCGGATCGTCGGTAACCTGGATGATCTTGGTCCCGCCCGGGCCCGATGCCACGCGCATGTGCCTGCCTCCGGGAGCGATGTAGATCACGTCGGGACGCACGATCTCGTTGTGTTCGGCTTCCCGGACCTCGTATTGACACTTGGAGTCCAGGCTCTCGGCCAGGGATTTGGTGAAAACAGGCGGCATGTGCTGGACCACGAAGATGGGCACCCCAAGTTTCGGGAGCTGCGGCAGCATCTTGGTCAGGGCATTGGGTCCTCCGGTGGAAATGCCGATGGCCACGGCCTTCGACTTGCCTGTCCGCCGGGACGAAGCCAGCACTGTCGGTGCGGGCGGAACTGATGATACTGGCGCGGCCGCAGTCACGGTGCGGTGTCTTTGCTTGAGCAGGGACCGAAGCTCAAGCCGCTTGGCAAAGGCTTTCACCCTCGGCCCGATGGCGTTACGGAGCAACTGCACATTTTCCTGCATGACATCGGCATCAGGCTTGGCGATAAAATCAAAGGCCCCGAGCTCCAGGGCCCGCATGGTGATATCACTGCCGCGCTTGGTCAGAGTGGAGAGCATGATCACGCCCACGTCAGGGTAGCTTTTCTGAATCTCCTGCAGGGTTTCCAGACCGTCCATGATCGGCATTTCCACATCCAGCGTGATCAGGTCCGGCTTCAGGGACGCAATACGGGTCAAAGCGATCTTGCCGTTATTGGCAGTGCCGACCACTTCAACTCCGGGCATCTCGGCGAGAATGTCGCCCACCACCTTGCGATACATGATGGTATCGTCCACAACCAAAACGCGCAGATTCATCCAGACTCCTTGATATAAAAGACTTAATCGTCAGAAAGCACTTCACTGACATCAAGCACGGCGATAAGATCCCGGGCGGACTTGAGCACGCCCTGGAAATATTTGCCCTTGAGGCCCTTGATGTTGGAAGGCGTCGGCTCCACGTCTTCCCATTTGGATGTGACCACGTCGGTAATGCGGTCGACCAGCAGGCCGATGTTTTCATCGCGGGAATTGACGATGATGATGCGGCTGGTCTCCGTGGTTTTCGACGGCGCCAGGCCGAGCTTGCGCCCCAGATCGATAATGGTCACGATCCTGCCGCGCAGGTTCATGATGCCAAGCACATAGGACGGAGCCTGCGGCACTTTGGTCATCTCCATCTGTCTGTTCATTTCCTGAATGAGATTGATATCAATCCCGCACAGGGCCGAACCTACGTAAAAGCAGGACAGCTGCAAGGCACCCGTCTTTTCTTTGGCCTGCTGTTTCATGCGATTCTCCTTGAAAAAACTCTAGGCATCACTGGTACACCGTACACGCTTTGAAAAGATTCCGGCTGGTTCGCGGGTTCCGGGGCTCGCCCGCACCCGCGACCATCAGGAAGCGTAACGCTTCAGCCACTCGTAGATGGACTGCAGGAGGCGCTCCTTGTCCAGCTTTACCTGATAATCGTCAATGCCCGCGGCCTTGCCTTTGGCCACATCCTCATCACCGGCCAAGGACGTCAAGGCCACGATGGGCATCATGGAAAAGCGCTTGTCCTGGCGGATGAGCCGGGCAAGTTCGAATCCGTCCATATTCGGCATCTCGATATCCGTGACCACGAGGTCGAACTTGCCCGGCTCGGCGTCGAGCATGTTCCAGGCCACCAGTCCATCCTCGGCCACATCGACCAGATACCCGTCATCCTCGATGAACTTTCTGACCTGGTTGCGAAAGAAATCCGAATCCTCGACCAGGAGCAGATGCGGCACCCCGACCTCGCCGGCGTCATCGGCAATCTCTATGCTGCCGCGCACGGCGAACCAGTCGGGCTGGACAGTCTGGATGAGCTCGTAAATATCGACGATGAGGGTCGTGTTCTCGCCGATGACCGCCGAACCGCTGATGCCGGGCTGCTTCAAGGTGAAGCTGTCGAGATTCACCCGCGCCTCGATGGCGTCCACCGGCGGCTTGGCCAGCAGGCCTATCTCATGGCCGGCCATGAGGAAGACGATGACGATGAGTTCGCCCGTGAGGTCCAGCAGCCCCACGTTGGTCGCCTGATCCAGCGAGAAGACGGGCAGGGTCCCACCCCGGTATTTGATGACCCGGCGTCCGCCGACCTCTTCAATCTCCGCGGCGTCGATGAGTTCCACCCGGGCCACAAGATCAAGAGGCACGGCGCAGTATTCCTGCGGCGTGTTGCGGAAGACGAAGAGGGAGAGTTTTTCCGGGCCGGTGACAGCCTCGGCGTCCTTGGTGACCTGCTGCTTCTCGCGGGACACGCTCAGGCTCAGATCGCCCAGGCGGCCAAGGCCGGCCACGTCGAGGATCAGCGCGACATGCCCGTCACCCATGATGGTCGCGCCGGCATACCCCTGACACTCCTTGAAATGGCGTCCCAGCGGCTTGACCACGATCTCCACCGAGTCGTGGAGCTGGTCGACCACCAGTCCGTAACGGAACTGTCCGGCCGAAACCACGACCAGGTTGACGTCGGCCAAGATGCATCCGGCCTCCTGGACTTCATCAAGTCCCTTTTCGCCGCGCAAAATCTCGCCGACCATCTTCGACGCCTCGCAGGAATCGACGTCAAGGCCGAGCACATTGGAAAGATAGAGCAGCGGGATGAGCTCTCCGCGCAGCAGCAGCACCTCGGCGTCACCCACCAGTTCCACCCGCTCCGTGATCTGGTCGACGGGGATGCGCAGCAGCTCGTCGACGTTGACCTGCGGGATGGCGTAGCGCTCCTGACCCACGGAAACCAGGAGGCTGGGGATGATGGCCAGGGTCAGCGGCAGCTTGATGCGGATGGTCGTGCCCTTGCCCCGCTCGGTCTCGATGTCGACCTGACCGCCAAGCTGGTCCAGGTTGGACTTGACCACGTCCATACCCACGCCGCGCCCGGAAACATCCGTGACCTGTTCGGCCGTGGACAGGCCGGGCAGGAAAATCAGGTTGGCCTTTTCCTTGTCGGACATGGACTTGGCCTGATCCGGCGAGATGAGGCCCCGGCTCAAGGCCTTGGCCACGATCTTTTCGGTGTCGAGCCCCCCACCGTCATCGACGATCTCGATGATGACCTGCCCCGCCTCATGGTAGGCCTTGAGCACGATGGTGCCCAGCGCCGGCTTGCCTGCTCTGGCGCGCACGTCGGGCATCTCGATGCCATGATCCGCGGAATTGCGCACCAGATGGGTCAACGGGTCGCCCAGACCTTCGATGATGGTCTTGTCGAGCTCGACATCGTTGCCTTCCAGCTGCAGGTCGATCTCCTTGCCCAGTGTGCGGGCCAGGTCCCGGACCACGCGCGGGAATTTGTTGAAAATATTGCCCACAGTCTGCATGCGGGTCAGCATGATGGTTTCCTGCAGCTCGGACGTGACCAGATCGATGCGCTGTCCGGCCACCTCGATCTGGTGGATGGCATTGGAGGAAATGGCCTGCATGAGCTGATTGCGGCTTAAGACCAGCTCCCCGGCCAGGTTCATCAGGTCCTCCAGCAGGCTGACATGCACGCGCAGGGAGTCGGGCTGGCTGATGGCGGTTTTGGGCGCTCTGGGATCGGCCTTACGAATTGCATCGTCGTCAGCCATGGGCTGCGGCGCAGGTTGCGGGGCCGGCGCGACAGGGGCGGCTGGCGCCGGGGCCGAAGGCACGGAGTCCGCGGCGGGCGAGCTTAAGGACGAGGTCAGCGTCTCCCTGCTGAAGAGCTCGGAGATCAGGGAGTCCGTCCGGTCTTCATCGGGGGTTTGCGGGGTCTGATCCAGAAGCTCCTGGGCAAAATCGGCTGCCGGAGCCTTCGGGTCGGAGGGCAGGTCAATGCTCAGCGTCGTGATGAACTCGCCGCCAAGATCCAGCAGCGCGGGCATGATGTCGTCCTCGATGATGGAACCGAAAAGGACGAAAAAGGGGATGCGATTGGAAAAGTCGTCATCCTCCAGGGTGCCGACCGCCTCGAAATCCACTTTCAGATCAAGAATGACTCCGGTTGCGTCCATGCCTTTCAGGATGTCGAAAATGGTCTTGTTCTTACGCTGCACGTCATGGATCAGGTCGAATTCGAGAAGGTAGAGATTCTTCCCCCCCTTCTTGTTCTGGAGCAGATCAAACTCCGCGACCTCGAAGACGACGCGTCCCCGGCGATCCTTGACCTCGATCAGGCGATCCACGGAAGCCTTCGCCTCGCCCTCCAGATTGGCCGAAGCCGCCGCGGTCAGGGCCGCGACATGATCGTCGATGTATGCGTCGTTGCTCTCGGCCACATTGGAGATCAGGTCACGCAGCTTGTCGAAGGCCAAAAGGACGATGTTGACCACTTCCGGCTCAGGCACAAGCTCGCGGTTGCGGACCATGTCCAGAATGTTCTCGATCTTGTGTCCCAGGTCCTTGATTTTGGTCAGTCCCAGAAACCCCGCGCCACCCTTGATGGAATGCGCCGCGCGAAAGACCTTGTTGACCAACTCCACATCGATATCGGCGCCGGCCTGTTCAATGGCCAGCAAATCGTTCTCGATATCTCCGAGGTGTTCAGCTGCTTCTTCCACGTACATTTGGAGAGTTTCGTCATCCATCATCATTGTGCGAACTCCATGTCGATTTCAATTTATGAGGCCTTCTTGCGGACCCACAGGCACCGGTTCCGAGTGCCAAGCCGCTCGCCGGCACTGTTGCTCTTAAAAACGCCATCGGGACGATGCGCTCATTCGCCCCATTGTTCCGCCGTCACAACCTGCGGCAATGCTCATCGACCTTGATGGCGAGCATATGCCGCCCGGGCGCGTCACGCGTCCAGGTTCAAATGCTGGTCAAGACGCATCGATTTGAAAAGTTTGATTATATTTTCGGAAGCATTGGCAATGATCAGCTTCCCGCCTTTTTTCTTCATAGAGTTATGGGTAGCGATGATCACTCCGATGCCGATGGAGTCCATCATCCCCGTCCCGGCCAGATCAAGGCGCAGCTCTGTCGGCGATTCAGCCAACAACGAAGCCAGCTCCTGCTTGAACTGCGGGACCATGGAGGACACAAGGTCCTGGCCCGGGGTGATGGTGACACTGTTCCCTTGGCGGACGATAGCAGACATAGGCAACTCCTTGAAACAAAAATCATGGCTGGGAGGATCTTCTTACACAGGGGTCCGTACGATATCAATCTACATCACTGACAAAAATTTGCAACAAATTCTGATCGTTGTCCCTGATTTTTCGCATTTGTGAGCGGGCCGGCCTCAATAATGTCATACACATCGGACATAAAAGGCGTTTTTTCGCGGACAAAGGATATCCGCTTTATCCTTGTCAACATTATGAATTTCTGGAAAATATAAAAAGCCTTGCCGTTGACAGTCGAAAAAACGTAAACGCACCACAACCATTACCCAATGCAAAATTCTCCGATGAACTCCACCCACCATGCGCCACCCGCCCACTCTCCCACTATGGCCAGCATCCTTCTGGTCGAAGACAACGCCATTGTTGCCTTCGACATGCAACAGCGCCTGCAAAAACTCGGATACCAGGTCCAGGGCATCATCACCTCCGGCGAAGAGGCCATTGCAGCCGTATCCCGGCAAGCCCCGTCCCTCATCCTCATGGATATTTTTCTCAACGGAGGCATCGACGGTATCGAGGCAGCCAAGGCCATCCTCGACAACACGCAGATTCCCATCATCTACCTGACCGGGCATGACGACGAAGAAACCCTGAACCGGGCCAAGATCACCGAGACCTTCGGCTACATCATCAAACCCGCCGAATCCCGGGACCTGCACGTAGCCATCGAGATCGCCCTCTACAAACATGCCGCCGCGCAGGCACTGCAAAAAAGCGAACAGCAGTACAGGCTTCTTTTCGACTCCATGCTGAACGGCTTCGCCCTGCACGAGGTCGTGACCGATGACAAGGGAAAACCCAGGGATCTTCTTTTTCTCGACGTCAACCCGGCCTTTGCCAGCTTTTTCGACCTGCCCGCGAAAGACATTATCGGCCGCAGTCTGCGTCAGCTCTCGGAGACAGTTGAACCGTACTGGATCGACATCCTCGCCAAGACCGCCCTGACCCGCGAGTCCATCCGCTTCGACAGCTTCGCGGGATTTGTGGACAAGCATTTTTCCGTGGTCGCTTTTAGTCCCCAGCCACGTCAGGTGGCCGCTATATTCGAGGACACCACCAGGCGCAAGGATGCCGAAAAGCATCTCCAGCACCGGACCTTTCATGACGCCCTGACCAACCTGCCCAACCGCGCCCTCTGCCTGGACCGTATCCAGCAGGCCATGGAACGCAGCCAGGTGCGCGACGACTATCTTTTTGCCGTCGTGCAGATCGACATCGACCGTTTCAAGGACGTCAACGACAGCCTTGGGCATCTCGTCGGCGACCAGCTGCTTCAGTCCGTCGGACACATCCTGCTCGAGACCGTATCAGCAGTGGACACGGTGGCGCGCCTCGGCGACGACGAATTCGTGGTGCTGCTGGAGGAATTGCCCTCCAAAAAAACGGGCACGGCCACCATAAAGAAAATCAAATCCGCGCTGAACCGCACCCTGGACATCGAGCACCACCCCATCCACATCAGCGCATGCTTGGGAGCGCTCTTCGGGCCCAACGAATGCACTTCACCCGAAAACTTCCTGCAGGGAGCCAACATCGCCCTGCGGCACGCTCAGGAACAAGGACTCGATCAGCTCCGGTTTTACGCGGCGGAGATGCAGGACAAGGCCATCAAAAAACTGGATACGGAAACACGACTGCGCAACGCCATCAGCGAAAACGAGTTCTTCCTCGCCCTGCAACCGATTTTCTCCATCACCCAGGGCGCGACCTTAAGCGGTTTTGAAGCCCTGCTGCGCTGGAAGCCCAAGCACAGAGGCTGGGTCCCCCCCAGCGAATTCATCCCCATCGCCGAACAGACCGGACTCATTCTGCCCATTGGACAATGGGTCCTGGAGCAGTCGTGCAAGGTGCTTCACTCCTGGGCCGAGAAATACCCGGAAAATACGCTCAGCGTGTCCGTCAACCTTTCCGCGCGCCAATTCTCCGACCCCGACCTGGTGCACAACCTGTTCAGCTGCATCCGTCACAACCGGATCAATCCCACGCAGCTCAAGCTCGAAATCACGGAAAGCGACGTCATGACCAACCCCGAGGCGACGATCCAGAAGCTTCGAATCATGAAGGAGCTAGGTTTGGCCATCCTGGTTGATGATTTCGGCACGGGGTATTCGTCCATGAGCTACCTGCAGAGATTTCCCATCGACACGCTCAAAATCGACCGCAGCTTCGTGACCCAGCTGGATAAGCACGCCAACCGCGTCATCGTGCGCACCATCATCAACCTGGCCCACAGCCTGGGCCTGTCCGTGGTGGCCGAGGGCATCGAGACCGAGGCCCAGTGCCTCACGCTGCAGGAGATGGGCTGCGAGTATGCACAGGGGTTCCATTTTTCAAAGCCGATCCTGCTCGATGAGATCGACGACTTCATAAGCCAACATCTGAAAAAATAAAGGCGCTCCCGTCATGCAACGGCAGCGCCCCTCTTTCGTGTCACCGGGCCCGGAAAAACGGATTATCCCGTGGCCAGAATGCTCTTGGCCGGAATAAGACCAGTGGCCGCGGCCGAGACGATATTACCGGCCACTCCAGGTCCGTCACCGGCCACGTAGAGTCCTCCGATGGCCGTCTGCAGATTCTCGTCGCATTCCACCTGCGTGGCGAAGAACTTGATCTCCGGCGCGTACAGCAGCGTCTCGTCGTTGGCCACGCCCGGCACGACCTGATTGAGTTTTTCGAGACCTTCAACCAGGTTGGCCAGGATGCGCTCGGGCAGGGCCATGGCGATGTCGCCGCACACGACTTTCTTGAGCGTCGGCTCGATGTAGCTGTTGCGGATGCGGTTCCAGGTGGACCGCCGGCCGCGCTTCAGATCGCCGAAGCGCTGCAGGATGGGTTTGCCGCCGCCGATGAGGGTCGCCAGGCGGCCGATGGACTCGCCGTAAGCCTGATTGTCGGTCACAGGCTCATTCAGGACCACCTTGGACAGAAAGGCGAAATTGGTGTTCTCGCTCTTCTTGTCCATGTAGGCGTGGCCGTTGACGCAGACGAAGTCCTGATAATTTTCCTGGGCGATGAATCCACCGTAGTTGGTGCAGAAGGTCCGGGTCAAGTCGTCGTACTTGGCGGTGCGGATGAAAAAGGTCGGATCGTAGATGATGGAACACAGGTCCTGCATGATCTCGTTGTGCACTTCCACGCGCACGCCGACCTCGATGCCGCGCTGGGTCACGGCCAGACCGTGACGCTGCACGAGCTGTCCGACCCACTCCGCCCCGACCCTACCCGGCGCAAGGATGACGTTGTCCGCCAGATACTCGCCCTTGGCCGTGGTCACGCCGCGCACCCGGCCATCCTCGACCAGGATGTCGACCACCTCTTCCTTGGTGCGCACGGTCACGCCCTTGGACTTGATGTACTCGACCATGCCGGTGATATGACCGGGCAAGTTGTCGCTGCCGAGGTGCTTCTGCTTGATGACCAGAAGATCGATGCCGAACTTTCTGGCTTCCTTACGGATGGAACGGGCCTCGTCGATATTGGTCGGATAGACTTTGCCGTCCATGTTGAAACGGTTGAAGATGGCTTCCGTTTCGTCGATAAGCGCGGTGGCCTTGCCCAGACTCATGAACTGGGTCAGATCGGTCTTGCCCAGTTTGGGTATGAAGTTGAGCTTGCCGTCGGAAAAAAGCCCGGCTCCGCCCATGCCCGAAAGAATGTTGCAGGGCTTGCAGTGGATGCAATCCTGCTCGCCGGTCATGGGGCAGTTGCGGACCAGAGAATCGCGCCCCTTCTCGATAAGAAGCACATTAAGACTCGCCTGCTCGGCCAGATGATAGGCCGCGAACAAACCTGCCGGACCGCCGCCGACAATGATCACGTCATGGACTTTCTTGGGCATATCTATTTCCCTTCGACTTTCTTCTTGCGCGCGGACATGGAGTGCCGCTTCTGGGCCGAAAGCTCGATCTTGCGCAGGCGGATGTTCTGCGGAGTCACTTCGACCATCTCGTCGTCGCGAATGAAGTTGAGCGCCATCTCGAGCGTCATGGGCAGCACGGGAGTAAGGATGATGGCCTCATCCTTGCCCGAGGCGCGCATGTTGGTCAGCTTCTTTTCCTTGCACGGGTTGATGTCGATGTCGTTGTCGCGGTTGTGCTCGCCGACGATCATGCCCTCGTACACCGCATCGCCCGGGCGCACGAACATCCGGCCGCGCGGCTCCAGGTTGAAGAGCGCGTACGGCACGGCCTGGCCCTGCCTGTCGCAGACCAGGGAGCCCGAAAAACGGGTCGGAAAATCACCCCGGTACTCGCCGTATCCGTCGAACAGGGAGTTCATGATGCCCGTGCCCTTGGTGTCGGTCAAAAATTCGTCCCGGTAGCCGATGAGCGCGCGGGACGGCACGGAAAACTCCATGCGCACGCGGCCGCTGCCGTTGTTGACCAGATTGAGGAGCTTGCTGCGGCGGATGGACAGTTTTTCCGTGACCACGCCCATAAAGGCCTCGTCGCAGTCCACGTAAACGTGCTCCATGGGCTCCAGGAGCTTGCCGCCATCTTTCTTGTAGATGACCTCGGGCCGGCCCACGCCGAGTTCGAAGCCTTCGCGGCGCATGGTCTCGATGATGATGGCCAACTGGAATTCGCCGCGCCCCTTGACGACCATCGAGTCCTTGTCCTCGCTCTCCTCGACCTGGATGGCCACGTTGGTCAGGGCCTCTTTTTCGAGACGGTCCTTGATCTTGCGCGACTGCACGATCTTGCCCTCGCGACCGGCAAAGGGCGAGGTATTGATGGTGAAACGCATGGACACGGTAGGCTCGTCCACGTCGATGCGCTTCAGGCGCACCGGGTTCTCTTTGAGGCAGATGGTGTCGCCGATGCTGACCTTGTTCAGTCCCGCCATGACCACGATGTCACCCATCTCGACGGCGGCCTGATCCTTGAGCTGCATGCCCTCGTAGGCCTGCACCTTGGTCGGTCGGAAGGCGAGCTGATCGTTTTCGCCCATGCATAAAAGGTCGGCCTTTTCCTGCAACAGCCCGGCCTTGATCTTGCCGATGACCAGACGACCGAGATAATCCGAATAACCCAGGTCCGAAACAAGCATCTGGAAGGAAGCGGCCGGATCAAAACGGGGACCGGGGATGCGCGCCAAAATGAGGTCGAAAAGGCAGGACAGATCCTTGCCCGGTTCCTCAAGCACCGGAGAAGCCACGCCGTCGCGGCCGATGGCATAGAGCACCGGAAATTCAAGCTGGTCCTCATCGGCGCCAAGATCGATGAACAGGTCGTAGACCTCGTCCAGCACTTCCTGCGGCCGGGCGTCGGCGCGGTCGATCTTGTTGACCACGACCAGGATGGGCAGGCTCGCGTCCAGGGCTTTTTTCAGCACGAAACGGGTCTGGGGCAGCGGGCCTTCGGAGGAGTCCACCAGCAGGACCGCGCCGTCGACCATGGACAGGGCGCGTTCCACTTCCCCGCCAAAGTCGGCATGGCCGGGAGTGTCGACGATA
>Ga0265295_1006259_pt1 | contig 14533 bp, 10 predicted proteins | sample Munlansysbiofilm_FD_192503 | JGI IMG/M metagenome (GOLD analysis project Ga0265295, IMG submission 192503) | Leachate microbial communities from a municipal landfill in Southern Ontario, Canada - Methane capture system biofilm | ecosystem: Engineered > Solid waste > Landfill > Unclassified ... | reverse complement strand
TCTCCTTGCCGGGCTTCCGTCGGGCCGCTTGTGCCAGCGCCTCCGCAGCCGCCACCTTCATGTTAGGCGTAACCTTCCGAGCCTGCACATCAAGCGCACCACGGAATAGGAAGGGAAAACAAAGCACGTTATTGATCTGGTTCGAGTAATCCGAACGGCCAGTGGCCATCACATACGGTTTGTCGCCCATCACTTCCGCAACGGTTTCAGGCAAAATCTCGGGGTCCGGATTAGCCAATGAAAAAATCGCCGGGAACGGTGCCATGGAAGCAACCCATTCCGGTTTCACACAGTCTGCCTTCGACACTCCGATGAATACGTCTGCTCCACGCATCACCTCATCAAGCGTCCGAAACGGCGTATCCACTGACATCGCCTCTAGCCGATCACTGTTCCCCGGGCGCCCTTTATAGAGCACTCCGTCTTTATCGCTCATCATAACATGCTGCACACCACCAGCCATCAGCATATCCCGAATACGACTTCCTGCTGCGCCGGCACCGTTAATCACCACGCGCAGCTCAGACATTTCACAGCCGCACAAATGCGTGACATTCATTACGCCAGCAAGCACGATAATCGCCGTGCCCCATTGGTCATCATGGAAAACAGGAATATCAAGCTTCTCTGCAAGTATATCCTCAATCTCAAAACAAGCCGGAGCCGCGATATCCTCAAGATTAATTCCACCATACATCGGAGCAATCGCCATGACCGCATCAATAATGCGCTGCGGGTCAGTCGGACCCGTTGACGCTCCCCCCTGGCGGCAATGATCCAGCACTACGGGCCAGGCATTGACATTTGCGAAAGATTTGAAAAGCACCGCTTTCCCTTCCATAACAGGAATCGAAGCAGTCGGCCCCAGGTCGCCAAGCCCAAGAATAGCCGTGCCATCCGAAACGATAGCGACCAAACCACCCTTCGCTGTATATGCAAAAGCATCCTCCGGCGTGGCTGCAAGCTGCTTCACGGCCAACGCAACCCCCGGCGTGTACGCCTTACAAAGATCATCCACCGTTTTGAGCGGCTTTGGCAGGCCAAGGGAAATCTTCCCGCCCAAATGATAATCTAACACCGTTTTTTCAAGCATATTCTTCTCCGCAATCTTTTTGTGCAATGCGCATGTGACAGGAATACCCAAGAAAGCGATATCACAAAGCGAACGTTATTTTTAAACTAAGCTACATAACAAGTCAAGAGCGGAGTTGACTTTGAAGGCAAGCTTATGCTAGCATCTGAAACTTTTCATACATGAAGCGTTGTCCCTATTCGCGATCACACCCAAGCGCAGTGGAGGCGATACAATGACCCCTCGTAAAAAAACAGAAACGGACAGAACCGTTTCCAAACAGAAAAAAGTTGCAAAACCTGGAGCTTCATCGAAAGCTTCCGTAACCCAGAAAAAAACCACAGCGAAAAAAACAAACCCGTCTGTGACACAAACTCCGGCCGTAAAAACTGCGAAACAAAAAACAACGCTGGCCAAATCAACAACGAAGCCAGACGCTACGAAACAATCATCTATGCCCACAGATAAGCCAGCCATGAAGCCTACGGACCCACCGACAAAAACCGATTCCGAAAAAAAGACGCAAACGCTAAAGAGTAACAAACCAACAACCGCTAAACAGAAAAAACTGTTCAACGCTAAAGAGTTGGAAGAATTCTATCAAGCGATGATCGGCCTGCGGGGACGCTTGACTGTACAAGTTGCCGGACTGCGCGAGCAATCGCTCATGCGCCACGATGAAGTGAACCAAAACGAAGACGGCACCGACGCCTTCGATCGTGTAACAAACCTCGATCGCGCCAGCGGCGACCAATCGCGAATCAACCAGATCAACACCGCGATTCGAATGATTGAAGAGGGCACTTACGGTCTTTGCGAACAATGCGGAGAGAAAATCGAAAAACCGCGTTTACAAGCGTTGCCGTTCGCAAAATCGTGTATCAAATGCCAGTCCGCAATGGAAGGCAGTAGCGGTCGCCAGCGACCATCGATCGACTTGCTCGACTAAATCAGCCTCACCATGTTCCTAGCCATTACAGCCGCAGTAACTTTTCTCGACCAACTGACCAAGTGGCTGGCCATCACACACTTCGGCTCCTACGACCATATCACCGTTATTTCCGGATACTTCGCATTGCGACGGGTCTACAATAGTGGTGCTGCGTGGGGAATGCTCGGTGGCCAGCGCGCGCTCCTCATCGGCGTCTCCGTAGGTATGCTCGGTCTAATTTTGCATAACAGGCACGAGTTTAATCAAGGCGGATTACTCGCTCGTATCGGGGTCGCCCTTCTCTGCGGTGGCATTGTCGGGAATCTGATCGATCGTGTCAAATTCGGCTACGTAATCGATTTTCTGGATTTTCATTGGAAAACGGCGTATACTTTCCCTACGTTTAATGTAGCGGACGCAGCCATTACCATCGGCATCCTCCTCTACTTCATTCAAATCATGATTTCAGAGAAACGACACTAACCCATGCTTCAGGGAAGAACAACCGCTTGGCTATTCATCCTGCTGCTGCTCGTATCTGCAGCAGCCTGGTTTGAAAAGCGCCATCTCCATACGGGAAATGCAGGCGCCCTCCCATCGCAAATTGTCGCATTGGATGTCAGCCAGGCAGAAAAGCTGATCGTTGAAACAACAGCAATAGATATCACCTGCAACAAGACGGATGGCGCATGGGAAATCGTCACGCCAATGCACTGGCGAGCGAATTCATCTAAAATTACTTTCATTATAGAAACAATTGCACGCCTCCCGCCAAAGGACCGGATCACGGCTCGCCAAAGACGCATCCGGAATCTCACGCTCAACGACTACGGGCTCGTTGTGCCACGCGCCGTCGTAACAATCAGCAGCCCCGACGGCCATGCCGTCATCCGAATCGGCGGTGACACACCGGCTGGCGACGGCGTCTTTTTTATGGGATCAAGCTTCGACGACATCTATATTGCAGATCGCATGCTACTCGAAATGCTTCCCCAGTCTAACGAAGAATTTCGAGATCCCGCTCTCATCCCCTATCCTGATCGTATTGATGCCATCGAAATCCGCCAACCGGGCAAACCTTCAGTGGATCTGAAAAAAACCTCATCAGAATGGACCATGACCCACCCCTTCGCTATTCAAGCATCCAGACCGGCCGTTAAAGCACTGCTAACATCAATAGCGAACGCCACAATAGAAAAATTCGTCTGGACTTCACCGAGCCAGACCGGTTCGGAAACGGCTACGGCTCATGCCGAAACAGCTTTCGGACTCTCCGCCGATGAATCCACACTCACTGCAAATTTACATTTCGCCGATGGCACGACAGTATACCTCACGTTCGGATCGATCGACCCCGACAACCCTGATTCATATTATGTCATGTCGTCGCTCGACGCCAGTGTCTTCACCGTTGACCGATCAATCGTAAACGCGCTCAAGATGGATGCAGACTACCTCAGGGGAAGACGCGTATTCCCGCTGTCGCCATCCGATGTCATTGCCACATTATTCACAAGTGCCCAAGGTGCATTTGCTCTTCGGCGCAGTGATGATTTATCATCGTGGACAATTTCTCGCCCCTCTGTACAGCCTACCAACCAAGGCGCTGCAGCAGATTTTATTTCAAGCTTGCTCGCCATCGAGGATACAAATATGGTGACCATCAGCGACGAGGAAGCACAGCAACGCACGCACAACGACCGCGAAATCGTAAAAATCGACATTACCCCAACCCCACCACACACTGGCTTTATCGCATACGTCTCAACGATACGCGATGAAAACGGAAACCCAGTGCAATTTGAAATCACGGTTCCGGAGAAAAACCGCCGACACTTCATACCCGTTGACCGAGTACCAAAAAACTTTCTTCAATCCACTTGGTTTTCCGCTGTGCGCGATACCACCGTCTTGGCCATCCCAACCGAAACACTGTTAAGCATTTCCCGACGCTCACCCGAAGATGATGAAACAGTCCTGCTCGGTTCTGATGGGCACTGGTTTTCAGCTAAACCACTCCCCGTTGTGGCTAATTCCGATACGTTATTTGCAATCGCTAAACGCTTCGCTAATTTTCAGGCCATAGGCGTTTCAACGCTTTTCGCTGCCAACACCTCGGCTTTCGGTCTCGACCCACCACAGCTCGAATATATCATCACGACTCAAAACAAGAAGACGCCAACCAGCATCCTCCAAGTAAGCGCTCCATGCGAAGACGGTTCCGTTCATGTCAAAATTAAAGGTCAAGATGCCGTTTTCACCGCATCACAGGAAGACGCCGCACTCTTCTCCCGCAACCTCACCATAAAACCCTGAGTTCCCAGTAGGGTTATACCCCATAGAGAGAAAAAATCGCTTCCGCTATCCTTTCCCTATAACTCAATTTTTAACCCTCAATAGTTACTCCATTGTTTTTTTACACGGCCGCGCGTAGCGAGCTTTTTACAGATAAAGAAAATAATTCCATAAAGGAGATACCATGCCACTCATTCACATGATTATTATACTCGTTATCATCGGCTTCGCACTTTGGGCAATCAACACGTACATTCCCATGGCGAAACCAGTCAAAACCATTCTTAATGTTGTCGTAGTCACCGTTCTATGTCTTTGGTTATTACAAACGTTCGGCGTTATCGACAGCATCAGAGGGATCAGAGTGGGATGACCCCGGCAAAACTTCCCATTCAACCTTCAAAACGGGAAGGAAACTGGAATGTGCAAAAAAATCATACTCATAAGTATTAAACTATCTACCCTTTTTGCGGCAAGTTTGCTGCTTGGATGCCGGTTGTTCACGATCGGATAAAATCATCAGGAGAAATAAAATGAAAAAAACAATGATCATCGCATTCGCAATGGTAGCCGTTGTCATGAGCGGTTGTAACAAAAAAACGGAATCGGCAGCCGGAGCTGGCGAACGGTCCGGTGCAGCGCTCGACCGAGCCGCAGACAAGGCAGCCGAGACTGCAAAATCTGCTGCTGCTAAAACGAAGCAAGCTACCGGAAAAGCGCTCGACAAAGCCGGTGAAGCCATGGAAAAAGCTGGCGAAAAGATGCAAGACTAAGTAAACAAAAACAATGTGCTGATGAGGTGTGCGCCAACGGATGTTGAACGCACACCTTTTTTTGCGTCCGCTCTTCGTTTTTGACTTCAACGCCCCATTCTGGTACGATTCTTCCCAGTTTTCCGCCCAACATCCACAGGATCCCCCCACATGCAAAAACGCCGCATCGTCGTTACATCGGCCCTCCCCTACGCCAATGGAGATATTCACCTCGGTCACCTCGTAGAATACCTACAGACTGATTTCTGGGCCCGTTTCCAGAAAATGCGAGGCCACGAATGCGTCTACGTCTGCGCCGATGACACACACGGCACGCCCATCATGATCCGTGCCCGGCAGGACGGCATCACTCCTGAACAGCTCATCGAAGCTAGCTACGCCCGCCACACGAAAGATTTCGCTGACTTCGAAATTGAATTCGACAACTACTACACCACACATTCCCCGGAAAACCGCGACTTCTGCACGACGATTTTTGAACGTCTCACAAAAAATGGCGCCATTTTCTGCAAAGATATCCCGCAGCTTTACTGCCCCCACGACAAAATGTTCCTCCCGGACCGCTTCGTCAAAGGCACCTGTCCGAAATGTGATGCCCCCGAACAATATGGCGATTCCTGCGAAAAATGCGGAGCCACGTATGCCCCCATAGAGATGACAGACGCACGCTGCGCTGTCTGTGGGAAGACAAAGCCCGAACAGCGCACGAGCGAACACATCTTTTTCGAACTCAATTTATTTCGCAACTACATCCAAAACTGGCTCGGCAATCATGTTGCTCCCGATGTTGCCAACAAACTGCTCGAGTGGTTCACTGATGACACAAAACTCAGGGCATGGGATATTTCCCGCGACGCACCATATTTTGGCTTCGAGATACCGGGGCATCCCGGAAAATTCTTCTACGTCTGGCTCGATGCCCCCGTCGGTTATATGGCTTCGCTGCTCAACTGGTGCCTAAAAAACAACGAAAAATTCGACCACTGGTGGAACAATCCCGATGCAGAACTTTATCACTTCATCGGAAAAGATATCGTCCGCTTCCACTGCCTCTTCTGGCCCGCGATCCTCCACGCATCCGACTTTAAAGGCCCCGATCAAGTCTTTGTCCATGGATTCCTCACGGTCAATGGCGAAAAGATGAGCAAATCGCGTGGCACGTTTATCAATGCACGCACGTATCTCGATTTTCTAGATCCTGTTTATCTGCGATATTACTACGCCTGCAAAATCAACCATACGTCTGACGACGTCGACCTGAATCTCGAGGATTTCGTCCAACGCGTCAATAGCGATCTCGTCGGAAAAATAACAAATCTTGCCTCGCGTGGTGCGCAAATGCTCCATAAAAACCTGGACGGGAAAATGGGGGAAATGGACGAAACCGGTAAGCGCCTTGTCAGTGAGTTCCGCTCCACAGCCGATGTCATAGCCGAACATTACGAAGCACGCCGGTTCTCCCAAGTCCCCGTCGAAGTCTGTAAACTCGCCGACCGTGCGAATGAATATTTCGACACGGCACAGCCTTGGAAAACGATCAAAACCGACCCCGAAGCGACGCGCCAGGTCCTCACTTCGATCCTCAACATGTTCCGCATGTTAGCCATCTTCCTTAAACCTGTCCTTCCGCATTACACTGAAAAAGTCGAAGCACTCTTTGGCGAAGAACCCTATACGTGGGAATCACTCAAAACCACACTCACAAACTGCGCAGTCGAAAAATATGCCTATCTTGCCGTGCGCATCACACCCGAAAAAGTAGCTGAAATGGTCGAAGCATCTAAAACAGCCCCCCCCGAAATCATCCCCGTCGGATCAGTTACCGAACCGCTCAAACCGGAAATCAGCATCGATGCGTTCGCTACGATCGATATGCGCGTAGCACGTGTCGAAAATGCATCACCGGTGGAAGGCTCCGACAAGCTCATCCAACTCTCGCTCGATCTCGGCCCCCTCGGAACACGTAACGTTTTCTCCGGCATCCGCGCCAGCTACCCGGACCCCTCAGTGCTCAACGGGCAACTCGTTATCCTTCTTGCCAACCTGAAACCGCGTAAGATGCGATTCGGCGTCTCTGAAGGCATGGTACTCTCCGCCGGCTCCGAAACAGAAAACCTCCGTGTGCTCTCCCCCGCTGGCGACGCCCAGCCCGGCGACCCGATCGGGTAACCCCCCACGACGCGCCAACATGCCCCAGGACCGGTCAGATTGGAAAGAAGCCCTCCGCCTGCTACGCACCATTGCCGCCTTGCCGGAAGATGCGCCTGCTCGTCAAAAACGCATCATTGAAGCACGCGCTTTCTTTACCCGGTCAACAACGCCACGCCTCCAAACGCTCGCCCGACTGCTCATCCCTAAGCTCTCGGACAAACAGCTCCTCTGTGTTCTCGTACCCGTCGAGCGTGTTGCAGCACGCGAACGCATCACCGATGCCGACATGAATCTTCAGGCTGACGACACCTGCAAACCAACCGCAGCAACGCGCTTCCCACTCATCGTCGTAGTCGACAACATTCGGTCTGCCATCAATACAGGCGGGATTTTCCGTACCTGCGAGTTCTTCGGCGCCGAGGCCGTCTGGCTCTGTGGCTACACGGCAACCCCCGAACACACCCACGTTGCACGCGGCGCAATGGGTACCGAACACAACCTGCCTTGGCGCACGTTCGAAAACATCCGCGATGCCATTGCAACACTGCGAGCCGGAGGCCGCCACATTTACGCACTCGAAACATGCGCAGATGCGACAGATGTCAGCCGCTGCTCATATACCTTTCCCGCCGCCATCCTCCTCGGTAACGAACGCTTCGGGCTCGACCCCGAAGTCGTTGCGCTTGCCGACACCGTCCTCGCCATCGAAGGTTACGGCACCAAGAACTCACTCAACGTCGTCTCAGCATGCGCCATCGCCACACACGTTATGCGGAGGAGTTTCGACACATGTTAAACATCGAAGCCATTTACCAACGCGCAGAAGATATCATGACCCCTGTGCATGAAATTCCCTACGAGCCGGGCTATCGGCTCAATCATGGAAAACGCGTAGAAGCGCTCTGCATGCAAATCGTTGAAGCCGAACAGCTCGACGTCAACCGCGAATGCCTCGCCATCGGCGCACGCCTCCACGACATTGGGAAAGGCGACGACAAGTTCGAACCGCATGGCAGTCGCGGAGCACGTTGGGTACGCGAACGCTTCGCCGACCTCATGCCGGCGGATGCGCTCGAACAAGTCGCTGAAATCGTCGCGCATCATTACGAACGCCCTAAAAGCAAATGGTACACAGGAAAAGAAAAACCAATATGGAATACGGAAATACTCGTCGTTCAGGATGCCGACGTCCTTGACCATTTTGGCATGTCAGGCATCTGGATCTCACTGCGCTGGTCAGCCCACCACGGCCGTTCCCCTACTGAAACGAAAGAAAACTGGTTCGATTCGGAAAGAAAAATCAACTGGCGGATAGAAGCACGAAAGTCGCTTAACTTCGACACCTCGCGCCACATGCTTGAAGCCCGTATCGCCGAAATGGACGCCTTTTTTCACCGCCTCGCGTAACGAGCACAGTTCTTCTGAAGATTGGAGGGATGACCTCCGTGTCGTCCATAATCGGTATCGAAAAAAACCAGCAATCAGTACCCGCACCCTATGTCCGCCGTAGCCTTTTACCCTCTTCCTGCACCCAGTCCCTTGGGTGCAGGCTACGCCCTAGCATCCTTATTGATTCACCTCTCACCTTCCACCTATCACCTATCACCTAGCACCTATCACCTCTCACCTATCACCTATCACCTAACGTGGCGCGGCCCGCGTCACGCTCTTCTCAAGCAACACAGCCAAACGCAAGAACTCCGATGCTCCCCACGCCTGCGCATCACACCCGCGACCCGTATGCGGCGCATCACCATCCATAATCTCAGGCAAATGCCCCACACAACCATCTGTCAGCAAGGCCACGGCACTCGCAATCAAAGCCTGCGCCGCCGCACGCGCACTGTCACCATACACGAGCACAAGCGCCTCAACATATGCCGGGAACGGCCAGGTCCACGCCGTCCCGTTATGATACGCAGGCTTCCGCCGCGTATCTTCATCCCCGATATACTGCCCCCAATACGGACGCGAAGGATCGTTGAGCAACACGCCATCCCGAACAATCGGCAGCGGAACCGATACGTGCCCGGGTGCCAACGTCCGAATACCACCCGGCACAAGCAACCGCTCAGCCGCACGCAGCAATCGACGGCAATGTGAAACTTCGGTCAAGGCACCTAAGGTGATCGCAAAAAGCTGATTGCAACGCAAGTGGTCATCAGCCACCGCTTCAGCAGCCGGACGGAAGGTGTCGGCATGTAGACAATCCGAAAGGAAGCCGTCGTCTTCGCGCCAGAATAACGCATCGAATGACGCCCGCGCAAGCTTCTCGAGCATCTTCCAATCACCCGCCTTGTCGATTCGGGTCAAAAATTGCAGAGATGCGATCCACAACGCTTGAATTTCCACCGGATAACCGGCACGCGGTGTGCCGGTTGGATGGTTCGTATCCATCCATGTAAAATGCGAAGGACTATAGACCAGCCCAGAAGCCTCGTCCATGCGGATGCCATTCGGTGTACCGCGCCGATACCCACGCCCAATGCTCACAAGCACGTCACGTACGGTACGCCCCCCGCAATCCGTCTCAAGCACACGTCTCTTCCCCATCTTTCCCGCCAGATCGCTGACCGAAACAATGTACCAGAGCTGAGCATCGGAGGTATCACGATTGTTCGCATCCTGCCCGTTGATCATGTTCGGCAGCGTGCCATCAAGCTCAAACGCACCGAAGGTCCGGACGATATCAAGTGAATCCTTCAACAAGCCGTCTGCAATCATCCCGCGCAACACGATAAATGTGTCACGCCCCCAATCGAGAAACCAGGGATAACCGGCAATAACCGTCTTAAAGGCGTCACGTTTAACGATAAAGTCCCGCAACGCCAGCGAAAGCGCGCGACGAAGCGGCACCGTTTCAAACGAGGGGATTTTCAGCCCCGCCAGGCCTTTGATCACGCCATGTGGCGTCTGCCCATTGCATAAACATTCCGCATCCAGTGCAGCATCCTCGCCGCCTGCCAATAAAACCGTGAACCAGCCGGGGCTGAAGAGATCCGAGTTTCCGTCCAACCCGCGGGCAGCGTCTTCAGGGTGGCCAACCATATACGACCACTCCGACTCCGAAACAAACGAACCACTCGAAATACGCATCGCCAATCCGGGAAGTCCGGCCGGATTAAAAGTAAACCCGCCGGGCAGTAGCCCGATACTACCCGGCCAATCACGTTCCGGCCCCATAAAGGCCTTCGTCTTATGGTGAAAACTCCGGGTTTCAATGTCTGGGCGCAGAATCAACTGTATCGGCGTCGCGTCATCGAGCCGCTCCCCATCGCCATCGAAGGGCAACCGTTCGGCCACAAGCGTCACACGATTTTCATCACGATGCAGCACCAGCGTCATCTCCAGCCCCACACTCCTTCCAGTCCCGACTGGAACAGAAAAAGTCCACCGCGCCGCGCCATGCCCCGCTTGGCAAGCAAACTCAAGCAAACACGACACATCAAGCTCGGTCGAAAAGCCTTGTAAAACAACCCATGCGCGGCACCGTGTGAAGAGCACACGACGGTCGCACGGTACCTCAGGATCAGGATTGGCTGCAAGCAGCGCATCGTACTGGGTGCGAATCTCTCCCCACCGCGCCCGCACATGAGACATCGCACCGCGCCCATTCGTCAGCAACCCCGTACGGTCATCGCGCAAAAACGCCTGTTCCGTAAAAACGCTCGGCACATTCAGCGCCGCCACGCGGGGATCGGGCAATGCGCACAATGGAACGGACACATACGAGCACGCGCCGTTTTCACCAAACAGACCCAGCTTCAACTGCCCCATCGCCTGGGTTTTTAATCTTTTCCATGGTGGAAACAAAACCGCAAAATACATGCCCAACGAATCCATACATGCGCGCGCAGAACAGCAGCTTTGATCGTTCTCTGTTTCAATTCGCGCCACAAAAGGCGTTTTCGAGCGAACGAGGAGCAACTGTCCTGGCGGCAGCATCACGATGCGTGTTGCATCTTCCGGCACATAACACGTCACCACCGGTGGCAGAACACCCTCCCCTGCAACGGAGCCGATGTATTCAAAAGGATCGAAAGCCAACGCTTCGGCCTCGCCCGTCACGTCCACAGCCAATTCCAGCGTCGTCTCCCCGCGAACATGTCGCCGGATACGCAACGCACACGCCTGCAACGCCTGCCGCTCCGCCGCTGGCACACTAAACGGGCTGGGTGCCTCACACGCAGCATCAACAGCCGCCACCGCCTCCTCCGTAGCCGCCAGACACAGCACCTGCCCCGGAGATAGCAACCATGAGAACAAGCCATCATGCGGAGGTGGAAGTTCATAACCCCCTCCCGCTATCAAATCATAGGCTGGGCCATCCGAAATGAAGACAGACGTAGGCCACGACACCGACTGCTCAGCGTCGGCATCAAGATTAACGAGAACGAGCACACGACTGCTCGGATCATCGCCCTTCGGAATCCTTACCACGGCAAGCGCATTGCCTTTGCGGCGCTGCACCATGCGTACCCGTGAGCCGGCAGCAAAAGCCGGATGCGTCGTCAAGATGCCGTGCAGGCGAGCGATACCTTCAACCTGATTTTCTTCCGCGCCCCAACGAAGGGCATTCACGCCATGCACATCAATTTTCTCATCAGCAAACCATTCAACACCATTCGTAATTCCAAAACAGCCCTGATGAGAGAGCAACGCGGAAAGCGCTGTTCGCATCGTTGCATACTTTTGCGATCGAGCCGCCAGACGGTCGTTATCGTGTGTCTCTGCAAAATGGATCAGCGGTCCCGTCTCAGCGGAAAGTGTGAACGCATCCGACAGGTAATGTTCGAATGCCGCACGATCTTCCGTTTGAAAAACCTCAGAATACGCCCAATCAAGACCGGCTTCAGAAATCAGTTCACGTGTAACAGAAATTTTCCCGCCCAGCCCCTCCAGCAGGAACACCGTATCCGGAAACGATGTCCGCACACGAGCAACAATATAGGCCCACACGTCTACGGGCACCATGTATCCGGCGTCGCACCGGAAACCGTCGACGCCCTGACGGCACCAGAATATAAACACCTCAGCCATAAAATCGCGCAATCCATGTTGCGTGTAATCAAGCTCAACAAGGTCCTCCCAGACCGTACCCCAGGCGCCTGGCGAAACAAAGCGCCCGTCAGGTGTGCGTTTAAACCACTCCGGATGGTGCATCTGCAGTGTCGATGCCCACCCGGTGTGATTGGCAGGCAAATCGAGAAACAGACGCGCCCCGCGTGCATGAACGGCATCAACAAGTTCACGAAACTGGTCAATCGGCGTCGCCGCAAGATCAAACTCGGCAAATGCAGGATTCACACCGAGAAAATCTGTACCGGCAAACGGAGAGCCATAACGCCCCATCCGCGCAAACGTTGTTGGAACAGGATGAATGGGCAACAACTGAACAATGCGAAAACGCTCGATATCGAGGATCGTGTCAAGCCGTTTAACGAGACTTCGAAATGTTCCCGATGGCGGAATCACCGTCCAGCCAGCCTGATCGAGTGCGTCGGCCCCGGAAAAGTCACACGCAGAACGATCAGTTTCGCAAACCGCACCAAATTGCCTTGGAAAAGCCGTATAGACCGAAACGCCTGCTACTGTCCATGCAGGTGCTACTTTAATCTTTGTATCCTCCCCGATTGGCCACTGAACCCGTCCGCCATCAGTTGGGAAAAAGCACGTCTTCGCCTGAAAACATCCCACTTCCAGTAAAGGCACGCGTACGCTGTACACACCAGGCTCGGTCTCCATCATCGGAATGTCCTGCCAATCAAGTGCCTGAGGGATGCGGCCCGCGTGCGCCGCCGCGATCACCTCACGACGCTTAACAGTAACGCCTCCCAGCGACGTACGCACCACAGCATGCCCGGCGCGCGCCACATCAAGACGCAAAGTAAACGTCAACACATCGCCGCAATGCATGAGCAGCGAGGCACCCGGTTCAGGAGTTTGTTTCATAGATAAACCCGGCTTGCAGGCAAGGGACTGCCTGCAAGAAGTGATTAAAAAGTGCTACCGGAGCTTACGAACCCTCTCACGCTCTTCCTGCACCCAGTCCCATGGGTGCAGGTCCTAGTCACTAAACACTAACCACTAGCCACTAACGCTTGACGTGTCAAGCGCAGCATACACCTTCGCACTCAGCGCAATCGTAGCCGTAGCCGTAGCTACTACAACGAGTGCCACAAGCCATCCGCCCACATAAGGAATGCGACCGAGCAGCCAAGCCAGGATCAGCCCAGCAAGGAGTGGTGGAGCATAAACAGCAAATACGCCAAGCCGACGATCAGCCGTCAGCTCGTAGCTTTTATGCAACGCTTCCGAAGGAGTCAGATTCTTATCGATGATCAGAAACGGAGCCATGGCCCAAGCTGTCGTCAGCATGAAAAACGGCACCGCCGCACACGCAAAAACAATCAACATCTTCACCCAAGACCAAAAACCAACACTGACACCGTAAGAACGGGCCGCAGCAGGCACGTTTCCAAGGTGGCTCATCACAATCATGCCGAAAAATGTCGAACTCATCACAAAAAGCAGGATAAAACTGGTCGCAATCACTAATCCATGGAGACGCAGGAGGTCAAACATCCGCGATCGATGGTCTTTTTGAAAGATATCGATCGGTGAAATCTTCCGTCCTGCAACGATCCAGACCGGCAATGTAAACATGGCGATCGTCGTACCGATGTTAATAAAAGGGATCCACAGCGTCACGACCCACAAGGCTGCGGCTACAGCCACGGGAACCAACTCCTTTGCTCCCTCGACAAACGCTTCCTTATACATACGGATGACATCGAGCCCGAGATTCACTCGTGCTGTTTCAATGACTTCAGCTTCAACTTCTACGTCAAAATCTTCATTCATCTCATTCTCCTCCTCTTTTGGGTTCAACATACTGCAGGAAACACATTTTTTACATGCACCAACTTGAAGAGTGCAATCTTATCAAAAAATAATAAGTAATGAAAACATGAAATGGACGAAATCAATCGTCAGCTGTTTAAAACCTCAGCAAGGTGGGGCGACGCTGTCCCCAAGCTAGCCGATAAAACAGAACATTCCACTTCTGGAGGGCGTGCAGGCCTCTGCCGCCGGTCAAAACGAACATTCCACTTCTGGAGGGCGTGCAGGCCTCTGCCGCCGGTCAAACCGAACATTCCACTTCTGGAGGGCGCGCAGGCCTCTGCCGCCGGTCAAAACGAACATTCCACTTCTGGAGGGCGTGCAGGCCTCTGCCGCCGGTCAAAACGAACATTCCACTTCTGGAGGGCGTGCAGGCCTCTGCCGCCGGTCAAAACGAACATTCCACTT
>Ga0265295_1006258_pt1 | contig 14534 bp, 10 predicted proteins | sample Munlansysbiofilm_FD_192503 | JGI IMG/M metagenome (GOLD analysis project Ga0265295, IMG submission 192503) | Leachate microbial communities from a municipal landfill in Southern Ontario, Canada - Methane capture system biofilm | ecosystem: Engineered > Solid waste > Landfill > Unclassified ... | reverse complement strand
GAACAGATGGTACAGAACTAACGGTTAATGAATCATCAACTGCATCAAGTCGTGAATGGCAATACGCTACAACACCTGGCGGCCCTTATTCATCATTTACCCCTACTGAAACAGTTGGTACTTATACACCAAACTTTGCAAGTGCTGGAACATATTATGTAGTTTGCGTTTCTTCGTATTCTGCTCATTCAATTGATATTACGAGTAACGAAGTGCAAATTATTGTTAATCCTGTTGGGTTAAGTATTGCTACTGGTACTATTAGCGATTCGCCTTTTGCAGTTACTGCATCAGCATCAGCTTCTGTAAATGTACCTTATACTATTACTGGAACATTTAATGCAGGAAACGTATTTACAGCTTATCTATCAGACGCATCGGGAAGTTTTGCTTCGCCAATTGCGATTGGAACATTAGCTTCAACTGCAGACGGTAATATTCCAGCAAGTATTCCTGCTGGAACTCCAAGTGGAACTGCTTATCGTATTCGTGTAGAATCTGATAATCCGACATTTACTGGTGCAGATAATGGTGCAGATTTAGAAGTTATATTACTAACTAATTCAATTGCTCCTGTTGCATCTCAAACAATAACTGTTGGAACAGATGGTACAGAACTAACGGTTAATGAATCATCAACTGCATCAAGTCGTGAATGGCAATACGCTACAACACCTGGCGGCCCTTATTCATCATTTACCCCTACTGAAACAGTTGGTACTTATACCCCAAACTTTGCAATTGCTGGAACATATTATGTTGTTTGCGTTTCTTCGTATTCTGCTCATACAATTGATATTACGAGCAACGAAGTGCAAATAAATGTTAATCCTGTTGGGTTAAGTATTGCTACTGGTACTATTAGCGGTTCGCCTTTTGCAGTTACTGCATCGGAATCAGCTTCTGTAAGTGTACCTTATACTATTGCAGGAACATTTAATGCAGGAAACGTATTTACAGCTTATCTATCAGACGCATCAGGAAATTTTGCATCATCAATTCCAATTGGAACATTAGCTTCAACCGCAGACGGTACTATTACAGCAAATATTCCTGCTGGAACTCCAAGTGGAAATGCTTATCGTATTCGTGTTGAATCTGATAATCCAGTAGTTGTTGGTATAGATAATGGAGAAGATTTAACGATAACACTAGTTTCATCAACTGAAATCCTTTCGACTAATAATACTTTAAATTTATATCCAAATCCATCAAATGGCAATGTCTATATTGATAACACAGGAGAATATTATAATTTTGAAGTCTATAATGCTATTGGTCAAATGGTTTTTGCAATTGAATCTTATGAAAGTAAAGTTTTATTAGATCTTAATGGACTAAAAGAAGGCTTATATATTGTAAACTGTATTTCGCCAACAGATGTGAAGGTTATTAAATTTATTTTGAAATAAACGATTATATCAAACCATAAAATGGGGGGGCAGTGTCTCCCCATTTTATTTTTAAAGGCAGAAAACTCTAAGATATTTATCAAATATTTTTTAGGGTTTGTCAAACAACGGCGAAGCCCTCACGACCAAAGGAAGTAATAAACTAAGCATTTTGACTTTACATTGCCGACAAAAAAAATCAAATCCTATTTCTAACAGTAAATTGGAGGCAATGTAAACGTCAGTAAAAACAACAAAACTACACAACCAAAATCACAAAATTAATTATTCTTCAAAAGCGGATAATGGATAATGGATAATGGAAAATCTAAAAACATAATAACTAAAGCGGATAATGTAAACGCCAGTAAATTAAAGGCAATTTAAACGTCAGTAAACAAACAAAAAGTAAATAATTTATTAATTTTAAACTTATCTATTAAAGTTGGCTTCAACTGTATAAACTTTTTCTTCTTCCACTTGCTTTAGCATCATTTTTTAAAATTGTCAAATTGTTATTTCTTAATAATCTTCAGAGTTTTATTCCCTTCATTAGAATTGATAGAGATAAAATAAACGCCTGATGAATAAGTGCTTATGTTAAATGAGTTATCGTTTGGTAGTTTATTTTCATAAATTACTTTTCCCGTTATATCAGTTATTTTAATGTTAATGTCAGATAAATTCTCAGTGCCATAAATTCTAAAAATATCATTTGTAGGATTAGGTGCTATGTTTATGTTATCCATATTTTTATTAAGGGTATTTGAGACACATTCTTCGGGAATTAGATTGATTTCTACAAAAGGAGATTTGCAAGTTGGAGTGCTTATTTGCCAATCGTAGAAATAGTAATAATAATTGGTCGGTCCAGTGCTGGCACTACTTTCCTTAATAGTAAGAGTGTTTTCGATTGTATATGGGTAGTATAGATATGAGCTTACATTTGTTCTGAACAAGTTTGGCGATCCTAATCCTACTAATTGCAGGTTTTCGCCAATTGGGATATCAAAATTAAGATTAATTCTGGAAACACCATCTGGACAATAAACAGTTTTTTGTTCGAGTATTTGTTGGTTGTATGTTCTAAGTGCAATATTTCTATCTCCTGCACCATCAGCATTAACTTCTACTGATTTAAGTACAACAGGAGTATAAGCATCAAAAATGAGGTAATGAATAGAGTTCGGATTTCCAAAATATCCGCCACCATAAGTATTGTTAGTTGCACCGATATTATATTCTTCGCCAGCAAATACTTCGCATAGATAATATGTCGTAGGTTCGTTTATAAGTGGATGTTCCAAATAATTGCCGATATATTCAGGCGTTTCATCTTGAGTATCAATATACCAATATGCTTCACCTTGCAAATCAAGATCAATTTCGAATTGAGTGTTGGAGCACGCTTGAATATCATCAATAATTGGAGCATTTGGCATATTGACACTAATATAATCTGTTTTTGTAAGAATATTTGTGCCATATTCGTTTGTGACAGTAAGGCTTATCGTGTAAGTTCCGTTTTGTTCATAAAAATGTTTTGGGTTTTGCACATCGCTTGTGCTGCCATCTCCAAATTCCCACTGCCATGAAGTCGGAAAGTTAAGGGAATTATCGGTAAATTGGATTTCTCCATCACATGTAGTTTCTTTGTTTGCCGAGAAATAGGGCGTAGGAGGACTCTCGTTATTGATGCAGTCATACCGTATTTTAAATCCTGCGAGATTTAAGCCTGGATCGGAATGAAATCGAATAGTTATATATTCACCTGTTGAGCTGATTGTCTCTGGATTGCCAGTAGTGTTGCAATAGTAAGTTGAATTGATTAGAGTTGAGCTAGTTGAATTTCCGTCATGGAACGAGATGTAGTCGAAATTACATTCAGAACCTTCTCCTGCTTCAATATCAAATTCAAGAATTGTAAGTGCTATTGATGATGAGCCAGATGCATAAATAGTAACACTAGCATCGGTATTCGAGTAATAGTTTCCATCAGGTCCGCCAGCATCATATATTATTCCATTACAATTTTCGATTAATTCGTTGCCTGAGATTGGCATTAGAGTTATACAAGGGAGTGAAGGGTCGATGCGAACAAAGTTTTCTTTTATTAAAACATCGTCTCCACATGAGCTGCCATCAACTTGCAACTTAACATCATAATATCCGTAATCTGTAAAAACATGTGTGGGATTTATTTCGATAGATGTAGTCTCGTCTCCAAAATCCCAAATAAAATTATTGCCGTTATAGCTTTGATTATTGAATTGTATTTCAAAAGGTGGTTTGCAATTTTCTGTAAGACCTGCAGTAAATCCTGCATGAACTTCATTGACGTATGGAGCATCAGCAACACCGATTGCCCAAAAACCATCTCCAACAGCTTTTACTTCGGGAGAACAGACTCCGTATAGGTCTGCAGTTGCCTGCATTGCATAAAACCACGCATCGTGATACTCTGAACTAGGAGTAAGGTAAACTGTTTGCAATTTAAAAGCTATTTTTTCAGCTTTATCAATGCCGATAGGACTCACTGAGTAGTCATCGCCATTATCATTTGTTCCACTACCGCCTTCGCATAGTAAATAATACCAATAACATAAAGGCGACATATTTGTGTGAACGCCTCCGTAATCTTCATCTCCAAAAACCCAAAAATTACCTTCATAAGTATCGGGTTTATTTGTTGCGTTTGGATCGGCAAGAGACCTAAATGCAAAACCGATATCTTCGCCAATTGTCCAGTTAGCATAAGCTGGAGTGGCATAAAACTCAACTGATGCTCCAAATATATCGCTAAAAGCTTCGTTTAAGGCTCCCGACTCGTCTTGATAGGTTAAATTACTAGTATATGATGTTAATCCGTGAGTAATTTCATGTGCACAAATATCGACTGTTGTTAGTGGAGTTGTGCCATTTTCAGGATCTCCATCACCATAAGTCATCCACTGTCCGTTCCAAAAAGCATTTACATTTGAGCCAAAACCATACTCTATTAAATTATAATGAATAAAAGACCATAATGGATGGCCTACGTTATCTATACTATTACGACCATGTACATTAAAGAAATAATCATAAGTTGACATGGTGGCGAAATGAGCATCTGTGGCATATTCATCATAATACTGGTTTACATTGTCCCAGTAATTGTCATCATCTGTAAACTCGACTGCTGATTCGTAGTCAATTGTCATTTGACAATTTAATGTTTGAACTCCTTGTCCTCTGGTATTATCTGTTAATGTATATTCGCTTCCAATATATTCGGTATTAATTGAACGTTCACCGCTGTAAACAGTTTGGGCAATACCAACTTCATCAGAAACATGAAGCAAAGAGATTTCAAAAAGAACTTCTCCTGTAATTGCATCTACATAAATGTTTTTTCTATTATGAGGTTTTTTTGAGTAAATGTCAAATTTGTAAGCTGTTCGATAATTAGTTTTTTTATTAAATTTTGCATTTGTTGGAACTATAACTTTCTCACCTGTTGGAAAATATGTTGCAGTATTGTCTTTAGTGAATTTTTTCAGCAAATCTTCCTCGCCAGGATACTCCCACATATACGCTTCTGCATCACAATATTCTAAAGCTTTTTCTAAAGCATAAGATTCATCAATTGCGAATTGATGATTGACACTAATCTTATCTAAAATATTGCCATTCATCGAAAACACCTTTTGACCATCAAAATGTATTAACCATGCCGAAAACTCAATGGGAAATCCGTTATAAGTCTGATAAAAACGATAAGTTTGTTCAGTTCCTGTATTGTTTTGAATGTTTTTTAGTTCTAAAGATAAATTCTTGTCGTCAAAGAAATTTGTTGTGTAACTTATTGCTTTGGCAACATTTAATTCTGTTGAATTGTTAAAATGGATAAATTCGGGAACGCTTGTATAGCCCTTTATCCTTACTATATCTGCACCGTTTGCAATACTAGCAGCTTGCTGTCCCTTAAAAACTTGTGCATTAATTTGAGAAAACAAAAATGCTAATGTGAGTATAAGTAGTGTTTTTTTCATAATATATTAATAATATTCTGTAAAGTTAATCAAAAGACAGGAATTATTGTTAAAGGTTGCAAGATTTTATGTTTTTAAGATTTTATTGCGTAAAAAATCTATGAAATGTTTTTTACTAATATTTTATTGAACATGATGTAAAAATTTTTATATTTGTATTTTATATAAATATATTGCAGAATAATTAAAAAACAAGATAAATAATCAGTGAAGTCTAGAAATCACTAAAAAAAACGGGGCGATTCCGAAAAGCCTAATGAGTAGGAGAATGTAAAAAAACATTATTATGAGATTATTAAAAATTGTAACGATTTTATCTTTTGCTTTAGCATTAAATACACAAATGTTTGCTGCTGATGAAGTTGTAAATAATGAGAAAAAGACCGCTGAATCAGTAATGATTTTCGCAAGTGAAATGGAAACTTTTGATGCCGAAATTTTGAAAGCTGAAATGGATCAATTATCAGTTTTTCAAAAAATCAAACTTGTAAAGTTGGCTATAAAAGACGCTAAAATGGCTGAGGCGACTGGAGCAGCACCTATTGGTTTGTACGTTTTGGCTGTTCTTATACCACCATTAGCAGTAGGTATTTACTCTAATTGGGCAATGCCAACTGTATATAATTTATTGTGGACTTGTCTAGGTTATTTTCCTGGTATAATTCACGCTGTTATTGTTTTAGGACGGTAAAGGGAAATATAGTTATAAATTGAATCAAATTCTGCTTTGGGCTATATAGTTTAAAGCAGAATTTGATGGTTTTTGTATATGTCGTCCATTAACTGTATTCTTCAATTTGAATTTCTCAAAGTTTCTCCAGTTTTTTAAATGTCTGATAATCAGCAAGATTCCATTCTAATAGGTTTGTATGCTGGTAGCGTTTTATAAATTTTTCCTTTTTTATCGAAACTTCAACTTGATAAGTATATATGTCCCATAAATACGGTAAATAAATACTAAAAGGCATTACTTCTTCTTGAGCTTTGTTTATTTTTTCAAGTTCATCGAGAGTTTTAAGCGTATATGGAAGTGCAGAGTTATTAAGTTTGGACATAAATCTATAATCAATAAGTGAGCGGTCGTAGTGTTGAAAATTGAATTTTGCAATCAGCATGTCCCAGTTTACACATGTAGTAAGAATTAGTACTGTAAAAAGTGCAAACCCATTGATTCTCCATAAATAAAACGTGCTTTTAAGTTTTAGAATTTTAATTATTATGGTAATTAGACCAATTATTGTTAGAAGTAAGAAGAACAATACTGCAATTCTTTTGTATGCAAGTCCAAAATAGTTTATATACCAATAGTTGCGTAAAACAACCGAAAAAACCATAATAATATTTTGTGCAATCCAGATAATTTGTTAAAAAATCGATGTCTTCTTGTTTTATACGTTGTATTTCGGTTGTAATATTTTGCTGTGGCTTTTTTTGATTGGCAAAAAGAGAATCTGCCTCGTAGATTTTTTGTAGATAAATCTAGGCACTTAATGCTTGTTCACGTTTGGGGTGATCAGTGGCGTATTGCGAAAACAATTGATTTTCTTTTCCCGATACAATAATAATACTTTCGGGCATACTCAAAACTTCACCTTTTAGCTGAATTTCCTCATTACCTAATACTACAAAATATGCTTTATTATCTGTTGCTGCTAGATAACCCATGCCCCAGTCTTTATCGGAGTAATTTAATGTAAAATCACCTTGTTCTGATACTTTGGTACTATCGATGGTATAAATGTCGAAATCTTGAAAACCAACCAATTTAACTTGTTGTCCTGCCAAAGGAGGGAACTTGCCTTTTATATTATGCTGAGTGAAAGACTTAAATGGTAAAAGCAGGTAATAGAAAGTAAAAAGTAAACTTAATATCAATTTTGCATAATTTCTAATTTTAAAGTTTATAAAGTTTGTAAAGTTAATAAAGTTTTGAGAAGCTTGTAAAAGATTTTTTGATATTTTTTAGGAGTTGAGGGAGGTACCTCTTTATTATTACATTATAAAAGTCCATATTTGTCTGCTATAAATATTAGTATTAGTGATAATGTAAAAGCAACAATTGGTGATATTAACCACATTACAAAAAATCTTTTAACTTTTGTCTTTTTTAATATGTTTTTTGCACCTAATTTTGCAATACCAATTCCAAGAATTGCTGCAACATTTAATTGTACCAATGAAGTTGGAATCCCTTTGGTTAAAGATGCGAATAATAATAAACTTGCTGATACAAAAGCTATTATTACTGCTTCAAATTTTCCGAATAGAACAATTTCTTTACCTGTGTTTTTTAAAATTTTATGTCCGAATATTGAACTTCCTATTGCAAAACTTGGGGCAACAATTAAAGTAGAGAGTATCATTATCACAATAAAATTTTCGCTACCGGTAATGTTTAGTTCATTTGCAGTCATTGACGCAATTGGTCCAGCAGCATTCGCAACATTATTTGCTCCAATTGAAAATGCCACATAACACGACATTATAATCAATAATCCATTCCAGATTGGTTTTAGGTTTGCATTTTGAGCTCTTTCTTGTGTTAATCCTCTACGTCTCATTGGACGATAAATATATTTTCCGAAAAGAAAACTAAGAACAAAAGAAATTATAGGTAGAATAAACCAAGCTGGGATGATTTCTAAAAATAATTTATCAGAATTTAGTGAATCCAAATAAATCGCTATAGCACTAACTGATAACACTGTTGATTGGCTAGTCGATTGAGGTATTCCTGCTAAATTTGCAATTAATAATGAAATAGCTACTGAAAAAAGTATAACTGAAACAACTGTAAATGACATCATTTCCTGTGATAATAGACCTTTTCCCATAGTATTGGATGTTTCTTTTCCTGCGATTATTGCCCCAAGGAAAACCATTATTCCAAATAGTCCTGGGATTAAGCTTTTTTTAATAACGTTAGCACCAAATGCTGCTGAAAAAGCAGGGGCTGTTCCACTTCCTCCCATCATTATTGCTAAAAAAATGGCAATGATAAGAGGAATTAGTAATTGATGTAATAAGGGTGAAAACATTTTTCAATTTGTTAATTAGTAAAATGTATAAAATAGAAAGTTCATAAAGTGGTAACTTTATGAACTTTCTTTAATAAGTTTATTGCGTTTTTTAGTCTTTAATACAACGTACAGAATATCCCTGCGAACGGGAGCTATTAAACATACTGGCAGAGACATCGGTTAGGTATAATTCATTAGCACCTGTACCACTAGTAGTACTTGACCAGTAGTCTGCTTTAGTACCAGCGTTTTCAACATTACCATTGGGGGAATTTCGGTATCCTGATAATGGTAATTTAAGTGTTGAGGCAAAAGCACCTGCTGCATTGTTGCTGCTCCAGCTCAAGCGTTCTGCTTGCCATTCTGCCTCGGTTGGTAAACGATATCCACTTGGGCATGGATTGTTTATTCCATTTACACCTTGCCATAAATTATCGTTTGGAGTACTAAGCCAATCTGAACTTGTGGTAATGAAATCTCCGTGTCCTGGGTTATAGCTACTTGCTGTTGTCCCTACAACTCCTGAAGTTCTTAATTGGTGCCCATCAGCAGCACGTCCCCATTGGTATAGGTCACCATAAGCAGGTTCGCAAGTACTTGAAGTGGCAACTTGTGTGGCACCTAAGTTGCGATCCATCCAAATTCGTCCTGTGTTTGGGTTGCTTACTGAGTATGCACCAACCCATGTAGGAACGCCGTTCTCAAGAGTTAAAGTTGCTCCATCAAATCCAGATGATACGGGAACCCATGCGGTTCCGTTCCAGAATTGCATTTCGCCAGGTGTAGTACCATCCATTAGACCATTTTCTGCAGTTTTTGCATGTAAAGCATAAGGTACACTTAATAATTGGCTTGTGCCTGTTATAGTGTAGGTCTCACCGCCTGTTAGGTCAGTTTCTGTTTTGATAAAATAAGGACCATTTGCCCAATTAATAGCTTCGAAATTGTCTGTGGTTGTTCCTGAGCCAATTGAAACACTTACTAATCCATTAGCATTAGTCATTGCAACATGTTGTTCAGAATATATTGCTGTACCGCTTTCGGAGCCTTGTAGAATACTAATTTGCATTCCTACTTCAGTGTTAACTATCAAAATGTCGTTACTGTCACGAATTACCGCTTGATAGCTCATTTTTTGTGGTGTTTGAGCAAACACGCTTGCAGTTATTAAAACTGTTGCTAAAATTGTAATTAACTTTTTCATAATTTTTAATTTTTAATAATTTTAAAGGTTTTTACTTCTTTGTTGTTTTGAATTACTTTTATAAAATACGTTGCAGGAACAAGATTGCTCATAACAATGCTTGTTTGGTTGCCAGTGATTTTTTCGCTTTGCAAAAGTTTTCCGTTCATGTCGTACAATTGGTAAGATAAATTTGAAATTTCAAATTCACCGATACTCAATGTAAGATAATCGGTAGTTGGGTTAGGATAAGCCGTAACCGAAAGATTTATGCCTTTGGCTTCTTCAAGTCCAGCTACTACCGAAATTTCGAATGGTTGCTGTACTCCTTGTGCCACAGAACCATTTGTTCCTGTGTTGGTGGTGTAAACAACTTGTCCAACGGAATAGCTCGCTGAGCCTCCGCTACCCGAAGCATCGCGACCTGTGGCGTTAATGCTCTCTTGAGCTTGTAATCCTGTTAGTCCGAGACCTAACAAGAGTATGACACTTAATTTTAATCGTTTGTGTTTCATTTTTTTTTCTCTTTATTTAGTAAATACTTGTTTTTTACATCGTGTTTATTAATTACAATAGTATATTCATGAACTATTATAAATTAAGAACAACAAAGATATGTATTTTAAATATACTATTGCAAAAAAAACATTTTTTTTTCGAAAAAATATTAATCTGAGTGCTGTAATGACTACTACCATCTTGTAGTTATTGAATAGTTTACTTGTATTTAAAGGGCTTTATGATGAAAAACATTTTACTTTTAGTGATAATAAAAAAACATTCTAGTGAAATTATTTTTTTTATTTAATTCTTTATGCAGCGAACAGAGCATCCGTAAGCACGGTAATATGGCGTTATATTGGCACCTGAATTTGTATTGATGAATAAAGAGTACGAGTCAGTGTTATATGTGGTGCTTGACCAGTATTTTCCTGAAACACCAGGGAGAATAATAAAATCTGTTTCATATGTACGAGAACCTGCTAAGGGTAATTTAAGTGTTGAAGCAAAAGCTCCTGCCGGATCATCGCTACTCCATGTTTCTCTTTCTGCTTGCCATTCTGCAGAAGTTGGTAAACGATATCCACTTGGGCATGGATTGTTTATTCCATTTACACCTTGCCATAAATTATCGTTTTGACTGGTAAGCCAATCAAAAGATGACTCATTTGTAATAATGAAATTCCCGTGTTCAGGAGTATCGCTACTTGATAATACATCTGTGGTTGCAGAAGTTCTTATTTGATGACCATCAGCAGCACGTCCCCATTGGTATAGGTCACCATAAGCAGGTTCGCAAGTGCTTGAAGTGGCAACTTGTGTGGCACCTAAATTGCGATCCATCCAAATTTGTTCTGTGTTTGGGTTGCTTACTGAATATGCTCCAACCCATGTAGGAATGCCGTTCTCAAGAGTTAAAGTTGCTCCATCAAACCCAGATGATACGGAGACCCATGCGGTTCCGTTCCAAAATTGCATTTCGCCAGGTGTAATACCATTCATGAGACCATTTTCTGCAGTTTTTACATGCGTAGCATAAGGTACACTTAATAGTTGGCTAGTGCCAGTTATTGTATAGTCTTCACCGCCTGTTGGATCGATTTCGGTTTTGACAAAATAAGGACCGTTAGCCCAATTGATAGATTCAAAGTTGTCAATTGTTGTTCCTAATCCAATTGCAATACTTACTAATCCATTAGCATTTGTAAGTGCATCGTGTTGTTCTGAATAAATCGCAGTACCGATTTCGGAGCCTTGAAGAATACTAATTTGAATTCCGACTTCTGTATTAATAACTAAAATATTACTATTATCACGGATTACTGCTTGGTAACTAAATTTTTTCAGGCATTTGGGCAAATACACTTATAGTGATTAAAACTGCTGCTAAAATTGTAATTGTTTTTCTCATAATTTTAAATATTTATTAATTAATGGTTTTTCTATCTTAAAATAATTCTATTGTTTCATGAAAAAATGAATAATCAGCTAATTGTCATATCAATCAGTATTGGGAATAACTCAGTTTTTTTAGCAGATACTTATTTTATAATGTCATAATATACAATTAAAATTTAATTTATTTGCTCTAGTTTTTTAAAAGTTTGATAATCTGCAAGATTCCATTCTAATAGGTTTGTATGTTGGTAGCGTTTTATAAATTTTTCCTTTTTTATCGAAACTTCAACTTGATAAACATATATGTCCCATAAATATGGTAGATGAATATCAAAAGGCATGACTTCTTGTTGAACTTTGTTTATTTCTTCGAGTTCATCGAGGGTTTTAAGCGTATATGGAAGTGCAGAGTTATTTAGTTTGGACATAAATCTATAATCAATAAGTGAGCGGTCGTAGTGTTGAAAATTGAATTTTGCAATCAGCATGTCCCAGTTTACACATGTAGTAAGAATTAGTACTGTAAAAAGTGCAAACCCATTGATTCTCCATAAATAAAACGTGCTTTTAAGTTTTAGAATTTTAATTATTATGGTAATTAGACCAATTATTGTTAGAAGTAAGAAGAACAATACTGCAATTCTTTTGTATGCAAGTCCAAAATAGTTTATATACCAATAGTTGCGTAAAACAACCGAAAAAACCATAATAATATTTTGTGCAATCCAGATTATAGTTAGACGCTTTAGCCATTTGTTTTTTGAATAGAAATTTAGATTGTGTCTAAAAAAGTATAAAGCGATACCTGCCGAAATAAATACAGAAAACACTAAAGCCCAAGTACCTTCGTGGACAAATTCTTTTAAAAAACTGCCGTCCCATACAAATCCAAACCAAAGGTAGGTAAAATCTAAAATATTAAAATAGAGAATTAAAACATTAAGTGAGGCGAGAAGCACAATTCCTGATAAATATTGAGTTTTAAGACCTGTGTTTTTGAATTTTATAAAACTTTTTCGTCTTGTTCTGTAAAGATTATCATTTCCATTCGTATCCATTTTGAGTAAACCCAAAGATGTTGTTTTCATATATAGGATATTCCCTATTATTAGACCAAGAATAATCATTAATATGAAAATAAAATTTATGCTTTCGAGAAACCTTCTAATGGCTTTAAATATTACCTCGAATTGAGCATAGAATTTTGAGCTTGCCGAGGCATATAAAATAATAAAGAAAATTATTATTACTGCTGGAATTACGATTAAATAAAAGACTTTACTAGAACTAATATTGCTTTTAGAGTTGGAACTCGTGTTGACTTTTTCTTGGTCTCCCCAGTCTAGCAAAATACTAATTTGTGAAGAAAATAGTCTAAAAAAGGATTCTGTAATAGCATGGATGTACGACCTAAAATTTTTATATGTTAAAATCCCGCTAAGGGTAAATAAACTAACAATATTAATAAAAATACTCCAGCTTGTATTAAGTAGAACTACCATTAGAACCGATAAAAACACACCTGCAACGACAGATAATCCAAGTCCATTTAGTTTTACTGGACGGTTTATATAAAACATTATTGGCACAACAACTAACTCAAATAGTAGTAGGTTAAGACCAATATAATTTTTATAAAAAATAAGTGCGAAAAATATTGCTGTAGCTAGGTTGATTAAGAAGATTTGCCTTTTTTTCATTACTTTATTACTTTATTACTTTATTACTTTATAGAGTTTATTCAAAATTAATAAACAAGAAAAGTAGGGAAATATTGTATTAGTTAGGGATGTTTTTTTAAGGTATCCTAAGAAAAGAATTAAAACGAAGAACTTTTTATAACGTAATCTAAAAATAGTTTGAAATTAATTTTAAAATCTTTAATGAAAATACTTTTCACATCAAAAATAAAGTTGTAATTTCGTTGTAGAATTAAAAAAGATACTAATCAGAATAAATACTAGGAGGTATGAGTAAAGAAGAAATTAAAATTAGAGAAAAACAATTGTTGGAACTGACAGGTTCATTTTGTGACCAAAACTTAGATGAGGATTATCATCAGCTTTGTGAAAAACTAATATTGAAATTAGGTAGAAAAAGAGATGTTCCATTCAAAAGGGGAGGGCTAGAAATCTGGGCAGCAGCAGTTGTACACGCTATTGGTTCTATAAACTTTTTATTTGACAAATCATTCGACCCTTATGTTACTGCTGAACAAATAAGCGAATATTTCGGGACAAAAAAAACGACTGTTTCAAACAAGGCAAGACAAATTAAAGATATTTTAAAAATGGGTTATTTGGATTCTGATTTCTCAACTCAACACATGATACAAAACAACCCGTTAAATGACATGATTATGGTTAATGGACTTATTGTTCCTTTGTCGGTACTTCCTGAAGATTTGCAAGAAATGGTAAGAAAAGGAAGAGCCGAAGGAAAGGATATAGAATTTACAATAGAAGAATTCTAAAATTGTGCAGTAGCTGTGTCCTAGGGTTTGAGTTTTACAACAATGAAAAACTGGAGAAGCGATGCACTGCGATGTGCTGAGTTTTTATCGAAGTGAACAAGTTTTGTTGTTTGACAATACTTTAGAAAATAATAAAATCTAAAACCTTTTTTATAACGCAGTCGAAAAATAGTTTGAAATTAATTTTGAAATCTTTAATGAAAATATTTTGAAATTCAAAAATAAAGTCGTAACTTGTAAAACAAAAAATAATTGCTTTATATGGAAAATTTTGTGAATCTCAATTAAAACAGCAATTGATTTTTTTAAGAAAAAATCACATAAAAACTTAGGTATATACAAAAAAAGACCTGTAAATAAACTTTTATGTTAATTGTGGGTTTATTATAGAGAATCGCACGTTGAACACTATCCCCCTTCGACTAAAATATCGATGAATATTTTCGCTAACGATTGTATCTTTACATTGAGTTTCATGTAGAGACCGGTTTTCAAAATGGTGCTTTTAAAGTCCGAGCGCAATCCTGGTCCGAATAC
>Ga0265295_1006257_pt1 | contig 14537 bp, 13 predicted proteins | sample Munlansysbiofilm_FD_192503 | JGI IMG/M metagenome (GOLD analysis project Ga0265295, IMG submission 192503) | Leachate microbial communities from a municipal landfill in Southern Ontario, Canada - Methane capture system biofilm | ecosystem: Engineered > Solid waste > Landfill > Unclassified ... | reverse complement strand
AAGGGCGAGGATGAACGGCTTTTCCGTGGTGGTGAGGAAGCGCTGCAACTCCCTGCCCATGGAGTATTGGGCGCGTTTCATCTCTTCGGTGATTGCTGGATCCTGGATCTCATAGTGATAGTAAGGAAAGAATGTATCCAGGTCGAGTCCTGGAGGGATGACCTGCATTTTCTGTTCGTCCCGTGATTCATAGGGGGCATACAGAATATCTTTCTCATAGTGGGTGCTGGTGATGACCAGGTCAGCATGGCGCATCGAGCGCTCTTCGTTTCGTATTCTGGTGGAAATGTGGTAGTACTGCTCGAGCTTTTCATCGCTCACTCCCTGGCTCTTGAGATACTCAAGCTTGTTCCTTCCCAATGAGTGGCCGGTGAATACCAGCGGGGTGGGGAAGTAGGTGGTAAGCTCGGTGGCAACGTACCCTGCATCGGCATAGTGGGCATGAATGATGTCCGGAGCCCTGCCTTGGGTGCGGAAGAAGGCAATGAGGTTGTCCACATACTCATCGAGGTAAGGCCAGAGCAACTCCTTGCGGATATACTTGGTTCCCCCGCAGGGTAGTCGAATGATCCGGGCGTGCTCGGAAACCTGTTCCACACTCTTCTGGTAGTCCTTGTCACACCGTGCATCCTTGATGAGACGGGTGAACAAATCCACTTCGACATCATCGCGCTTCCCGAGTTCTTTTACCAAGTCGACGACGTATCTGGTTTGTCCTCCTGTATCGGCATCGCGTCCCATTTCTATGTTGTCACTGCGAACAAGTCCATGTAAGTTGATAATTGCTATATACATAGTAACCTCTTTCCTAAATGGTTGCACATATGGCGATATCTGTCAAAGGGCAAATAAAAGCCACCCAGATGGGTGGCCATGTTATGCAAGGGTGATGCTACAGATCGAGTGTTTCGAACTTGTCACGGATGTTGGTTAGGTTGACCAGAGTCAATGCTACGGCAAGGTCGGTCTGTCCATTCTCAAGGGCTTCAACGAGGTAACGATATTCGTTCACCTTTTTCCTCTGTTCTCCATAGGTCTCGGGAAGTCTGTCCATGGCTGCATAGAGCTGGGGAGCAAGGTTCTCATAGATGGAGGAGAGGATGATGTTGTCGTTGGACTTGATCAAAGCAGCATGGAACTCAAACTCCGTTGCCTTGAACTGTCTGATGGCTTCCAGGTCCTTGCCGCTTTCCATGGTGGGCAGCAGGTGTTCCATCTTGGTGCAAGCCCTGTCGAGCGAACGGACGATCAACATGCGGTTGGGATCACGGGAGAGCTCTCTGGAAGCGGAAACTTCAATGGTGGTCCGCACCTGCATCAGGTCGGTGAGCAGTTTCTTGTCCGGAGCCTGCTTGCTGATCATGGAGGCTGACAACGATTCCACGAACTGGTCGAGGCTGTTGCTCTGCACAATCGCCTTCTTGCCTTGCTTTACCTTGATAAGGCCTTTGGCTTCGAGGTTTTTGAACGCTTCACGAACACTTCGGCTGGAGGCATTGAATTGAGTAGCCAACTCATGCTGGCTGGGAAGATTTTCTCCCGCTTTGTATTTTTTCGCGAGGATTTCTTCCTCGAGTTTGTTTGCAATGGTTGTTGACTTTGTTTCAGAACCAGAAATAGTGTTGCCGTTCATCATAGTATGTATTCCTTCTTTTGTCATAAGACAAATTGAGCAATCCTGATTAGTGATTCACCAAAGGTATCACTTCTTTCTGTATACGGTATTTCCCAAGGAAAAGCAATGGTAAAACAGGCGAATATGTTATAGGTTTGTCCAAAGAATGAGATTATGTGGATTTGCTCTATCCAGTTATGTATAAAAGGTTTGGAATATTCCATATAGCTGGATGCGTAGAAAATATGTATGTGACAACAGGAAAAACTTCTTTCATGCGACATAGGAAATTCCCTGGCTATGAGTTTCTGTGGTTGAGGTTTGTCCTTGTGTGTAAGTGAGCATAAAAGAGTACAAATTCTAAAATGATGTCACAAGCAAAATATAATATAAAATTATATAAAACAATAAATAAAGAGTATTACTTAATAGAATGATGAAAAATGCTTGAGAGAAAATTCTTAGGTATTGACATATGTTTTTCTCTGGTTGTATAGTTTCCATGAAGGACAGAAGAGATCTTGCACGCTTTTCTGGGAGGGAAAACCACTTCATGAGACGATTACTACTCTTACTGGTGCTCCTACTCCCCCTGTTTGGTCTGATGGGGGCTGCGGGCACTTCGCAAGTAACCATTTCTCTTACTACCAGTGTACCCGAGTTGTTGGTGCACGGCTTTCTCATGGAAGAAGGGTCCACGGATATTCAGGCATCCGCGGATATTGCCGATGCCTTCAATGAGGATGGTGCCCAATTCACCTATGCCATCCGCACCAACGTTGCAATACCCTTGAAGGTAACTGCTTCGATTACTCCTTTTGAGCGCAAGTTTGCGCTGGCTCCTGTTCCTGCTGAAGTTGGTATTGAACAAGTCTTGGTGGATGGAACGCTCATATCAGCCGACCCTGTCACCGGTGCGTATCAGATTGTCAACCAAGCTCCCACTGGCAGCGGAATGACCACCTACTCGTATTTGCTTACCGTCAAGGCAAACCCAACCCAGGTACAGAACGCTCCTGCAGGTTATTATGAGTCAACGGTATCGATTGGGATATCCCCAGAGAATTAGGAAAAACCATTCCAGGTATCTACAGGTGTCCAAACGGGCACCTATTTTGTTATCAAATCATATAGGTATGAATACAAAGTTATGACAGAAGTTGTATACAAGCAGAGGATGACTACTCATTCACTAGGGATATTTGTAAGGGTGCTACTCTGAATTGTACACAAAAGAGCCTACTTGTGTAATAAGTTGAAAAGAGTTTAAAACAATACAATAAAACAAAATAAAAAATTTTGAATGAAAAAGATTAAAATAATTGAAAAATTATTACCTCAATCTTGACATAAGTCCGAGTCCGTAGTAGGCTGTCTGTACATAGGGAACGTGCCATATAAGGAATACCTCCCAAAGGAGATGATGTATGAATAAAAAGCTTATTGCTATCGCATTGGTTCTTCTCATTGCAGTGAGTGGGGTATTTGCTGAAATTACTGTTGATATGCCAGGCCCAGTGACAGCTACTTTGAAGGCAACCAAAGGAGAGTTTCTCTATCACGGGTTTACCGTAAATAGTGTGAAGTACCAGTCTGCTGTTGAAGTCCTTGATGCATTCAATACAAATCCTGAATTTACCTATGGCTACTGGACGAATGCACAGGGAACCTTTTCATTCAGAATGTCCGTCGGTAATTTCATTCATCAGACCCCAAGCAATCCAGCAGTCAAAATTGCGCAGGTCAAAGTAAATGGAACGGTTGCAGCTCCTGTTTCAGGGGAAACATATTATGAGCTGTTTAATTTTACCAATGCCGCTATTCTGGATAATTCATCGCAGACTGGTGAGAAGACAATTACCATTGTTCCAGTTGCTACTGCTTCTGTTACCACTGATCACTTAAGTGCTCCTGTTGGTTCAGGTCAGAATGTTGCAGATGCCTTGGCAGGTTCGTATACCTCAGAAGTTAGTATCTATATCATTGGGTCCTGATTCCCATTTCCATGTGTATAGAGTTTGGCTGTGCAGGAAACTGCACAGCTTTTCTTATCTTACCCCTTTCCTGTTGTTTCTTATCCTGCTAGGATATAGTCAGTCTCGTAGAGTGTGGAGTTGCGAATGAAAAAGTTACTGGGTATCCTACTTATCCTTTTGGGATTGATGATCCCTCTTTCAGCAGGAGAATCTCCATTTCCTGCTGCTACCGTCTATCTTGTGGGGATAATCCAACCCAAGGACCTGGCGATAGCAATCTATAATGAGGAAGGAGAGGAGTTGAGCAGAGAAGATGCCTTGCTGAGCTTTGAGTTTCCCAACCTGGAAGAGTGGGAAGTCAGCCGCTCCCTGTATTTCAAGTACTCGTCCAACCTCCCAAACCAGAGCGCCGGGCGATTGATATTTGAAGTGGGGGCCCTTGCTTTGGACGAAGTGAACACCCTCTCCACAAATCTTGAATTAACATCCGAGAGCCTGATGACCCGAGTGGAGAACGGCAACACCTTCAATACCACCTTCCTTCCCGGAGCTCAGTCAGACGTACCCATCGGGAAATTGACCGTGAGGTTGAACAAGCGTGCCGATGATGTTTTTACTGCAGGAACCTATGCTGGATCGTTCACAATTAATTATACCGAAGGAAGCTGAATACATTGCCGAGACAGTGTTAATATACCATTTGGGTAATGTCGGGGATTATTGGAAAAATAATGAAATAAATGTTTTACAGAGCGATGAAAGCATGCAATAATCATGAGTGTCGTTGCTCGAATCCAGTCCGAATGTTTCCAGCGGGTGGGTTCATGCTCTGAGAGAGGAGTCTCAGAGTTCTCAAGGAGGTTGCCGCTATCCGGTTTCGGGTAGCGGTTTTTATTGCAACTCGCTCATCGTTTCCAGCAGCGTGCGCTGAAAAACCCATCTATCCAGAGCTACGGCAACACTGCCAAGCATTGCACTTTTGTCCGCCAGAGCTGAGCGGACAATACTGACATGCGAAAGCTGGTGATGGGCATGTTCCTTGAAGAAGGATTGCACAATGCCAAAGTAAGCGTCATCCAGATTGGAGAGCCCCCCTGCAAGAATGATCTTCTTGCATCCAGTGATCGAGCTTGCTGCGATCAAGGCCATGGCCATCGCTTGGCAAGCCGATCGCAAATCTTCGGCTACCTGCTTATCAGCACTCTGGGCAAGTTGCTTTACTCCTGCTCCCTGATGCTTGTCGCTGAGCGCCCAGCCGCTGGCCATCGTCTCCAGGCATCCGATGTTGCCGCACCTGCACAGCCCTGTGCTGGCCAAAGGAAGATGCCCGAAGCGACTGCCTTGGGTTTTGATGGTGGTCCCATCGACCATGGCCGCATTGATATGCTCAGCCCAGTTTACGAAGAAGAATGAGTGTTCCTTCTCGGATGCAAACCATCGTTCGGCTACCACCATCGCCTCGACATTGTTTACCATGATGGTTGGAATCTTTGTGTTTACCTCGATGGCTTTTGCCAGGGGGACATCTTTCCAAGACCAGTAGTCATGGGAGAGCAAGGTCTGCTGGTCTTCGCCGATAATGCCAGGTATTGATACCACAATACCTGAAACAGGGCTCTTTGCCAGCTTCACCATCTTCATGCAGGTCCTGATGATCTGCTGTCCATGCTCCTTGGGGGAGGGCTGGGGAGGATTGGGGAGCCGCTCAAAGCGAAGAATGTTTCCCTTGAGGTCTGACAGGGAGAAACTGGTAGTGAGAGCTCCAAGATCGACACCCAAAACCAAAGCAGCTGTGCTGTTCAGGGTAAGGGCTGTGGGTCTTCTTCCATTGCTTGTGATGGTCTTGCCTTGCTCTTCCAGAAGATTCTCGGAGAGCAGTTGCTCGACAATCTCGCTGGTGGAGGGCTTGTTCAAGGCAAGGATGCGAGCGATATCGGCTCGACTGAGTTGTCCTTCTGCAAGGACAAGATTCAAAACGCGCAGTCTATTGATCTGACGCGCTGCAGTTGGCTGGGAAAACCTCATGGCTGAAGCATAGCCTAAGCGCGTCTTTTTGTTAAGGAACAATTGCCGTTGGGAGGAAAAATCAGTATGTTTGCGTATATCCTTTTGGAGGTATGAATCTATCATGGAACAGAAAAAGTTCAAGACTGAGGTATCAGAGCTGCTTCAGCTTATCATCCACTCGCTCTATTCACACAAGGAAATCTTCCTTCGCGAGTTGGTATCAAACTCTTCAGATGCTCTGGACAAGCTCAAGTATCTCACCCTTACCGATGAGAAGCTCAAGGGTCTCTCCTTTGAGCCTCGCATCGACATCTCCTTCACCGAGGAGGGTGAGACTCGTACCCTCACCATCAGTGACAACGGGCTTGGCATGAGCCACGATGACCTGAGCGACAATCTTGGGACCATCGCATCGAGCGGTACCAAGAAGTTCCTTGCCTCTCTTTCTGAGGAACAGAAGAAGGACAGCAACCTCATCGGTCAGTTCGGTGTCGGCTTCTACAGTGCCTTCATGGTTGCCCAGAAGGTCGAGGTGGTGAGCCGCAGGGCGGGCGAGGAGCAGGCCTGGAAGTGGAGCAGCACCGGAAAGGGCAGCTACACCCTCGAGGAAGCCGAGCGCGACAGCGCAGGAACCTCTATCACCCTCTATCTGAACGAGGAAGGCAATGAGTATGCCAACCGTTGGCAGATTGAGCAGCTGGTGAAGAAGTACAGCGACCACATCGCCTATCCGATCTTCCTCTCCTATGACCAGACTTCCTACGACGACAAGAAGAAGGACAAGGATGGCAAGGCTGAAAAGACGATTGAGCACAAGGTTGAGCAGATCAACAGCTCATCCGCCTTGTGGAGACGCAGCAAGAGCGAGCTCACCGATGATCAGTACAAGGAGTTCTACAAGCAGTCGAGTCTTGACAGCGAGGATCCCCTGTTCTATATCCATACCCGTGCAGAGGGTGCAACCGAGTACATCACTCTCTTCTATATCCCCTCCAAGGCTCCGTTCGACATGTACTATGCCGACTACAAGCCTGGGGTGAAGCTCTATGTGAAGCGCGTATACATCACCGATGATGACAAGGAGCTTTTGCCCTCCTATCTGCGCTTTGTCCGTGGTGTCATCGACAGTGAGGATCTCCCCCTGAACGTCAGCCGCGAAATCTTGCAGCAGAACCGTGTCATGAGCGCCATCCGCACCGCTTCGGTGAAGAAGCTTTTGGGCGAGTTCCAGAAGATCAGTGACCAGAACCCGGAGCTGTACACCAAGTTCATCGAGCAGTTCAACCGACCCTTGAAGGAAGGGCTCTACTCCGACTATGCCAACCGCGATGCACTGTTGGATCTGGTTCGCTTCAAATCTTCCTCCGAGGAAGGCTATGTAAGTCTTGCTTCCTACAAGGAGCGGATGAGCAGCGAACAGAAGTCCATCTACTACATCACCGGTGGCAAGGAAGCAACCTTGAAAGCCAGCCCCTTGCTCGAGGCATACCGCAAGAAGGGCTTTGAGGTCCTGATCATGAGCGATGATATCGATGATATCGTTGTCGGCTCGATCGGCACCTACAAGGAGATTCCCCTGAAAGCCATCAACAAGAGCAGTGCTGTTGATGATCTGAAGGAAGAAGGGGACAAGGAAAAGACAAAAGAAGCCAAGTCCTTGGTAAAGAAGATCAAGAAGGCCTTGGGCGACAAGGTCAAGGATGTAGTTGTCTCCTCCCGTCTTTCTGATTCCCCAGCCGTAGTGGTGGTGGATGAGAATGATCCATCGGTACAGATGCAACAGATCCTCAAGAGCATGGGACAGTCTGATTTCGAGGAAGTGAAACCTATTCTGGAAATCAATGTGGACGATCCGATGGTCAAGAAGATTGAGGCAGCCGAGGATAAGGAGTACTTGGAAGAGATGTGTTCGGTCCTGTTGGATCAGGCTCTTCTCGCCGAAGGCGTCATGCCCAAGGATCCGGTTGCTTTCGCCAAAAAACTGCACAGTTTGCTCTCTAAGTAACCATTTTATCAGTACATACACGAGAGGCAAGGAAGGGATATTTTCCCAACCTTGCCTTTTTTATGGTCTGGTGGTAGTGTTTAGGAACAACTCTTAGTAAGGATGTACTCTATGATCACAGCGCTTATGGCTTTGAACGCTGAAGTCGTTCCCACCGACTCTTTTTTTGGGCAGCTCATGACACGAATCGACGGTTGGACCCAACTTGGTCCTGTCTCCTTTCTTATTTCCGTGGTAACCGGATTGCTCATTGTTCTGGTGGGAAAAATTCTCATCATGTGGGCCTCTCGCATTCTCAAGCGTGCTTTGGGCCGCTCAAAGAAGATCAATAACCTCATGGCCCGTTTCATCCTCCAGTTGGTGAACATCATCGGGTGGATCTTTCTTATCATCGCATTTCTTCAGCACCTTGGCTTGGATATGGGTCCTGTCCTGGCCGGCTTGGGAATTACCGGTGTCATCCTTGGCTTTGCGTTCCAGGAGACCATCGGCAACCTGCTCAGCGGTGTCATGATTGTCATCAACGCCCCCTTCAGGATTGGTGATTTCATCGACTCCGGTTCTTTCAGTGGTACAGTTACCGACATGGACATGGTCTGTGTGACGCTCTCCACCCCTGACAACAAGAAGATTACGATGTCAAACAAACTGGTATGGGGCAGTCCCATCGTCAATTACTCCAACATTGAGCGCAGGCGTGTTGAACTCTCTGTCAGCGTTGCCTACGGTTCTGACGTGCAGCTTGTCAAGGATACTGTCAGGAAGATTCTCAGCGGGTATGAGGAGATTCTCCCCGAGCCCGTACCGGTGGTGGAAGTAAACAAGCTTTCCGCTTCCTCCGTCGATTTTGTGGTTCGCCCCTGGACCAAGCCAGCCGACTACTGGAAAGTATACTGGCGTTTCCAGGGTGAGATTTGCGACCGCCTTGCAGAAGTTGGACTTACCGTCCCCTTCAACCAGCTCGATCTGCATATCATCGACCAGCCGGCATCTACGTAAGTTGGCTCAGCTCCTTACCCAGGCAGCGGCTTTCAAGCAGGGAGCAGAACTCCTTGGTATCGGAGAGCAGGAACTTTCCAAGATAGGAAGTTGCTTTCCAGCTCTTCGAACCGAAGACGAGGGTGATGATGCTGTCCTTTGTTTCTATCTCCACTGAGATGTTTGCAAGCTTGTTCTTGTCAACTGTCTCATAGGTCTGCTTGCAGGAGACAAAGTCTGCATAAGCAAAGAGGTAAAAAGCATCCTTGAGCGTGATGCCAACCATCTTTTTCTTCGTATCGAAGGTCAAGAGGATTCCTTCGCTCAGGTCATTCATGTACCCCTGCTTCTCATCGAAGTGCACGTTGTGCTCTTGCATTTTTTCATAGGCCCTCTGCTCCAAAAGGCGGAGGGTCTGCTTATAGTTTGCATGTGCTTGTTTCTTTTTCTTTCTCCCTACGGTGAGGGCGTAGAAATTCAGCGCGGTGAAACCGATCAGAAGGAAAAGGAGGAGATATTGGAAGAGTTGTGCTGCAGTCATAGCCGACAATAGCAAGGAGCAGTGAGCTTTGTAAAGGGCTTTGGTTCATGCTACACTGACTCGGGAGTGTAGCATGATCAAGATTCTGATAGTCATACCATACCATGAGCTGCAGCAGGCCTTTGAGCAGGTTGTCCAGAGCTATGAGCTTGAGGACATCTCGGTCAGCACCACCCACATCTATGGATCAGATCCTCAGGTGATCGAGCCGCTGCAGGCTGATATCATCATCGCCAGAGGAATTACCGCCCACGCAATTGCTGAACAAAAGAAAACAGTCCATGTTGTCCCGATAGCCATGAGCAGTGCCGACCTTCTCGATGCCCTAGCCCTGGCGAAGGAGGGTGAAAGTTCTGCACATATCGGTATCATCACCCACGAGCATCTTTGTGATGAACAGACCATCGCGACGTTGGTTGGGTGTCCTGTTTCTGTCTTTCAGGTAACCGACCAGAATGATGTTCGCGCAGGAGTCGATCAGCTGACCCGTGCCGGGTGTTCTGTTTTGGTAGGGGGCCTGACCATGTGCAGGCTTTGTGAAGAGCGGGGCTTGAAGTTCGTCCATATCAAGACAGGCTATCAGGCAGTGGTGCACGCGGTGGCCGAAGCCGTTGCTGCAGCCCGTTCACTCGATCGGGCACAGACGAGGGGAAACCTGCTCTTGACGCTGCTCAACAACGCGACGTACGCCCTTCTGGCCATCGACAGCAATGGAAAGATCATTGCCGGCAATAGGCAGGCAGAGAACCTTTTCGGCAAAAGTCCTTTGGAAGGCTTGCCCATGGAACAGGTCTATTTTTCCAGCCGATGGGCTGAGGTCATGCGGGAGGGCAAACAGAAGGATGAGCTGGTAGGTATCAATGGTCAGCAATTCTTGGTCACACACCAGCCGATCAGGGTTGATGAGGAGACCTTTGGGTTTCTCTACACGTTCCAGAATGCTGAGGCTATCAGGCAGACCGAGCACAAGATCCGAACCGAATTGAACCGCAAGGGCCTGGTGGCTCGCTACAGCTTCTCCGATATCGTAACTCAGAATGCCCACATGGTGAGCTTGGTGGAGAAGGCAAAGAGATTCAGCCAGGTTCCAGGTGCTGTCTTGCTTCTCGGTGAGACAGGTACGGGCAAGGAGCTCTTCGCACAGTCCATCCACAACGCCTCTTCGCGGGCAAAGGAGCCCTTTGTAGCGGTGAACTGTGCAGCCCTTCCCGAACAGCTTCTGGAGAGCGAATTGTTCGGGTATACCGAAGGAGCCTTCACCGGAGCAAGCAAAGGGGGCAAGAGTGGACTCTTTGAACTGGCCCACAAGGGAACCATCTTCCTTGACGAGATCGCAGAGATGCCCATCGTGGTACAGGCAAAATTGCTGCGGGTATTGCAAGAGCGCGAGGTTCGCAAGATCGGGGCGGACATGGTGGTTCCTGTCGATGTCAGAGTGATCAGCGCAGCAAACAACAACATCCTGGAGAAGGTGAAGGAGGGTAAGTTCCGTCTCGATCTTTTCTACCGCATCAGCCTGTTGAGCCTCTTGCTTGTGCCCTTGCGGGAACGCGTTGAGGATATAGGCATCATTTTCAAGCACTTTGTGCAACAGTACTGCAATCGTCACGGGCTAAGCGAGCCGTACATCACCGATGAGGCGGTAGCTGAGCTTACACGGTTCTCATGGCCTGGGAATATCCGTGAACTGCGCAATGCTGCAGAACGTCTTGCCATCCTTCATACCAGTGATGTGGTGACAGTCAAAGAGATTGAGCTATTGGACATCGGTTCTACGAGCCTGCGGCTTGACGAGGGGCCAAGCGTTAAACCCATGAAAATCAGAAACTCATACTCGGATGAGGAGCTTTATCAGCAGTATCTGCACAGTGGGTTGAGTCGAGAGGTGTTTGCACGCCAAGTTGGGTTGAGTAGGACCACGCTTTGGCGGAAATTTGCACAATTTATGCATTGATGTTTCAAATGAGTTTCAAATGAAACATGAAACAAATTTATGAAACATTGAAACATTTAGGAAAAAGTAGCAATTTTTTTAGAAATTTCTATGATTTTTTTGCTATCTAGTGCAAGAGTAGAGAGATGCTTGTATACAAAAAAAGTAAAAACAATAGATTGTATACAATAGAAACAAAGTTGGCACGCATGTTGCTATCCTCATTCCTGATGGATACCACCTTTGGTATTTGCTAGGGACATTGAAGGGAGTCATGCATGAACAAGAAGCCTGTATTGGGAATTATGCTCGGGGATGGGGCTGGAGTCGGTCCGGAGATCGTTGCAAAGCTTGCAGTCCAGAATTTCTTTGACGCGTACTGCACGCCGGTAATCATCTCTGACGTACGTCTGCTTCAGCGTGCCTTCAGCGTAATCGGTTCCTCCGTACCGTTGCAGATTGTTTCTGATCTTGACCAGGCAGATTGGAGCGGTGATTTGGTCGTTCTTGACCAGAAGAATCAGGATCCTGCCAAAGTTCCCTTTGGAGAACTGACCTATGAAGCCGGCAAGGCAAACCTTGACGGACTGAAGCTCTGTACCGAGCTCTATATGGCAAAAAAAATCGACGGCTTCTGTTTTGCACCGCTGAACAAGGCGGGTATGAAGGAAGCCGGATGCAAGGTCGAGAGTGAGCACCACTATCTTGCACAGCTCTTCAACCACACCGAGCCCTTTGGGGAGATCAACGTGGTAGGGGACTTGTGGACCACTCGGACCACCAGCCACATCCCCATCAGCGAGGTCAGCAAGAACTTGACCGTTGAGAGAATTTTGCGTGCTGTCCGTCTTGCCAACACCAGTTTGAAGAGCAGCGGTATTGCAAAGCCCAGGCTTGCCCTTGCTGCATTGAATCCTCATGCTGGGGAGCACGGACTGTGTGGTCGTGAGGAGATTGATGTGATCGAACCGGCCATTGCCAAAGCACAGGAAATGGGCATTGATGCCAGCGGTCCCTATCCCAGCGACATCACTTTCATCAAGGCTTTCCGCGGAGAGTTCGATGGAGTGGTGACGATGTACCATGACCAGGGACAGATTGCCCTCAAGCTGCGTGGTTTTGACGAAGGCATCACGATTGCCGGAGGGCTCCCTGCCCCGATCGTCACTTGCGCACATGGCACTGCCTATGATATTGCAGGTAAGGGTATAGTGAAGACAAGTGCGTTTGAGAACGCAGTGAAGATGGCCGCCCGCATGGCCAATCACCTGCGCGAGAGAGCGTAAGAAGAGAGGATAGCATGCAGACGAAAAAGATTACGAGCAAGATGGTGATTCCTGTCGTCACTGCGGTGATAGCGGCTCTATTCATCTATCTCGGGATCACCAAGTATGGGTTCTGGCACGAAGTCAGGGGTCCCCTTCCGGGGTTCTTCCCCACCATCATCGGGTTTGCCCTCCTTGCACTCAGTGTTCTGGCCTTCCTGGGAGGAAGAAAAGAAGAAGATACGAAGTATCCGATTGAGAACTGGTATCCGGCGCTCGGGGTGATTGGCATCATGGTCGCGACCCTGGTAATCGGAATGCTCCCCAGTTTGGCGTTGTTCGTCATTCTGTGGCTCAAGGTGTTTGAAAAGTACAGTTGGAAAACAACCTTTGTTGGGCTTGTCATCATCATGGCCATCGTTATCGGTGCCTTCGTCATGTGGCTCGGTGTCCCTTTCCCCAAGGGCCTGATCTACAATCTGATTGCATACTGAGAGGCTGACTATGGAAAATCTACAAATGTTGTTCATGGGCTTTTCAGTAGTCCTGACTCTGGAAAATGTACTGGTAACCATGCTCGGTGCGGTGCTCGGCCTCATCGTAGGTGCCATGCCTGGCATCGGGTCTTTGGCCGGTGTAGCCTTGCTGCTGCCCCTTACGTATAAGTTCAATCCCACCACCGCCATCATCATGCTCGGCTCCTTGTACTATGCGAACATGTACGGTGGGTCCTTCAGTGCCATTCTGCTCAACATCCCTGGTGATTCACCGGCGGTCATGACGGCACTGGATGGGTATCCTATGGCAACCAAGCGTAATCGTCCTGGTCAAGCCCTGTTCACTGCAAACATGTCGTCCTTCATCGGTGGCTTGATCGGGATGTTGATTCTCACCTTCATGGGACCGCTTCTGGCAGACCTTGGTCTGAAGTTCGGCCCGGCAGAGATGACTGCACTGCTGTTGGTGGCAATGACCTCCATCGGTTGGTTGGTTGGCGAGAGCCCGACAAAGGGAGTGGTGCTGACAATGGTCGGTATCCTTCTCGCATCCATGGGTATGGATACCCTTACCGGCAGTCCTCGCTATGACTTTGGCAACATGTATCTGCTGGGTGGTATCCCGTTCACCCCCTTCGTCATCGGAGCGGTTGGTTTCAGCCAGGTGCTCAAGCTGATGGAAGAGCGCAACAAGAAGGTGGAAGCCCATATCGGCCAGAAATTGACGATCAGAGGATCCATGTTGACCCTTCACGATTTCAGACGCTTGGTACCTCCTGCAATCCGCAGCGGTTTCATGGGAACGTTTGTCGGGGTCCTTCCTGGTGCAGGTGCAACCACGGGTGCCTTCCTTGGGTATGCAGCCCAGAAAGCCTTCAAGAGCGAAGAGCCTCTTGGCAGTGGTGCCATCGAGGGTATCGCAAGCTGTGAAGCTGCAAACAACGCTGCCGCCGCAGGTTCGTTTGCTCCACTGCTTGCCTTGGGTATCCCGGGTTCGGGAACTGGTGCCGTCCTGCTTGGTGGTCTGATGATGTGGGGCCTCAATCCCGGCCCGCTACTCTTCTCCACTAATCCAGACTTTGCCTGGGGCCTCATTGCCAGTCTCTTCTTGGCAAACTTGCTGACTTTGATTATTGCCTTGGGTATCATCCCCTTCCTGGTCAAGATCCTCACCGTTCCGGTGAAGATGCTGATCCCGATCATCACCGTTGTCTGCGTGGTAGGCGGGTACAGTACCTCCAACTCCATGTACGGCGTGATCATCATGTTCCTCTCGGGTCTGTTCGGCTACATCCTTGACCGCAATGGGTACGGAGTCGCCCCGATGCTCTTGGCCTTCGTCTTGGCTCCGTTGCTTGAATCCAATATGCGCAAGGCGTTCATCATCAGCCATGGAAGTATGGGTATCTTCTTTGAAAAGCCGATTGCCGCCTTCCTGATCATCGTGCTCTTCGCCATCATCCTCACCCCGGTTGTAAAATTCGTGCTGAGGAAGGCTGGCGTGCTGAAAAAATGAGAAGAGGACTGGAAACAGGACTCCCGCATCTGGTAATTCCGGGGTTTGCCCCGAAAGAAACAAATAGGAGAACGAAAAATGAGAAAAATTGCTCTCGTGCTGACTATGGCTTTGCTTTTGAGTGTTGCTGTTTTTGCCGGTGCCCAGGCTGAAGCTCAGGCTGGAAAGGCCTTCACCCCCTCGAAGAACATTGAATGGTATGTG
>Ga0265295_1006251_pt1 | contig 14542 bp, 11 predicted proteins | sample Munlansysbiofilm_FD_192503 | JGI IMG/M metagenome (GOLD analysis project Ga0265295, IMG submission 192503) | Leachate microbial communities from a municipal landfill in Southern Ontario, Canada - Methane capture system biofilm | ecosystem: Engineered > Solid waste > Landfill > Unclassified ... | reverse complement strand
CATGGCGTCACCTCGTGCGTAAAGGGTTCTTGTTGGGGAACAAAACCCATATATCACACTTTGTGACGCCACACTACTAATAATAACAGCTATTTACACATTATTCGCTCCTGCGAAAGTTGAGTTAACTGTTATAGATAAGATCATCAAGTCGCAATCCCTTCGTAAATCAGGTCTTTTCCGTCGACAAAGTTCATTGACAATTTATCCGTATTATCCCGTCGCAATCCCTTCGTAAATCAGGTCTTTTCCGTCGAGGGGACGGAAACGAAAATGAAAAATCTCATAAAAACGTCGCAATCCCTTCGTAAATCAGGTCTTTTCCGTCTATATTGCAGATGGCAAAAAAGAATACAAAGTATCCCGTCGCAATCCCTTCGTAAATCAGGTCTTTTCCGTCACAGAGAGGAGAAAGAAAATGAAAAAGATAGATTGGACCCGTCGCAATCCCTTCGTAAATCAGGTCTTTTCCGTCAAAGGAGAAACATGAAAATTACCAAGTTAAATTACGGTCGCAATCCCTTCGTAAATCAGGTCTTTTCCGTCTTACGACAAGTGGTACAGATATAACAGGAACGACGACGGGGGTCGCAATCCCTTCGTAAATCAGGTCTTTTCCGTCCAAAGCGGTGTGCGGAATATAAGCAGACTGGCAAGCCTCGTCGCAATCCCTTCGTAAATCAGGTCTTTTCCGTCGATTAATAAGTCAATGTGTTGTGTACCGTGTTCACAAGCAAGTCGCAATCCCTTCGTAAATCAGGTCTTTTCCGTCGCTGTAGAAAGTGGGAAATGCCCGGATCATTTTACCCGTCGCAATCCCTTCGTAAATCAGGTCTTTTCCGTCAATTCCTTTCGGTAGGGTAATTAACAAGATTAATTACTTGCAGGTCGCAATCCCTTCGTAAATCAGGTCTTTTCCGTCAGGGGGGGACTTGATAAGATCCGTGGAACGGGTCTGGTCGCAATCCCTTCGTAAATCAGGTCTTTTCCGTCATCGTTTTAGATTATTTGATTTTAAGAGAAAAAGTCCTAACGTCGCAATCCCTTCGTAAATCAGGTCTTTTCCGTCCGTAGGATACGAACTCGAATTGGACGGGCTTCCCCCCGTCGCAATCCCTTCGTAAATCAGGTCTTTTCCGTCGAGCAGACCACGGATAACCAATGGAGTGAATATTGTCGCAATCCCTTCGTAAATCAGGTCTTTTCCGTCGGAAAAATTGGGGCATGTAATTGGACTATCCCAAACTCCTGTCGCAATCCCTTCGTAAATCAGGTCTTTTCCGTCAAAAATTCGCTTGACAGATTTAATAATGGTTGATAGTCGCAATCCCTTCGTAAATCAGGTCTTTTCCGTCAATACGGGGAACTGGCATACTTGAGCGATGAACAGAAAGTGTCGCAATCCCTTCGTAAATCAGGTCTTTTCCGTCTCCTGATGGATACAGGAAATTATAATGGGTTCAACTATCGTCGCAATCCCTTCGTAAATCAGGTCTTTTCCGTCGGTAGAGCAGACCACGGATAACCAATGGAGTGAATATTGTCGCAATCCCTTCGTAAATCAGGTCTTTTCCGTCATTGCGGGAATTAAAGGATGAGGTTAGTGAATGGGATGATGGTCGCAATCCCTTCGTAAATCAGGTCTTTTCCGTCCAAAAGCCAGGATGATGACAATTGAAGAAGTGGTCAATAGGGTGTCGCAATCCCTTCGTAAATCAGGTCTTTTCCGTCGGTCCGTGGAACGGGTCTTATCACGAAAAGGGATAGAACGTCGCAATCCCTTCGTAAATCAGGTCTTTTCCGTCTTGTTCACTGGGGCGCTGTTTGAAAAGGATAAAGAAGTCGCAATCCCTTCGTAAATCAGGTCTTTTCCGTCCGCGGCCTTCCCTTGTCCTGAAAAAAAGCGGTTCCGAGACAGCACATTCGCGAACCTCTTGCCAAAAGCCAAAGAATCATCCACTTCACTCCTTTCCAACTAAATTTTATTCGCCTCATCCGGTTGATATCATTAAACAAGTTCTGCTTTTGCGAACCTGAAAAGTGCTGCTTAGCAATAAAGAGTAATTTCAATAAGTTACGGACAGACGCTTTTTGTAAGCGAGGTTCGCGTCAAGGTCATATTGCCTATTCCTCATCAGGGCCATTACGGCAAATGGGGAAAATCGAAAATCGCTTTGAATCCTGTAAAATCGGACACGACCTGTAGAATCTTTCCAATTGCATGTTCCGTAACCGGTTTTATTCCATGGGCAAGTATCGACTCATTTCTACTGCCTTGGATTTTTTTGATCTCCGAGATATTCTGGAAAAAACGGTCCCCTGCTTCATGCCCGGTTTTTTGGAGAAAATTGAAGGTCGCCTGGAGGGGCAGCTTTATGATTCCATCGACCGGGTCTGCATATTTGCGGACAAATTCCTCTCGAATGGTCTCAGGAATTTTGTCCTCGGGGACATTACTGTTCGAACACCCCGCAGATTCCTGAAAAATGATCTGCCCGTATAGCTCAAGGGCTCGGTATACGCGCGCAGCGGCATCATCATAGCGGCCCTCGGAGATCCGGCGACGGGCGTTATTGAGAAGGTCGTCTATCAAGACAGGATGGAATTTGTTCAGTCCTTTTGTCATGGAAAGAATATCCTTGAGCCTTTCGTGACACTGCCGGAGATCATCTGTAAATTGATTATATTTGGAATCTCTATGAACCCGCAGATAATTTTCTAAATTTTGAATTCCGGTAGTGAGGGAATTCGCGGCCATTTTATGGTTGAACTGTTCCCAGTAAAGAAAGCCCTCGGCAAGATATTTTACGAAGTTGAAATAGTCGGCGATTTCAACGGGAAGATCCCGTGTTGATGCCATAGAGATTATTTCAATGACTGCGGAGAATCGGCAGCGGTTGAAAAGAATAACCACTTGGCGACGTTCCTCCTCGGCAAAGACAGACCACGGATTCATGTCGGAAAACATTCGCTCATGACCGTTTTCCACAATACCGAGTCCCGCTTTTGTTCGCGCATCCCCACCGACATAGTTGAACTGGAAGGGATAGCCAACTGTCGCCAGGATCAGGGCTGCCGTCATGACCTTGGTGCCGCCCGTGTAATCGATCATTATATCTTCGTTGGAATATCCCGACCGCATCGCTCTACGGACGCAGAGCCGCGCCGTCTTGTAGCATTCAAAAAGGGAATTCGGGTCTTCGGAGAGTTCCGATTCGGTCCTGGGTTTTGGATGGATCTGATCCAGCACTTCACCGGCCTTGAGTATTGAATCCTGCGAGGCGAAGAAAATAATCCGTTCCGGCTGATGTTCCGCGATGCTTTTTCTGAGGGGCTCGGGTGAGCCGCCGATGGACATGATCATGAGACGTGCCATAACTCAAACCTCCTGAGATGGAAACTATGCGGCGAAAGAACCATTCAACTCTGCAATGCATGCCTGCATTTGTCTACTGTTTTGAGCTGTTGTAATGATATCGAATTTAGTTGTGGCTCCAGCATTGCTGAAAATTCCTTCCAACTGGTGGCGTGGATCCTTGGCAGACTTGCGGAACCGGATCGGAACATTGAGACTCGGGTTATAATAGTGGGTATAGATCTCCTTTACAAAGGGGCTTTCACGGAGTTTATTCAGAAAGATTTCCAGTCCCTTATGTTTTCCCCTGTTGTCATCCTCATAGCGGATTTTTTTGTGCTCCGACTTAATTCCGGAATCCGGGGGGAGAATGGTTGAAGAACTCAGGGTGAAACGATGGCGCAATGATTCATGGAAGAGCTGGCCTGTTGGAGACAGGAATGTCAGCCAGCGCTTTTCGACCTGAACAGTGTCCAGGATCGTTGCAAAGCGTTCGTCCGGTTGATTAAATGGGCCATCCGATTCTATTCCATCTTCCAGATCAAAAAAAAGCTCTACATGATCAAGCCAGAAGGCAAGGTCGAGAGAGACAGGCTGCGGCGGAAGCTCAATCACTTCCGAAAAGCGCTCGAACAGATAGCATACGGGAATTTCCAGGGCCTGACCGATCATCCCGGCAAAAGAAATCTGTGCCTTGTAACCCCCCGTGGCATTGATGACAATCCGTTCCGATCCGTGCAGACGGGCTTCCTGGCCTATTAGGCGCACCAGGTTTCGTAGCCCATCATTACGGAAGCGTTTCACGTCCTGATCCGTCAAACCGTCAATGGTTTTAACAGATACCGATTCAAAGCGTTCAGCGTTCCGCGGATTTTCATAGACGTGACTCAGGATGCGCCCCGTCAGTGAACCGTCCGGCGTATCGGAGACCAAAAATATGAGATTATCAAGCCGATCAAGGCGTTTGCCAGCGATGATACTGTGAATGGAATTGATCTCAGCCCCGTTCAGGCGATCTTCCGGGGAATGTTTCAACAGCTCCAGGGCAACACCTCTGGCATTGTTTGCCATCAACAGAGAGTGAAGGGGAGATTCATTCTGCCCAATAATGTTGTTATTGAGGCTGGTGCCAACGGTGCATATCAGGGTGTCCCTCTGTCCTGCAATGTTATTAAGAATTCCATGAAGTTTCATACGGCAAAGATCTTTGTATTTGCCATTCCTCGGCTGTATAAAGCAAAAATGTGTTTATATCTTTTTACTCAAGCAGCGCATTCAGCTCATCTGTTTGAAATCCTTATAAGCATCTTTTTGAACGCCTCTGGCAATAAGTCGTTCGTAGCTTTCGTCGCTATGTCTTGCCAACTCACAGATAAAAACACTATTTTCTTTCTCATAAAAAAATACTCGCTCGTCCCGATGTCCTTTGGGATAAACAAAACAGTCGCATTTGCGCACCTGGTCAGCGTTGGATCGCCGCAATACTGGGCTGCGTAGCTTTGCAATTTCTCTTTCATAACGGGCTTTGATGGAAGGTTCCAATTTTTCATAGAAGTTACTAGCTGGTTCGGAAAGATAAACAGGACAATTAGCTGCTTTCTCAATAGCCTGTGTAAAGGCACTGAAAAAGACTTCACCAGCAGGTGAAAGAAAAGAATTTCCCTCTTCTTCAATAAGAAGAAAACGGACATCTTGGGGAAGCTGCTTCAGTCTCGCATCCACTTCCAGAGTATCTCTCGGTTCACTGTCCAGCCAGAAAAAGAAATCCTCGTGATCAGCCAGCAGGGTAAAATCCCAGCTGATAGGTGTGGCTGGCATTTCGATTATTTCCCTGAATGCTTCGTGAATATAGAAAACAGGTACATCGAAGAGCAAACCGATCAACGTAGCGTAGGCAATTTCCGCTTTGAAACCACCTGTGGCATTCAAAACTGGTGCTCTTCCTTTTTTTCGTTCCTCGAGGATGAGTCGAATAATTGTATTCACAAGCGACCGTAATCCCCGCATCTTGAAGCGACGTTCCTGATAAGAAAGATCAAGAACGGTTTCAAGTGTACTTGTAATCTTCCTGGAGTTGAAATGGCGGCATAAAACGTCGGCGCATAATTTACCTTCTTCAGTCTGAGAGTGAAGAAAGATGAGCCGGTCACCATCCTGATATAGCTTTGTGATGGAATTGGTTTCCGCGCAGGCCTGTTCATGCGTTGAATTATTGAGAAACTGAAAAAGATTTTTCTCGTCGGTCTTTGCAATGTTAAGCACTTTTGACGCATTGGTCATTAGCGATGTGCCGACTGTGTTGATGATTGTTCGCACTATTTTGTAACCTCCAAATGGCCTTCGTTGATCATCAAAATTGCATTAAATTGACTCTATTGGCTGATTATTCATGTGCCTGTGTCTGTCGTAAGAAATCTTTTACTTTTTTATAGGCACTCCTTTTGTCATTTTTTGCATTTTTCTCATTACAGCCCCATTCTTCCATTTTCCTTTTTAGAAGTTTTAAAGCATTCGCTGGCAATTTTGAAAAGTCAATTCCGGAGGTTTTATAGGCCCCCCAATCCTTAATTTTGTTGATCTCGTTGAATTCTTTAGAGTGCTCATTCGTTAATACAGGAGCTTCAGTGGATAATGTTTGCCATGTGATACCCGCTGGCTCAAGCCATGCCGCTATTGTTTCATCCCGTGCCACTTCCCAACTTTTACGCCATTTCTCTCGAATCTCCAAGGCTTTGGTCCTTACAGCTTCAGCTACATCCTTCTCATTCCGATATTCGGCAAGTTTTTCATTCTCCAGGACGATTTGCTTAAATTGGTCCCAATCGGCAACTTTATTGATGTTCTCAATATATTCCAGCCAAGGGTAAAGAAGTCTTTTCTCTTCCTCATGCCTTTGTTTGCGCTTTTTCAATAGCGCTTCCTGACCATTTTCATCAATCACGAACCGGCCATAGCCGACGGCGGTCTTTGCGCCCACACCTTCCTTCATAAGGGCTTCTGCAAATGCGACTTTGACTTTTTGTGAAAGATCCTGTTCTTTTTCCGCAACAGCCCGGAAGATAAAATTGGTCCCCCTTTCGACAGTAAGGAACTTGATAGGTGTCGGATTATGATAGTCGGCTGGAAATACGCCTTCGCTGTAATAGGGAGCATAATGAGGATTCATGATGTCCATGTGCAGGGTGGGGATCTCTTCTGGATACGCATCAAGAAAGATCACCTTGCCGCGTAATGTTACTTTTTTATCCTGGCCTATATTTTTATCACCGCCAAAAATATCTGGGATATCCGTGGCGCTTTCGTCCAAACAGTTTTTGTCTTTATATTCCTCTTTTACAGTACGATCATCATTCAGAAAGACGGAAAGCGTATGGGCAAAGCGGATGATTCCTTTCACGCCTGATGCCGGTATATAAGGGATGCCTATATTGTGGTCGAAGACCATGCTGACCTCGTGGGGATGTGATTCGCCGATACCAGTGATCAAGGGAGAATCAAGTTTCGCACAAATGACGATTTCCTCATATTTTTGTGGTGGGAAGTTTGCACAAAAATCATCCATGTCTTCATGCTTCTGCTTAAGCAATGCGGCCGTTTCCGCAGCGTTGAGTTTCATCTTGCCGTATTGTTCAAAATAATAATCAACAGGCCTGTTTTCATCGCCCTTGCCATTAGAACCTTTATCATCGGACGGCTTAAATGAATCATCACTCAGCGGTATGAACTTGTTATACCAGAGGCCAAAGTTTCCTTTCGGCATCTTCTGGGCAATGTTCTGTAATTCCTTATGAACAGGGTAGAATGCCATAATAAATCCTCCCTCATGTCAAATCGGCATTGGCAAATCGCTTGATCCATTCGAGCAGGGCTAAAGTTTCATTCTGGGCAGAAAGGTACTGCCTTTGATTCATCGTTGTTAATTCCTTTATCACGGAGGTTCTTTCTTTAGTTTTAAGAAAATCATTATTAATGTCTTCTCTCTTAAGGGAAAGCCAATCGCTTACCATATCAAACAGCACTATATGTTTATCACTTACTTTGATCTTCCCGTCTTTAGTTCCTTTCGCCAACCAAAAGGCGAGCGTTTGACCGAAGCCGTTTTGAAGAATCATAGCCGGAGCACCAGCGGAAAATGATTGAAAATCTTTTTTATCCTCAACGGCAAGCACCTTCTCCAATGCGTATTCCGCCCGTTTCTGAGCCATCGTTCTCATTTGCCACCTCCGGAAATCCAGTTTGTCTTGCAAATGCCCCGTCCTAACGTTTCGTCGCCACCAATCTGTATGAATTTTGTGATGACATCCTGGACATGTTTACAGACTGTTTCGGCCTGTAACGCATTATCAAAAACAGCGCGGCTGTAATAAACGACAGTGTAAAGTACAGAATCCGCAGGAAGTAATTCCTGGTACCGTAGTGAACCGTCCTGAGCGGTTCCTTTCTCAGAATCAATTTTTATCTGAGTTTGGATCTCCGTACAAGACTCGACCGCGTACGTATACGTCTCATTGGAGACCAGTAGTAGCCTGTCTAAAGTAGGGAAACCTTGGGGTATAAGGTTTGAAGCACTAGCGTTTCCGACATTAACGACCATGTCTTCCAGCATCACTTTATCCGAAATATTTCCTGCAAGACATAGGGCATTTTCACCGTCGATGTTCTGAATGTCATCAATTGATCCCAATCCGGCAAATGAAAGATCGTCATTCAATCTTTTTAAAACTGCGGGACAGGTGACCCAGACAAAAGGTGCTATATTCGACCGGACGGGAAAGGCCAACAGTTTGGCATCCGAGAAGGAAATGGCGCCGGGGAAATTGTCCTTTACCTCAAAACGTTCGTTTTCCTGCCGCTTGGAATTATAAGACTTGTGATGCTCATCATCGTCTTTGTCATATCCGAAAAGGAAATTGATCAACGATTTATCTTCAGCGAAATCTCGGTAGTGCGCCCGCATGGCTCCTTTTACTCCCGATGCCTGGATATGGGGCCATTTGGTGTGTCGTTCACGCTGGATGGGCAAGTCAACGGCGGCGAAAGATGCCCCGCTGCCGGCATGGATGGGCGATACGGCATAAAATGTACAGATGGAAAAAAGATCTCTTCTCAGCATGGCGTTTCTCCTATAATTGGATACATGATTCATTTATTTTTTTGTCAAATACGGTTCCTGCGGGAAAGTATCCCCTCATCGGTTTGTGAAACCCTTTGTGCAGATCCCAACCTCCAAGATAGCGAATACGACCGGTGGCAATGCAATGCCGGTTAGCTTCTTCATTGCCCGCCAGAATGGACAACGTCATAAAAAGGCATGTTGTCCCCTGTAATAAATTAATGTCATTTATTTTTCTGTATTCACCAAATCTCTGTTCAGCCCCAAGCTTGAGGACGCCGGAATCATTTATCGGCAGTCGCCCCGTAACCCCAAAGATCAATTCCACATCCTGATGTAAGCGGGCATGGACAAATGAATAAAGATGCCCCTCTCTTGCTGTGCGTCGTTTATCCTTCACGTCAAGGGCTATTCCAGTGTGGTTTTCACTTACGAAGAAATCTTTGCTGTCTCTAATCGTTTTCTCTTCGGCGTCCTTGCATAATTCATCGGCACTAACCCATTGGCTTCCAAGATTTTCAAGGTTCTTTCCTTTAACCCAGAAGAGATTTTCCCCAGTGATCGTTTTCACCAACGTGTTGTTATGAAGAGGGGCGCTGACCGTGATCTTACGTAGTCTTGATTGGGAGTCTTCTGCGCTTTTTTTCTTGTCAGAAAACCAGAGAAACGGGCAGGGAATCCATGTCTTTTCTTCGTATTGAAAAAAGGGACCAAGTATGCCGAAAGGGCTGTAAGATCCCGGTTTACCGATGGCTTCAATAATTTCCTGAGAACATTTTTCCTTTCTGTAATCTTCGAAGGTAAGATCGTTTTGCATAATCACGGCAGTTCTCAATGCCCCGGCAATGGTATGGGCGGGAGGAGGGAAAATCATGGATGCCGCATGACTTTCACCCATATTTGCTGGTTCCGCACCGCGGAAATATAATGTGTCTTGTGGCTTAAAACTGTACCAGTCAGTCATTTCCTTTCATACCTCCAAGAAAATCCGCAATCACCAATCCTTCAGGATTAAGAGGGTTTATATCATCGTTCTTGTCCCATACGATGTAAGCGATCGAACGGGCTATTAGCTCTTTATTTTCCAATGATTCAGTGCCCGATCGATCGAGCTGTTTCGTTATGAATGCAATCAGGTTATCTTCCGCTTTTGTGTTTTGTCTTATAATTGCTTCGATGCCGGGCCTTAGGGTTTCGAGACGATACAGTAGAGAGCGGGAGACTTGACGATGATTCTCTCCCGTCATCTTCCCAATGAATTCGAAAGCGTCCCAGGTTTCTTTGTCTGCCCACTTCCTTGTGAAATAACGGGAACCGCCGTGACGTTTTCGCAGTTCAATCGCGCAGGCATTACGTTCAGCCTTATCCTTTGCTTGCGACTGCAATAAGTGATGTGCCCGTTCAATCATTTGGGTAAGGCTTTCCTTGTGGTGGCAAATTAGAATAGCGGCGGATATGGATATCTTATCGCCGATGCCGAGATTGACGGAAAGCTTTCCTGGTTCGGGCATCCATTCTTTCTCTGTAATCGGCGTTGATATACGATCCGTGCTGATGTAGCGGAATATGGATGCGTAGTAATCTCTGATTTTACGCGCTGCCGGCAGTGCGGAGCCGATAGGGAGAAATGCGCAGACATCGTCTCCGCCCGCGTAGATCAAACGTCCATCATGATCCTTTACGATGGAGGCGACGCCATAGATGGAAAAATCGCCCAAAGCTTCCGATATAGCCGCATGAATTGCTGGTGTAACCAATCTCTTATTCCACCCGGCATTGTCGTCAAAAATCTTTTGCCAGACGTTTCGATACAAAGGATCGAAGCCGGTTCCCTTTAATCGTTCGGCAATTTGGGGATGCATAATCTTATTCCAGCTTGAGGCAATCGTTTCCCCGTTAATCAGTTTCCCCATATTGTCGCCATCCATCATGAGTAGAGCGTAGTATTTGTCTCTGTTCTCGATTTTTTCACCCCTAAAATGCTCCTCATCTTTATGGAGTTTCTGAGCAATAACCCTTTGGTCTTTTTTTTCAGTAATGCCAAATCTTTTAAAATAGTTATGAAGAGCCATTCCCGTTGTTGAAGGAAAGTTGTCGATGGAACGGAAAACATTACATAGAATATGATCCTTTGAATTTTTCAAAATGAGCGGGGCAAGACGCTTGATTAGACAAACGGAACAAAGCCGTTCATTCTCTTTAAAATCAACATCATCCTTTTGCTCTGGATTAAGCTGGTTCCAAAATTCCTTGAGATGGTCGGCATAATCGCTTGCAACTTCACCATTCCATCGCTTGGAATGCAAGACCTCGAATTCGCCGCACATCTGGCATTTTTCTCCCGGCTCTTCTGTCCTCACTGCCGATCTTATCGACTTCTCTGCTGCAAGGGCCGATTGCACCAGGCTGTGGCTTGTGGAATAAAGAATTCCTTTGCTGGCGTTTTCCGAAGAATATCCTTTCTTATTTAAAATTGGTTTAATTGTTTCCAGATAAGCAAATTGATTGTGCCACTGATCCTCATCCAGAAGCGACGTCAGTTCTTTCTTGTCTGTAAAATCGGCAAGGCGTGTCGCAGCCCACTGAAAATCCCAGAATCCGGAAGTCTGACGGGTAAACATCTCTTGGATATATTTCCTTTCATCATTATCCATACTTATCTTTTCAACCAGATAAGCGGCTACCATTTCGGCAACGGCAGCCCATTTTTCAGAAATGACTTTTCCCAACTCCACCGCTATTTCATCAGCTTTACCAAAGGGAATAAGAAACAGAAATTTGTTCGGCAGGCTGGCGATTTCATTGGGCTGATTATTCCAAATTTTCGGTTTGAATAGACCCGTGACCTCCCATTCCTTTTCCAGATAATTGTTGACTAAGGGTTGGTCTATCAAGGAAGGGTACAGGATATGGTCTGCGCCCAAATTCTCCATCACCCAGCGAAGCCCCTCAAAGGCCAGCCAAGACAAGAGAACAGAACCTGCCCAGTAATCGCGCATTTTTCTGGCACGAGCGATGAATCCCTGAACCGGTGTAATGGAAAAGACCATGAGACTGACTTCTTCCGCTCCGCCGCCAAGTTCAATGCAGGAACTGATTGCGGAACACAGTGCATTGTGCTGCCAGATGGAATGGTCGGGGAAGCGGGAATCAGCAGGGATGCGGTGCCACAATGCGCCAACTCCGCCGATGTTCTTTTCAGCAAGGATAAATCGCAGAACGAGATGGGTATAGAGAATGCGGGCAACGGCAAATCGTGCGTAATCACCCTTGAAACGATCTGCATAATCGCCATTTCCTGCTTCTTTCCCAATATGTTTTCCCAGAAATTCCTTGATGGCGGCATGAAGATCATCAATGCACATCGTGGAGCCCGTAATCTTCAGTGCGCCGTTTTTCCCGGCAGTCGGATGCGTAATAACTGGCGACTCAGCAAAGTCTACAGCCCCATTTTTAGAATCGTCAGCACTGTATGAAGGAACCTGCCCTCGCTCAAAACCAGCAGCGATGGCATCGGCCATTCGCCAGAATTCATCGTTCGGCCTATCAATTCCGAATATCTGCAAATAATCAGCAGCCCTTTCTTCGTGGTTTTGAATGCTGATGACTTTATCGATGGGGTCATGCCAGTAGGCGGCAAACTTGTTTCCCCAGTAGGATGTATCAGGTTTCTGCCATGTCATTTTATGCCCCCACTAACGGATTCTTTGAGTATTTCATTCACTTTATTGCATAACCTAAAATATTCTGGCCGTTTCTTTTCATCGTAGTAAACATAGGGCAGATAAAGAATATGGCCTTTATATTGGCCGTTAGTTTGTTTGGTAACGTGAAGGAAATATGGTTTTGCGTGCCTTGAGTTGTCTCGCTTGAATGGTTTTGCCAGCAACTCTCTTTTTTCTCCTTGATTTTTAAGTTCGAACCTTGCTTGCTTATAAAGATTGCCAATTTCGGCAAGAGCATCTTTCCATAATTCTTTTGGAGTGAAATTATCGAATAGTAATGATTGCTCAGAGAGTGCGGTAAATGATTTGATACGTCCTTTTTTGAATTGTTCAAATAAAGGTCTCGAAACATCTGAGCAGTATAAGGAACCGAATCCATTTCTCGCCTTTGCACCAATACCGCCGAAATAAATCAAAAACGAAAAAGTATTTGCTATCTGATCGTGGTGCTTTTTATTGTATGTAATCCGAATTGTGAAAGATCCACTTTTAAAATAGCTTCGCACATTATTGCCGACGCGATAACCGTAGCCAAGATATTCGTAAATATTAAAATTCCCCTTATCCAATTTTTCCCTTAATGGCTGAATGTCCTGAGATATTACTTCAATCGTAACCTGTGATTTTGATTGTGTGGAGCCCCAAATTTCATTTTCTTTTGTTTTCATTTCTTCTATATCATCACTGCCATAAAGTGCCCTCCACCAGAATCTGAGAGCACCCTTAATTGGTGCAGATCGTATTTCTGCATTTTGTGGCTCAGCACCCCCAAGAAAAAGCGGTGTTACTACCTCGCAATTATAATTATTGCTTTCAATATCCTTGAATCGAGAGATATTAAACATTTCGACCTCCCGTTTTTTTGATGTCGATATTTTCCTTCTGAATTCTGTCGCCTTTCATTCTGTACGGAAAACTTGCCAGTGCGATTTTCAGGACTGTGTCGTCCATTTGCTTGTCCTCCTTTATGCTGTTCTTACTTATTTTTACATGAAAACGAATTCTGTTCAAAACCGGCAACGTTGTTGCGGTGCTTCTCCACAGATCAATAGATCATGCGGATTCTCTCCTTTTCAATGGGAATTCCGTAGCGGGTGTCGGGGCGCTTTCCCGTTGAGGCTATCTCCAGAATGCGGCTGGCCGCCAAACCGAAGCCTTTCTCCAGGTCCTTCCTAATGTGGCTTCGATAAGACTTGAAGTTCTCATAATCGAGATTCAGTATTCCTCCGTTGCTTGCTTCCCGCATGGCCTGGAAATCGCGGAAGGCGGCGATTCGCTTGTACCAATCGGCGATCTGGTCGTTGTGCCCTTCAATGGCGACGGCGCTAAGGTAGCAGTCTGTACAGTGCCGGCAATTGCGCTCAGCGAACGGGCAGTCCTTTTTGATTCCGGCAAAGAAGGCGTAAAGCGCCAGGCGGGTCGGTGCTACGTCCAGTTCGCGACCTTTATAAATAAGTTTGCGCGCGGAAAGATCAACGGTCAACAAAGGCGCTTCTTCCCTGATAAGGGAGAGCATCAGGGTGGGCGGGTCCTGCGGCTCCTTGAGCAGATCGTCCACAATCCGTTCCCGCACGGAAACAAAAGGGACTGATATCAGGGAAATCCGGGCATATCGGGTTTCCTTGACGTAGCGTTCACCCTTGCGGTCGGCCAGTTCGATCGCCATGGACTTACGGGGCGGATAGAAGAAATCCCGGTTGCTCTCGAATTCGGGGGAAACGAGGACATGATAGACCCTGTCCTGCGGCCGACCGTACAGATGTGCGGCCGTCATCAGGCAGGCGCTCATGGTCTTGCGTCCACCGGCGATGGAAAAGAAGACCGCCGTGCCGGGATCACGCGTAAACTGGAAGGTCAGCGAAAGGCACAGTTCCAGGAGCCGTTCATTGTCCTCTTCATCGGCGATATCATCGATTTCGATGCCGTTTCTGCTTTTGACGACATGGACGTTCTCCGTGCCGAAATGAATGGATGAGGGAGAAATGCCGTATTCCCTCAGGTAACGGTAATACTGGCCGTCTGTGGGGGAAAGCAGACAGGCATTGATCTGCTCCTTGCCCTCCCGTGTTGTGATGACATGAATGGCCTGGACCGCCTGATCCTGCTGGTGCAGAGCGTAGAGGGTTTCGGTGAGAATCTGAGGTGTCAGGCCCGTAACGGCAAGGAGGATATGTTTCATGGCTTGGTCGCGTTAAGGGATATTTTCCCCAGGCCGAAAGTGGTCTGCTTGCCCAGGTGGGTCTTTTCGCAGAAGCGCAATAGAGGGAGAAATTCGGTCAGGGGGCCGCAATAGCGAATGCTGCCGGTCAGGCCGCCCATGAGCATGGACTGATCCTGGCGATTGGAGTA
>Ga0265295_1006250_pt1 | contig 14542 bp, 14 predicted proteins | sample Munlansysbiofilm_FD_192503 | JGI IMG/M metagenome (GOLD analysis project Ga0265295, IMG submission 192503) | Leachate microbial communities from a municipal landfill in Southern Ontario, Canada - Methane capture system biofilm | ecosystem: Engineered > Solid waste > Landfill > Unclassified ... | reverse complement strand
GGCAGCAACAAGGCCGAGCGTACGGCGCATTCATGGGGAGATCCCGACGGCCCGTATTACGAAAAGGCCATGGTCTGCCGCAGCGTGGAAAACGGCATCTTTTTCGCCAGCGTGAACTACGCCCTGGCCTGCCAGGATTCCGCCACCAGCCTGATCGCGCCGGACGGCTCATGCCTGGCCCACCAGCCCTATGGCCAGCCCGGCCTTCTGGTCCAGCAACTGGAACTGGAACTTGCCTCGGGGCAACCGGCAAAGCGCTACGCCCCGAACCGCTACTAGCAGAGCAGGCCGTTGAAAAACGGCAATCTGCTGCGTCAGCGAAAAAAATCCAGACCGCTTATGTATTTTTTATACACCGCGCGTCCTGGATTTTTTTGCTTCCTTGCATCTTACCATTTTTGAACGGCCTGCGCCGGTTGCCAAATGGCGCTCCGCTGCGTCAACATATAAATCCAGACCGCTTATCTGTTTAATACACCGCGCGGCCTAGATTTTTTTGCTTCCTTGCATCTTACCATTTTTGAACGGCCTGCGCCGGTTGCCAAATGGCGCTCCGCTGCGTCATCCACAAAACCCAACCAGCCAGAATCATGAAATATGCGCGGGGGGTGGCGGTTGTTTCGGTCAGGGACCGGCGACTGTCTGACTGAGCCAAGCATCGTTTGTTGAATCGTCGCGGGCCGTCTGAAAATCGGTGCGTGTCCGGCAGGGGCGGCGATTCAACTCTACGAGGCCGGCGAAGGAGTTTCGGCGGTTCCTGGCCGGAACAACCGCCGCGCCTCGCTTCCACTGATCTGCCCATGACTAGCAGGCCGTTGAAAAACGGCAATCTGCGGCGTCAGCGAAAAAATCCAGACCGCTTATGTATGTTTAATACACCGCGCGTCCTGGATTTTTCCACTTCCTTGCATCTCACCATTTTTGAACGGCCTGCGATGTTTGAAAAACGGCAATCTGCTGCTCCAACATAAAATCCAGACGGCTTATGTATGAACAAATACACTGCGCGTCCTGGATTTTTCCTCTTCCCTGCATCTCACCATTTTTTCAGCGGCCTGCGAAGGCTGAAAACTGGCGGTCTGCTACCCTTCGAGCCCGAACTTCTTCATCTTGTTGCGCAGGGTGACCCGCGTCACACCGAGGATGCGCGCCGCCTCGCTCTTGTTGTTGCCGACCTGTTCCAGGGTGCGGGCAATGGCTTCCCGCTCCGCGTCTTCCAGCGACGGCCCCGCAGGCGGCGCATCCGCGTCTTTTTCGCTCCCGCGCAGATTGGCGGGCAGGTCGGCTTCCGTGACCAGTTCACCGGGCGAGAGGATGACGGCCCGCTCCACCACATTTTCCAGTTCGCGCACGTTCCCCGGCCACTCGTAATGCAGCATCAGATCCATGACCCGAGGCGAGAAGCCACGAAATGACTTGCGGTTGCGCAGGGCAAAAAGACCAAGAAAATGCCTGGCCAAAAGCGGAATGTCCTCGGGCCGCTCCCGCAACGCGGGAACGCGCAGGGCGATGACGTTCAGGCGGTAATACAAGTCCTCACGAAAACCTCCATCACGCACCTCGGCCTCCAGATCGCGGTTGGTCGCGGCGATGACCCGGACATCGACGCGGACTGGCCTGTCGCTGCCCAATCGCTGCACCTCGCCCTGCTGCAGGGCTCTGAGCAGCTTGGCCTGCAGGGCGGGCGCCATCTCGCCGATTTCGTCCAGAAACAGCGTGCCCCCGTCGGCCTGCACGAACCTTCCGTCCCGCTGGCGTTGCGCCCCGGTGTAAGCGCCCTTTTCGTGCCCAAAAAGTTCGCTCTCCAACAGATTTTCGGCCAGGGCCGCGCAGTTGACCGTAACGAGCGGCTTTTTCCTGCGAAGGCTGCCTTCGTGCAAAGCTTTGGCGACAAGCTCCTTGCCCGTGCCCGATTCGCCCAAAATCAGTACCGAGGCCTCGGACGGGGCCACGGCCCGGATCATGGCCGCAAGCTCACGCATCAAGACCGACTCGCCAATCATTTCCGAGGCCAGTTCCGATTTGTCGTCCTGACTGGCCGTCGCCCGTCCTGCCCCGCCCTGGGCCAGAGCCCTCCCCAGCCCCTGACGCAATTCCTCGAAATCAAGAGGCTTGTGCAGATAGTCAAGCGCCCCGGCCTTCAAGGCCTGCACCGCCACATCAACGGAGGAATAGGCGGTCATGATCAGCACGGGCAGGTAGGGATTGTAGCTCTTGATCCTGCGCAGCGCCTCTATGCCATCCACTTCGGCCATGCGCACGTCGGTCAGGACGACATCATAGGCGCGCTCGCGCACCTTGCTCACGGCCATGCCCCCGTCATCAGCCGTATCGACCTCGTATCCCCAGCTGCCAAGCATGGCCACGAGCATGGTCATGTGCGCATGGTCGTCGTCCACCACCAGAATCCGCCTCTTCATCGGTTCTCTCCCTTCATGGGCAAATCAAGGGTCACCTGCGTGCCCTGCCCCTGTTCGGACGTGACCTTTACCTGTCCGCCGTGCGCCTCCACCAGGGTGCGCACCGTGGCCAGCCCGAGCCCGGTGCCCTGATTCTTGGTGGTGAAATACGGGTCGAATATCCTGTCCAGATCCTGGGGGGCGATTCCATGGCCCGTGTCGGCCACGCTGAGTTCCAGACGTTCCCTGACCTGCCTGGCCGAGACGGTCAGAGTGCCGCCCGAGGGCATGGCCTGGATCGCGTTCAAAAACAGGTTGAGCAAGGCTTGCAGCATGCGATCGGCATCAAGGAGCACGGGCTCAAGCTCGGCAAGCCGGACCTCGACGGCAATGCCCCGGCTGCGGCAATCTCCGTCCACGAGTTTCAAGGCATGCTGGACAAGGTCGCATATCCGGACCGGGGCCAAACGCAGCTCCGACGGGCGCGTCAGATCAAGAAGCTCGGTCACGACCCGGTTCAGGCGCTCGACTTCACCCACCATGACCTGGGCCAATTCCCGGTCCTGGGTGCCAGGCTCGAATTTCGCGCCGAAATACGTGGCAAAGCCCTTGATGGAACTCAGCGGATTGCGGATCTCGTGAGCCACTCCGGCGGCCAGGGTGCCGAGCGCGGCCAGGCGTTCCCGCCGGGCCACCTCTTTTTCGAGCCCCGCCACCTTGCGCCGCCAGAAAAGCGTGACCGCCCCGGCAAAACCCAGGGCCAGACACAGGGCTCCGGCCATGGCCAGGGTCAGCATGTCCTTGCGTACGGCCTGCAGATAGGGCGAAGCGTCAAGGCCGACGGCGATGAGCACAGGTTCCTCGGCCATGCGGGGGCTGTGCTCCATACCTTGATGCATCATGGGACGCCGGGGCGGCCGTGAATATCTGAAGACCACGAATAGCGGCTCCTGGCCGGTCTGGATGATTTTCCAGTCCGCTTCGGAGGTTGCGGGAAGCTCTGCCAAACTCTCGGCCGGAACCCCGCTGCCGGGCTCGGCCTCGCTCAAGGCCTCGAAGCGTCCCTGGTCATCGACCAGTCCCAAAAAGCGCAGATCCCCCTGCCGGATCATCTCGTCCATCAGAAAACGCAGGCGGAACTGACGCCCTTCCTGGCCGCGCATGCCCATGCGACGGGCGGCCTCCACGGCCCGGATCAGGGTTTCCCCCTGCGTGGTCATGATGCGGGCGATGGTGCGCTGCTCCCGCTGCCTGCCCTGTACGGCGAGCCAGATCAGGATCGCCGCCGCCAGAACCGCAGGAATGATGAGCACCAGGCCGCGCCGCCGCCAGAATCCTGATGCCAAAGAAGATTGGTGAACCGTCATTTTTAAAGCAATCCTTGAAGCAATGGGCCTTGCCGTTTGTGTTGAATCCACGCTTGGAACTATCAATATCGCCCGTATCTAGCAATTATCCTGCCTGGCGGGCTCGTGACCCGCATCCGACCGATCCCGTCTCATTGCCAGCCCGAGCGCTATTTCGTAGTCAGTCCGAAGTGAAAGCGGGGTGTGGCGGTTGTCCCGGACAGGGATCGCCGAAACTCCTTCGTCGGCCTCGTAAGAGTTGAATCGCCGCTCCTGCCGGACACGCACCGATCTTCAGGCGGCCCGCGGCGATTCAACAAACGATGCCTGGCTCAGTCAGACAGTCGCCGATCCCTGTCCGGGACAACCGCCACACCCCACGCTTATTTCATAATTAAAAAGGAGGATGGCATGAGCCTTAGCAAACTGCAGGAAGACGTCGATGAATGGGTCAAGGCCATCGGGGTGCGCTATTTTTCCGAGCTGACCAATCTGGGCATCCTTGTGGAGGAAGTGGGAGAAGTGGCCCGCATCATGACACGCCGGTATGGAGATCAGAGCTTCAAGGAAAACGAGAAGAACGATCTTGGAGACGAACTGGCCGATGTCCTTTTCGTGCTGACCTGCATCGCCAACCAGACCGGAGTCGACCTGGACGAAGCCATGCGCCGCAATCTCGAAAAAAAGACCCTGCGCGACAAAGACCGGCACAAAAACAATCCCAAGCTCCGCCAGACCTGAATCCGGTCAGTTTTTAACCAGCCTCGGCCCCTGGCTGGTCAGATTGTATCCAGCCAACCAGGTCGCCAGACGCCCCAGATCGGCCATTTTTAAAGCACATCCTATTATAACAAATAGTTATAATCAAAAATCAAGACTGGCACGGCCCTTGATATGCTCTGGTACATTCGAGAACACAACAACCGGAGGATCTCATGAAAAGAACATCAAGCATCGCAATTTTGGCAATTTTCGGTATCATCGCCCTTGGCAGCATGGCCTATGCAGGCCCCGGCATGGGAATGCGCGGCGATTGCGCGGGCTGGAACCAGAACCCCGCCGTGCAGCAACTGCCCCAGGAAAAGCAGGACCTCTTGAAAAACATCCTGGACGAGCACCGCAAGGACACGACCGCGCTGCGCAACAGCATGTGGGAAAAGCGCACCCTGCTCCACGCCCTGTCCGCCAACCCCAACACCACCCCCGAAGCCATCACGGCCCTGGTTCGCGAGATAGGCGACCTGCGCGGCCAGATGCAGACCAAGCGCGAAGCATTGGAAGTGCGAGTGAGCAAGGAAGTCGGCATTGAGCTGCCCATGGGCTTTGGAAAGCAAGGCCATCGGGGCATGCGTGACCATGGACGCGGCCACGGCGGCTTCGGCCAGCGCGGCATGGGCCAGGGCATGAACCCGGCTATGGACGATGCCCCCGCCGAGCCCGGCGCATAACCTTTGCGCATCGCAATTCCAGTCAGGCGGCCTTCGGGCCGCCTTTTTTGTTCTTGCCCCTTGAGCCTGCTGGGCCTGTCTGGCCGTTGAAAAACGACGATCTGCTGCGACGGGAAAATTATGAAATAAGCGCGGAGTGTGGCGGTTGTCCCGGCCAGGGACCGGCGACTGTCTGACTGAGTCAGGCATCGTTTGTTGAATCGTCGCGGGCCGCTTGAAGATCGGTGCGCGTCCGGCAGGGGCGGCGATTCAACTCTACGAGGCCAGCGAAGAAGTTTCGGCGGTCCCTGGCCGGGACAACCGCCGCGCCCCGCTTCCACTAATGTCTGCATATGACTGCGTACCACTGGATTATTTTCCTTGCAGCTCAACATTGCCAGGCGGCCTTCGGGCCGTCTTTTTGTTCTTGCCCCTTGAGCCTGCTGGGCCTATAGGCCCGAACCATGAGCCTTTTTTCCTGCAAATCCCTGGCCCAGCCCCGATTTTTGCCCATGACCCGCACCGAAATGGAAGCGCTCGGCTGGGATGAACTCGATGTGCTTCTGGTCAGCGGCGACGCCTACGTGGACCACCCGTCCTTTGCCATGGCCCTCTTGGGACGCACCTTGGTGGCGCACGGGCTGCGCACCGGAATCATCACCCAGCCGCGCTGGGACGGTCCCGAGGACATGCTGGCCATGGGCCGCCCGCGCCTGTTCGCAGGGGTTTCGGCCGGGGCCATCGACTCCATGCTGGCGCACTACACGGCTTTCCGTAAAAAACGGTCCGAGGATGCCTACACTCCCGGCGGCAGAGCCGGAGCCCGGCCCAACCGGGCGTGCATCGTCTACACCAACCTGCTGCGCCGGGCCTTTCCCGGCCTGACCGTGATCCTGGGCGGCATCGAGGCCTCACTCAGACGCATCACGCATTACGATTTCTGGACCGACGCCCTGCGCAAGCCCATCCTGCTCGATGCCAAGGCCGACGCCGTGGTCTACGGCATGGGCGAACGTGCCATCATCGACATCGCCCAAAGGCTTGCGGCAGGCCAGGACATCTCGGGCATTCCCGGCACCGTCACCGTGGGCGAGGACGCTTTAGAGGTAATGGAACTGCCCAGCCACGAAGACATGCTCGCCGATCCCAAAGAACTGATGCGGGCCACGCTGCTCATGGAAAAACAGGTCCATGAAGGTATAAGGTGGGCCAGGCAAAAGGTCGGCAACCGCACAATCCTCATCGCTCCTCCGGCCCCTCCCCTTGATACCGAAGAAATGGACAGGATCTACGCCCTGCCTTTCGCCCGCAAGGCTCATCCCGGCTATGCCCAGCCCATCCCGGCGGAGGAGATGATCCGTGACTCCGTGACCAGCCACCGGGGCTGCGGCGGCGGCTGTTCTTTTTGCACCCTGGCCCTGCATCAGGGACGGCGCATCGCCTCGCGCAGCCGGGGCTCCATCCTTGACGAGGTCCGGCGCATGGCGGCCAGCCCGGATTTCAAGGGCCACGTTTCCGATGTCGGCGGCCCCAGCGCCAACATGTGGGGAGCTTACTGCGCCAAGGAGGGCCAGCCCTGCAAACGGCCCAGCTGCATGACTCCGACCGTCTGTCCGCATTTTCGCATGGACCAGAAAGCCCACCTCGACCTACTGCGCACCCTGCGCCGCACCCCTGGCGTGCGCGGCGTGCGCGTGGCCAGCGGCGTGCGCTTTGACCTGGCCCTCAAAGACATGGACGCTCTGGGCGGCTATCTGCGCGAATTCGTGGGCGGCCAGCTCAAGATTGCCCCGGAGCATGTCTGCGACCATGTGCTGCGGCTGATGCGCAAACCCGGCAACCGCGTCTTCGAGGAATTTCTGACGATCTTTTCCCAGGAGTCGAAACGGGCAGGCAAGGAGCAGTACGTCATCCCCTACCTCATGAGCGCCTTTCCGGGCACCACCGACGACGACATGCGCCTCCTGGCAACATGGCTCGCAGGCAGGGGCTGGAAGCCGAGGCAGGTTCAGTGTTTCATCCCCATCCCCGGAGCCGTGGCCACGGCCATGTACCATGCGGGCATCACCCCGGACGGAAAACCCCTCTACGTACCCCGCACCGACGAAGAACGCCTGCGCCAGCATCGCATCCTCATGCCTGTGGAAGACAAGCGCCCGGAGCGTTCCGCGCCGCCTTTTCGCGCAAGCAGCCCAAAGACCTGCCAAAGCCGCTGTGCTGCCCCACGCGGTAGCGCAACGAAAAAGCAAAAACCATCCCGCCGAAAAAAATAATTTCGCCCCTGCCCAAAAAAAATCATCCGCATTCGCCCCCAAGCGATGCGGACAGCCGTTTGCAGCTGCCTGATTTTTTATGCACTCTTTTCAAGAAGGGAATTGTCTTTTTTTAGATTAGGCTGTAATATCAGCTAGAAGTAGAACGTTGGACGTTTTTGACCGGCCCGTCGTCCCTCCTAGGCCCAGTCTGCGGGGTTGCCGGGCCAGGGAAAAGAGTTTTTTTAAGAAGTTACCGGGAATAACTTCCCATAGTCCTTGATTTTTATTATCAGAAAGCAAATTTTCAAGACGACCCGGACTTGGCATTCGGATTATCCGATCCGGACAAAGACCGGTCTTTTTGAAAAAACTGCCCCGGTGTCCACGAACCATTCATTGAGGATCACGAGTCTTCACGAATCGCAATCTGGAGCGAAAAATGAACAAAAGTGAACTTATTCAGTCCCTTGCTGAAAAAATCAAAATCTCCAACGATGAAGCATCCACCATCGTCGACAGCTTCTTCGATTCCATGCGCGATGCGCTTCTGCGCGGAGACCGCATTGAAATCAGGGGTTTTGGCAGCTTCAAGATCAAGCAGTATGAAGGCTACACCGGACGCAATCCCAAGACTGGCGAGTCGGTGCAGGTCAAGCCCAAGAAGATGCCCTTTTTCAAGGCAGGGAAAGGACTGCTGGACTATCTCAACGGCTAGCAGACCGCCCAAAAACGGCGATCTGCTGCGTCAGCGAATAAATTCAGACCGCGCATCAGCCAATGACGACGCGTCCTGAATTTTTTCGCTTCCTTGCATCTCACCATTTTTTCAGCGGCCTGCGAACTTTGAATTTTTTGAGCAGTCGGCTAGGGTCGTTGACACAGGGGGCCGTTTTGACGCAATTGCTCGCGGCACACCTTAAATAAAGACTGCGAGCCATCCATTCCGGAGAGGCTCGATGTCTTTTTACGGAGCTTCGGCATTGCATTCCGTGATTCAGCGAGTTGCTGCGATTCATGATCTTTCTGGATTTGGCGGGGGGTCGCTCTCTGCGGTGATCCCCATTCTTTCGGCCATGGGAATCCAGGTCTGCAGCCTGCCCACCGCCATTCTTTCCACCCATACGGGCGGATTTTCAAACTTCCACTTCCGGGATCTCACTTCGGACATGCGCAGCATCGTCGATCACTGGCGACAGCTGGCCCTGACCTTTGACGGAATATATTCCGGTTTTCTCGGCTCATCCGAGCAGATCGAAATTGTCAGGGATTTTATCGGCTCATTTCGCAAGGACTCGACCCTGGTCGTGGTCGATCCGGTCCTGGGTGACGACGGCAAACTCTACGACACCATGGGCACATGCATGGTCGAAGGCATGCGCAGCCTGGTCGCCTCGGCCGATGTCATCACGCCGAACATCACCGAGGCGGCGTTGCTGCTGGGCACGAAAGACATGCCCCCCGTCTCGGGCACAGCGGAAATCAAAACCTGGGCCCGCGCCCTGACCGATCTGGGCCCCAGCTGCGTCATCATCACCAGCGTTCCCGAAGAGCATGGCCGGGGTACCTCCGTCGTGGCCTTCGACAAGGATGCCGACCGCTTCTGGAAGGTCGCTTGCCCTTATATTCCGGCATGTTATCCGGGAACTGGCGATATTTTCGCCAGCGTGATAACAGGATCGCTGCTGCAGGGCGATTCCCTGCCCCTGTCCCTGGACCGCGCCGTGCAGTTCGTCTCCATGGCCATTCGGGCCACCTTCGGCCACAATTTTCCGGAACGTGAAGGAGTATTTCTGGAGCGGGTCCTACCGAGCCTGAACGCACCCGTATCCATGAGCAGCTTTGAACTGATATGAATGCCACGTACCATGGAATTTTCGTCAGCGACCTGGACGGCACCCTGCTGCGCGATGGCCGGATATCGGCGGGCGATATGCAGGCCTTTGATGGCCTGCGCGAACACAAAATCCTGCGCGTCATCGCCACCGGGAGGTCGCTCTATTCGGCCAAAGCCTGCCTGTCCGACGATTTTCCGGCCGACTATCTGATTCTCTCCACCGGGAACCAGATCGTGAACTGGCCCACCGGTGAGGTTGTCCGCTCCGCCAGTCTGTCCGCGGCGCAAGTAGAGGACATCTGCTTTTTTTTGCGCAGCCTGGAACTAAGCTTCATGGTGCATGAGGATTTTCCGCACAATCACCGCTTCAGCTTCCACAAGGGGGCAAAAAATGTCGCCGACTTTGACCGGCGTCTGGCCCTTTACGCAGATCACGCACAGGCGATGACGAACTGCCCAGGCAACGTCCCCGCCTCCCAGATCGTGGTTATCGTTGACTCCGATGATTTGACAATGCATGACCGCATCGTCGCCAGACTCGAAAAGAACAGTGTCATCCGGGCCACATCCCCCCTGGACGACACGTCCGTATGGATCGAAATTTTTGCGACTGACGTTTCAAAGGCCACAGGCATCGCACATCTTGTCGAGCGCCATGGCCTGCACGGCTTGCCCAGCGCGGCCATCGGCAACGACCACAACGATAGGGACATGCTCGATTTCGTCGGCATGCCCTTTAAGGTTGCAGGGGCCTTCCTGGACAACGACAACTACATTACAACTCCGGAATCAGGCGATGCCGTGGCTTTTGCCATTGCTCGCTACATAAACGCCATCCATTCTGGCATGACGGACACATGAAGAACATACTGGCAATCCCCGCCATGCTCGGGGCCGCATCTCTTGGAATCATCAGAAACGCCGGACAGTGGGGAGTTTTCTCGCTGACCGCGCTTCTGGGCATAGTCCATGTGCGCCGCCTTGTTCCGAAAATACTCTACGACATCTATTTCATCGGCTTCAAGTCCCTGAACATCATTGTGCTCGTGGCCTTCTTCACGGGCATGGTGCTCGGGTTGCAGGGCTATTACACGCTGATCAAGTTCAGCGCGGAGGGCATGCTCGGCGTGGCCGTGGCCCTCTCACTGGTGCGCGAACTGGGGCCCGTGCTCACCGCCATCATGCTCATCGGTCGGGCCGGATCGAGCATCAGCGCGGAGATCGGCATCATGCGCATCTCCGAACAGATCGACGCCCTGTCCACCATGGACGTTGATCCGGTGCGCTACCTGGTCACCCCCAAAATCATCGCATCGCTGATCTGCTTCCCCCTCTTGACCGCGATCTTCGACTGCGTGGGCATCCTGGGCGGATACTTCTCTTCCGTGCTTTTAAGTTCCCGTTCCGGAATATTCTTCAGCAAGATCCAGTCGAGCCTGCTCCTGTCTGATGTGACCGGGGGCTTTATCAAGTCCTTTGTCTTTGCCTTCATCGTCATAACCATATCCTGCTACTGCGGATACTATACGCATCAGAACCAATCCAGCGCCGGAGCAGAAGGCGTCAGCAATTCCACAACATCAGCCGTTGTCCAGTCATGCGTTTACGTACTGATCGCAGACTACGTCATAACGTCCTTCTTGATGTGATTCATGAATAGCCAGACACCTCTCATCCAACTACGCAATATTTCCAAAGCGTTCAGCGGCAGGGAAATACTGCGTGACGCGACTCTTGATATCCGGCGCAACGAAATCACCGCCATCATCGGAAAGAGCGGCGGGGGCAAAAGCGTTCTGGTCAAGCACATCATCGGGCTGATCACGGCGGACAGCGGGGAGATCATTTTTGACGGGACGGCCTATTCGACCATGAAGCGAAAGGATTTCTCGGCCATCAAGAACCGCTGCAGCTACATGTTCCAGAACAATGCCCTCTTCGACTCCATGACCGTGTTCGAGAACATCGCCCTGCCCCTGCGCGAAAAATTCAAGTTCGCGAAAAAGGACATAGAGGACAAGGTCCGCGCCCGCATCGAGCAGCTCGAACTGGGCGAAGTGGCGCAGATGTACCCGAAGCAGATTTCCGGCGGCATGCAAAAACGCGTGGCCCTGGCGCGGGCGCTGGTCACGGAGCCGGAGATCATTTTTTTCGACGAGCCCACCACCGGACTTGATCCCATCCGCAAAAAAACCGTGTTTTCGATGATCCACCACTACCATGAGAAGCTCAATTTCACGGCGGTCATCATCACCCACGACATCCCGGACATCTTTTATATCGCCCACTCCGTGAACATCCTCGACGAAGGCCGGATAATCTTCTCCGGTTCACCGGTGGCCCTGGAGCAATCCTCGGACCCGAACCTCTACACCTACACCCACGGCCACGAAATGCTCATCGACGAGTTGACGGGCCTGAGCAACAGGCTTGCCCTGATGCGCAAAATCGAGGCTTCCGGGCTTGATCGCAAAAGCGGCGCGCAGCTTGTCCTGGCCACGATCAGACTGGTGGGCATGAGAACGGTGATGGACTACAAAGGCGAACTGTTGGCCCACGCCTTCATCAGAAACCTGGCCAAATTCGTACACTCGTTTTTGCCGCCAGATGCGTGCGCCGGCATGTTTTCCAAGGAAATCCTGGTACTGGCGGCCAGAACCACGGCCGATTCCACTCTTCAAATGTTTCTGAACCAGCTCACGGGATACTTCGCCAATCTGGCCGTTGAATCGTATTGTCACAAACACAGGCTTCAGGTCGAAATCGGGGGCACCATCGTCTCTGACGAATCAAGCGCCTATTCGGCCATTCAGGAAGCACTGGCAACATCCAAGAAGTACGTATGAAGACCAACAATTCCTCGCTCCATCTGTCCATCGGCCTTTTTGTCATCATCGGCATGGCCTGTACCGCCTATCTGGCCATGACCCTGGCGAACACGACCTTCTTTTCCGGAGACTCCTACGAAATCACGGCCAAGTTCACGGCTGTGAACGGCCTCCGGGCAGGCAGCAACGTCGAGATCTCCGGCGTGGCCGTGGGCAAGGTTTCAAACATCACCCTGGACCAGACCCTCTACCAGGCCGTCATCACCATGAATATCCAGAATTCCGTCGGCATTCCGGTCGACTCCACTGCGGCGATCAAGACAAGTGGACTCATCGGTGACAAATACGTTAGCATCATTCCGGGAGCCGACGACGTTCTGCTCAAGAACAAGGAAGTGCTCATGGATACGCAGGCGGCCCTTGATATCGAGGAAATGATTTCCAAATACGTATTCGGAAGTGTGGACAAATGAGAATTCTTTTTTTTCTTCTGCTCGTGTTTCTTCATGCTCCCGTCCTGGCGCAGGACAACCCGACAAGTTACATCCGCGCCAATGTCGATGCGGTGGTGGGCATCCTGACCTCGCCGGAATATGAAGCGGAAACGGACAAGGACGCACAGTTGCGACAGATCGAAGCGGTCGTCGACAATTTTTTCGACTCCGAGGAACTCTCCAAGCGCTCATTGGGGCAATATTGGCGGATATTCACCGAAGAGCAGAAGCAGGAATTCAAGCCCCTGTTTTTAAAGCTCATCAAGCAGGTTTATCTCAAAAAATCAGTGACCTATAACGGGGAAGTGGTGAACTACAATCAGGAGATCATCAAATCCGACACCCTGGCCGAGGTACACACGACCCTGACCTCGCCCACCCTGAACATGCCGATCATCTATTACATGATCAGAAAAGACGTTTCCTGGAAAGTTTACGACGTTTCGGTGGAGAATGTGAGCCTGGTAAAGAACTACCGCTCCCAGTTCCGCAGCATCCTGCAAAACAATTCCCCGGATTACCTCATCGCCACCTTGAAGGAAAAAACCAATGAATAAACATCTTGCGCTCCTATGTCTGGTCATTGGCATATTTCTGTTCCAGGGGTGCGCCGCCAAGAAAACCGCCCCGGTCAGCGAGACCGTGCCCGCAGACCAGGAATACGAGGAAACTTACGACGAGGCAGAGGAAAACGGCGCCTACCCCGACTCCATCGAGGGCTTCAACAGAGGCGTGTTCGCCTTCAACGACGGTTTCATCACCTACATTTTCTCGCCCATCAACACGGTCTATACCGGATTCTTTCCTCCGGACATCCGTGCCGGATTCGGCAATTTCTATCGCAATCTCGGCTATCCGGTGCGCCTCATAAACGCCCTCTTGCAGTTCAAATTCGACAAGATGGCCAAGGAGACCGCGTCCTTTGCCATGAACACGGTCTTTGGCGTGGGCGGCCTCTTCAACGTGACGCGCAACATGGAAAGTCTTCAGTCCTCGCCCGAGGACTTCAGCCAGACCCTCGCCTTTTACGGAGTGGGTTCGGGAACCTATCTGGTCCTGCCCATCCTCGGGCCGACGACATTGCGCGATGCCGTGGGCTCCGTGGCCGATTCCTTTGCCCATCCCCTGACCTACGTCACCCCCGACAACGCCAAGTACGCCCTGATCGGACACGACAAGGGGAACGCGGCTTCGGCCCAGTTGCCGACCTACAAGAGCATCAAGGAGGAATCCTTCGATCATTACACGAGCATGAAGGACGTCTACTTTCAATACAGGATCGGCCTGGAGAAGGAATAAACCCCGGCTGGCTGTTTTCAATGACGGCCTGCCAGGCCATGTGACAGGCAAGTCACACTGTTTGCGCAGGCTTGACTTTCCCCCTGCCGGACTATCTTGATGGCAATGTTGTTTTGACCTTAAAAAAACCGTCAAGAACCCGGAGGAAACATGTCCGACAAGAAGAAGATCGTCGAGATCGAAGAAACCCGTCTGGCCTACATGGCCGGGGTGCTGCTCAAGGAAATCGCGGAAGGCCTCAGCTGCCGCCAGTTCGAATTCCAGACCGAAGACGGGCCCGTGACCGTGACCGTGCCCAAGGATGTGGAACTGGAATACAGCGTGGAACAAAAAGAAAAGGACGAAGGCACCAAGACCAAACTCGAAATCGAGATATCCTGGAAATCCTGACCCGCATCCTGGGCCTGCCAAGACCTGGAGGCTGCGCAACAAAAACCCTCAACGCAGCGCGCGGCGAGGGTTTTTGACTTTTTTTTGCAGTCGGCCAAGGGGCATTTGCCCGGCCAGCCTTAGAAGTGCAATAATTCCAGGCACTGGATGGACAATAGTCCCCTTTGCGCATAAGGATTTTCAGGTATTCTCAAAGTCAGGCGCGGCCCTGCAATGGCATTGCTTCGCGCGAAAACACACTCAAGGAGGCACTCATGTCCAAGAAAATAC